>Ga0302226_10000386_pt1 | contig 37962 bp, 36 predicted proteins | sample II_Palsa_E3_3_FD_193524 | JGI IMG/M metagenome (GOLD analysis project Ga0302226, IMG submission 193524) | Peat permafrost microbial communities from Stordalen Mire near Abisko, Sweden - II_Palsa_E3_3 | ecosystem: Environmental > Terrestrial > Soil > Palsa > Peat permafrost | place: Sweden...
TCGAGAAGCACCAGAAAGTTAAGTAAGTAGTTCCACGGTTCTGCAGCAGCGGGATAGCTGTTTCTGCAGTCTAAGGACAACAAGGAATGAGAGTAAGATGTCGCATCGTCGTGTCGTTGTAACGGGCATGGGCCTCCTTTGCGGGGTCGGGAATACCGCTCCGCAAATTTGGGAAGGCCTGCTCTCCGGTAAGAGTGGCATGGCTGAGATCACAGCCTTCGATCTCACCGGTCACTCGGTCCGCATTGCCGCCGAAGTCAAAGACTTCGATCCGCACGTTTTCGTGGAGAAGAAAGAGGCCCGCAAAATGGGCCGCTTCATCCACTTCGCCATGGCTGCCGCGCAGGAGGCCATGCAACACTCCGGCCTCAAAGTCACTCCCGAAATCGCCGAAAATGTCGGCGTCCATATCGGTTCCGGCATTGGCGGCTTCGACGTCATCGAGCGCGAACACTCGGCCATGCTCGCCGGCGGCCCCCGCAAAATCTCTCCCTTCTTCATTCCCGCCACGATCATTAACCTTGCTGCCGGGCATGTCTCGATTAAGTACGGCGCCAAGGGACCGAACGAAGCCACCGCGACTGCCTGCACAAGCTCGGCGCATAGCATTGGCGACGCCTTCCGCATCATCCAGCGCGGGGACGCCGACGCGATGATCGCCGGCGGTACCGAGGCCGCCATCACTCCCCTTTCCGTTGGCGGATTCGCCGCCATGAAGGCCCTCTCCACCCGCAACGACGACCCCACGCACGCCTGCCGCCCCTTCGACAAGGATCGCGACGGCTTTGTGTGCGGCGAAGGCGCAGGCATCCTGATCCTCGAGGAGCTGGAGTTCGCCAAGGCCCGCGGCGCCAATATTCTTGCCGAGATCATTGGCTACGGCATGAGCGGCGACGCCTACCATATGACCGGCATGGCTCCCGAAGGCGATGGCTGCCGCCGCGCCATGGAAGCTGCCCTGCGCGTCGCCGGCATCTCGCCCGACAAGATCGACTACGTCAACGCTCACGCCACCTCCACGCCTGTCGGCGACTCGCTTGAATCCAAGGCCATCGAAAACGTCTTTGGCGAGAAGGCCATGAGCCACGAGTTGCTGGTCAGCTCCACCAAGTCCATGACCGGCCACCTGCTCGGCGGCGCGGGCGGACTGGAAGCGGGCATCACCATCATGGCCATGGTGAACCAGATTGCCCCGCCCACCATGAACCTGGAAAACGTAGACCCGGCCTGCCGCCTGAACTACGTGCCCAACAAACCGCAGCCCGCGAAGATCGACTACGCCCTGTCCAACAGCTTCGGCTTTGGCGGCACCAACGGCTCCCTGGTATTCAAGCGCTGGGGCGCTGAGTAGTCAGCTGCTTGTATCAATCGTTCGTTAATCGCAAGAAGGCCCGGCATCTCGCCGGGCTTTTTTCGCTTCTCGTGGCATCCAATAGGACGAACAGCACTTCGCACCAGGAGACGAACGATGGCATACCTGAAGGTTGGCAAAGAAAACAACGCAGACATCGAGCTTTATTACGAAGATCGCGGGACCGGAAAACCTGTCCTGCTGATCCATGGATGGCCGCTGAGCGGCGCATCGTGGGAGCGCCAGGTTGCGGCTCTCCTCGCGTCCGGGCACCGCGTCATCACGTATGACCGCCGCGGCTTTGGCCGCTCCTCCCAGCCCAGCATCGGCTACGACTACGACACCCTCGCCAGCGACACATACAAGCTCGTCGAGGCGCTCGACCTCAAGGGCATAACCCTTGTCGGCTTCAGCATGGGTGGTGGCGAAGTTGCGCGCTACCTGGGCAAGTACGCCGAGCCTGGTCGCGTCAGCAAGGTTGTCTTCATGTCCTCGATCGCGCCCGCCCTTCGCCGTTCCGCCGACAACCCCGAAGGTGTCGACCCCAAGGTCTTCGAAAGCATCAAGCAAGCTATCGAAGCCGACCGCTTCGCCTTCCTCGAAACCTTTCTCAGCAACTTCTACAACAAGAAACTCCTCTTCAACACCCGCATCTCCGATGCCGCCATCCACGCCAGTTTCAACGTCGGCAGCGCCTCCAGCTACCACGCGTTCCTCAACTGCGTCGACGCGTGGCTGGAAGACTTCCGCGGCGACATCGCACAGATCAAGATACCTACCCTTGTAATCCACGGCGACAGCGACCAGATCCTCCCCATCGACGCCACTGGCAAGCGCACTGCGGCATTGATCCCGGGCGCTCAACTCCACATCGTCGAAGGTGGTCCCCACGGCCTCAACTGGACGCACGCCACGGAAGTCAACAAGGCCCTGCTCGAGTTCATCGCGAAGTAGAACCTTACGCACAAACAAAGAGGCCCGGCAAACAGCCGGGCCTCTTTGCTTGCAACCAACAAGCCTTACCCGCGCGCCGCCGTAATGCCCGTAAGCACCAGCAGCCCTACCAGCCACCAACCCACGGCGACAATCGCTGCCTGTCCCTTGGTTTTCTTCGAAATAATCGCCAGCCCGATCACCGACAACGCGAGCGTCCATAGACCGAAGATGTCGAAGAAGCTTCCCGCCGTCTGCACCCAGTGTGGCATGCTCGTCAGGTAGTACCCGATGTTCGTGCCCACCGGATTATTCAGATCAAAATTTTCCGTGTTCACGCCCGCATAGACAAACACAATATTCAGCAACCCGATAAAGATCTTTGGCAGCCCCGCGTACATGCACACCGCAAAGTTTTGGCCGAAGGTGGTCTTTGCCCCCATGCCGAAGTTCAGGCTCGCCCAGTTCAGCAGAGCAACGATCGCCACGAAGATCAAAATGATAAGGGCAGCACCATAGGATCCGTACTTCTGCCCAACCGCGATTCGATGAATCGCCACAGCCCGCTGGTCTGCTGGCAGCGACGCCATTTGCTCCTCGCTGGCTGCGCTCTGGGTAACCGACTGCTCCGCTACCCGGTCGAATCCGATCTTCTGATCGATCGCATAGGTCGACCCCATCGTCACGATCACCAGCAGCAGGAACGGCAGCCACCAGCTCGTGTTGCGCAGAATATCGGTGAACGTTTTGCTCGGCGCCACGAACGTATCCACAACGCGCTCTACCTGCGAAAGCCCACCACCCTCAGCTCCAGCCACCACCACGTCTGCCATATCAAAGCTCCTTAGAGTTGAACTGTATCGGATTGTCGGAAGTTTACCCCGTGGCGCACGCCGCGCAAATAAATTTCTCCAGGCCCGAACCTCTTAGCCCGGAAACAGCTCCTTTACCAGCCGCAGCGCCTGCTTCTTCGTCTTCACCGACCCCTCCAGCTGCGCATCTTCCGCTGCCTCGAGCATCGCTTTGAAGGCGGGCCCGGGCTTATACCCTGCCGCAATTAAGTCGTTGCCCGTCAACACCAGTTGGGGCCGAATTTGCTCCTCACCCATCTCTTCCAGGTGCTTCTTTGCATACTCGTACATGTCGAGCTTGCCATGAGAGCTCAGGCAATCCGCGCGGTGCAGCGCCAGGTGTTCGTCAAACTTCGGCATCCGCAAAAACCGTTTCAGCGTCGACTGCTTCATCTGCATCACGTCGCCAAACTGCATGTGGTGCTTGATCAGCGCCAGGATCTGCTCGCACTCCTCGTTGCTAAAGCGCAACCGCGTAAGGATCGTTCGCGCCACCGCAACGCCTACATCCACATGGCCATTGAATCGGATTCGATCCCCCCGGCGCGCTGGATCCGGCGGCGTAAATGTAGCCGGCTTGCCGACATCGTGCAGAAGCATCCCCCACGCCAGGGTCGGGCTCGCCCCTGCTGGAAGCTCCTCCAACAACATGAGCGTATGCACCCACACATCGCCCTCGGGGTGATACTCCGGCGGCTGCTCGACGCCCTGCATCCGCTTCACCTCGGGCAGCACCTCAACCAGCAACCGCGTCTCATCCAGCAGATCGAACCCTCGCCGCGCCCCTCCCTCGGTAAGAATTCTCGTCAACTCATCGCGCACGCGTTCAGCAGACACCACGTGGATCGAGGGTGCCTCCTGCCAGATCGCATCCATCGTCCGTCGCTCGATCGCGAACCCGCGCGACGCATACCGTGCTACAAATCTCACGGCCCGCAGCATGCGCAGCTTATCTTCCGCAAACCGCAGCTTGGGCTCACCAATTGCGCGCACCAGCCGGGCATGCAGGTCGCCGCGTCCGCCAACGTAATCCAAGACGCAGTCCTCCAAGCGGTCGCCGGCCTCGTAGGCAATCGCATCCAGTAGCAGTCCGTTGATGGTGAAGTCGCGTCGCAGCACGTCCTCGCGCGGATCCATCGAGAACTGCACCGCGTCCGGCCGGCGCCCGTCGGAATAAGCGCCGTCATGCCGAAACGTCGCCACCTCGGTCGTCACCCGCATCTCTGCCAGGTGATCGATCACCAGCACCACGCCAAAGTGTGCGCCCACGGACTCGGTCCGCGGAAACGCTGCTAACACCATCTTCGGTGTCGCCGAGGTCGCCACGTCGAAGTCCTTCGGCACCACGCCCAGCAGCAGATCGCGGACGCAGCCGCCGGCAAAGTACGCCATGTGCCCCAATGCGCGCAGCCGCCGCACAATCCGAAACGCCGCAACGTAGTGCTCGCTCTCCAGTCTCGACATAGCCGGCGTCTCTCTCCTCCTCCCTAGTACGATAGACCTCGTGCCTGGCACACTCATCCTCGGTATCGAAAGCTCCTGCGACGAGACCTCCGCTGCCGTCGTCCGCGACGGCCACGAAGTCCTCTCCAACGCCGTCGCCTCGCAGCTCATCCACAGCAACTACGGCGGCGTCGTCCCCGAGCTTGCGTCTCGCGAGCACCTCCGCGCCATCGTCCCGATCGTGCGCGAAGCCATGCAGCGCGCGGGTGTTAGCTACTCCGATCTCGCAGCGGTCGCTGTCACGGAGGGCCCAGGCCTCGCCGGCGCATTGCTGGTCGGGATCAGCTTCGCCAAGGCCCTCGCCTTCGGCGCCGATCTTCCGCTGATCGCCGTAAACCACCTCGAAGGCCACATCCATGCTGTCCTGATGGGCAACGATTTCGCCGACGCCAACCCGCTCCTCGCCCTGGTCGTGAGCGGCGGCCACACGCACCTGTACCTCGCGACTCGCACCCCGAAGCAGACCTGGCACTACCGCAACGTCGGCAAGACGCTCGACGACGCGGCCGGCGAAGCTTACGACAAGGTCGCCAAGCTGCTCGGCCTTCCCTACCCCGGCGGGCCCTGGATGGATGTACTCGCTGCGCACGGCACTGCCGACACCACGCTCTTTCCTTTCGCTCAGATCAAGAAGAAGGCCACCGGCAACACCGCTCCCAAGCTCGCCCGGGAAGCCGCTCTCTCGCCTGAAGACGAGGCCACGCGCTTCGACATGTCCTTCTCTGGCATCAAGACAGCAGCTCGCCGCTACGTCGAGCTGCACGGCATGCAGTCCGTCATCGCCGCCCGCGAACAGGCTTTCCGCGATCTCGGCCTGCACAAGGCGAAGCCCGACAATATCAACCTCGCCCGCGCTCTCCCACACATCGACGCCCAGACGCTTAACCTCATCGCCAGCTTCCAGAACGCAGTGGTCAAGAATCTCGCGCGCGCGACCTTCAACGCCGCACAACATTACGGAGCGCGCGGGATCCTCGTCAGCGGCGGCGTCGCAGCCAACAGCCATTTGCGCCAGGTGTTCGCGAACATGGCCAGCACGGCAGGAATGCCCATCGCCTTTCCCAGCATTGCGCTCTCTACCGACAATGCCGCCATGATTGCCGCCGCCGCGTGGCCCAAGTTCCTCGGCCGCCACTTCGCTTCGGACACACTCGAGCCAACCCCGCAACTACGCCTCGGCTGAGAGGTCCGCCCCGTGGGCCTCGCACTCCGCGGTTTGGTACTCTCAAGGGGATTCAAACCCTGGCACTGAAGGACGTTCGCCCATGGATGTGCATCCCCCCCAGCACCCCCTGCTTCGATGGCGGGACTTCTGGGTCCACCTCGGCACCATCACCGCCGGGCTTCTGATCGCTATCAGCCTCGAGCACACCGTTGCGGCCATGCACCGCCTTCACCAGCGCCACGTCCTCCAGCACGATCTGCACGCCGAAGCCGAACGCAACGAGCAGATACTGACCCACGACGTCGACGTGCTTCAGCGTGAGAGCAACTATTTCGTCGCCCTGCGCAGCAACATCGACGCGCTGCGCCGTGGGACCCCCTCAGCTTCCCTGCCCCAACTGCCGGAACGTGTCGCCGGAGATCCTTTTCTGCCCAGCGCCGGCGCCTGGGCCTCCGCCCGCGACAGCTCCCAGCTATCTCTCCTGCCGCGCGAACAGGCTTCCATCTACGAGGAACTCTACGCCCAGCGCGACTTCCTGCAGCAGGCCGTCTTCGACTGGTTCCATTCCAGCGACGAGCTCGAAAGCTTCCTCTCCAACACCCAGGCAGCCGACGCGACCAGCCACCTCGATCCCGCGCAACTAACCCCGGCCCAGCAGGACCAATATTCGGAGCTCCTGAGCCAGCAGATTACTCGAATCGGCAGCATCCTCGGCGATCTCCACTTCTACGAGTCGGAGAACTCCGCCGTCATTCGCGGCGTCTCCGACATCGACGAACTGCATCAGCAGGTACTTTCGCGGACGATTTCCACGCCTCCATCTACAATCAAGAGTGACGACTCTCCACGAAAGAATCCGTAACCTTGCCCCTCGAACTCTTCAATACCCTCTCCGGAAAAAACGAGCCTCTCTTCGCCTCCGACGGCCATGCCCTGCGATTCTATTGCTGCGGCCCCACCGTCTACGACTACGGCCACATCGGCAACTTCCGCACCTTCTTGCACGTCGACGTGCTGCGCCGCGCCGCCCGCCTCAACGGACTCGCCCTTCACCACGTCATGAACGTCACCGACGTCGACGACAAGATCATTCGCAATGCCACCGCTGCCGGCAAGCCCATCGGTGAATACAGCGCCCGCTTCGAGCGCGCCTTCTTCGAAGACATGGACGCCCTCAATATCGAGCGCCCCGAAGACATCGCTCGCGCCACAGAAAACATTCCGGGCATGGTCTCGCTCATCGAACTCCTCGCCGCCCAGGACATCGCCTACAAGGCGGAGGACGGCAGCTGGTACTTCCGCATCGCCCGCTTCCCCGGCTACGGCAAGCTCTCCGGCAAGGACCTCGAAGGCATCGAGGATGGCGCGCGCGTCGATCTCGACGAGTACGAAAAAGATTCTGCCCGAGACTTCGCTCTCTGGAAGGCCACCAAGCCCGGCGAAGCGAGCTGGGACACGCCCCTCGGCTCTGGCCGCCCAGGCTGGCACATCGAATGCTCGGCGATGGCCATGAAGTATCTCGGTAACTCCTTCGACCTCCACGCCGGCGGCGAAGACCTCATGTTCCCGCATCACGAAAACGAAATCGCCCAATCGGAAGCTGCCACGCACAAGCCCTTCGCGCGCCATTGGTTCCACGTCCGCTTCCTGCTGGTCGAAGGCAAGAAGATGTCCAAGTCCGAGGGCAACTTCTACACCCTGCGTGACCTGCTGCTCAAGGGCTATCGCGCCTCGGCCATCCGCTTTCTTCTGCTCAGCGTGCCGTATCGCCATCAGCTCAACTTCACCTTCGATGGCCTCATCGAGTCCACCAACGCCGTCGATCGCCTGCGCACCTTCAACGACCGCATCCGCAAAGGCACCTGGCCGGACACACCGCCCGCCGACGACTCGCTCACCACCCTGATTCGCAAAGGGGATCTCGATTTCACGGCCGCGCTCAACAATGACCTCAACACCGCCGAGGCCCGCGCCGCTATCTTCGACGTCCTTCGCGCCGTCAATACGGCCGCCGATCAGTCCCGACTCACCCGCTTCGACGCTGAAGAAACTCTCGCCCTGCTCGACAAATTCGATTCCATCTTCGCCGTGCTCGAAGACCGCGACGCCGAGCTCACCCGCGCTGCCCTCACCTGGGCCGAAGCCGAAGGCCGCATGGCGGACGTTGCCCCTGAGGTCCTCGAGACCTTCGGCACCGGCGCTCTCTCCGACACCGCCATTGATGCCCTCGTCGCCGAGCGCACCCAGGCCAAGCAACAGCGCAACTTCGCCCGCGCCGACGCGATCCGCAACGAGCTCCTTGAAAAGGGCATCCTCCTCGAAGATTCCAAAGAAGGCGTTCGCTGGAAGCGCAAGTAGAAGCAGCACGGAACGTCTATTGAGCTCCGGCCATCTCCGTGGAACCGACCGCTCGACTCTTCTCCAGCTCCTCCAGGTCGTACTTCCTGGCCACCCTGTGGCCGTACCGGATCAGCGGTCGTTCGATCAGATAGTAACTGGCAATGGCGCACCCAAATGCGGCACACCAGCAGAGCAGCGTGTGCGTGCGAAGGCTGCCGGGCGCTGGAATATCCTGTGGATCGAAAAAGAGTTCCTGCCATAGATAAAGGCTGTAAGAGATTCGCCCTACAAAGCGGACGGGCGGGAGCTCAAGAAACCGACTCGTCCAAGCGTGCGGGTGCAGCATGGTCGAAACAATCAACAGCGGGAACACCGAAATTTCGAGAGCATGATCAGACCGGGAGTGATGAAATCCAATGCGCGCAAACGCCAGCGCCGCATAAAGGAAGCTCACCCACGGATAGAGATAGGATTTCGCTAACCGCATGAATGTTGCGCGCTTTAACGCCAGCGCGAACACGGAGCCCAGAAGGATTCCACCAATCACCGCATCCGTCCGCAGGTAAATCAGCGGAGTAAATCCTTGGAGCGCCCCGTGGTGCATCACAATCACTCGCCAGATTTCGACAACCACCACGAGCGACGACAGAATCGCCAAACGATAGCGACGGCACAGTACCAGAAACCCCGGCAGAAACAAATAGAACTGCTCCTCTACTGCGAGGCTCCAGAAGTGTGCCGTCTCCCAACTCATCGGCCTCCGCGGCAGGAAACTGCGAAACATGAGCGCGGAGCTAAGAACTGCTGGCCACCCCTGGGGTATCTTTCCCCACAGCATCAGAATCGAGATCACTCCCAGGTAGGTCAGGGCAGCGGGCTGAATCCGAAAAAACCTTCGCGTGTAAAAGCTGCGCAGCGAGATGCCGCCAAAACGTTGTTCCTCGCGGAGAAGCCGATCGCAGATGAGCAATCCGCTCAAGGCAAAGAACAGCTGCACGCCGCGCCCGCCTTGAATCGAAGTGCTTGATAACCAGCCTATCTTCCATGGCCGGCTATGCCCAAGGAGCACCCAAAGTATGGCCACCGTGCGCCAGCCATCAAGCGTCGGAATATAGCTGCTGCCCTTAGTGCTCATCTACTCCCTTCTCTTGTTCTTGTCGCGATCGACAAGCTCACAACCATTCAATTTGTAAACCTTAGCACGGGGTCTCGACAGCCTGATCACGCACGAATCAATTCAACCATCTGCTCTACGCAACTACTCCACTGCCTCGCCCGCCATGCCAACAATCTCGCGTTTGCCGCGATCCACGCGGCTATACACCACCATCGCTACCGCGCACACGATTACCGCCATTCCTGCGATTTCCGTCTTGCCCAGCCGTTCATGCAACAACAACACGCCGAGCAGTACAGCGATCACCGGATTCACAAACGCATAGGTCGACACCTTCGTTACCGCAACGTTCTGCAACAGGTAAGTAAACGCGACCAGCCCGAAGATCGACCCGAAGATCGCGAGATACAGAATCGCTCCGAAGCCCGGCCACGTCCACACCGCGCGGTGCCATCCGCCAGTGACGGCCGCGAGCGCCGCATTGAAGATGCCAGCCACGCCAACCTGCCATCCCGTTGCGACAAACGTGTCTGCCGTGAAGTGAAATCGGCGCGACAGGATAGAGCCAATCGCGAACGCCAGCGCCGCGCCCAGCAACACAATCACTCCTAATAACGTTTGCGAGTTGCCATGCGTTGCGCCCGCGTGCAGCGACGGCCACACCAACACACCAATCCCCAGCGTGCCCAGGATTGTCCCAGCCCACCCGCGCTTATTCAGCGCGTCGCCGTCCGGCAGGACCATCTCAATCAGCGCAATCATGATCGGCATCGTCGACACGATCAGCGAAGCAAACCCTGACGGTACCAGCTTCTCTCCCCACGTCAGCAGCATGTTATTGCACGACATGAACAGCAGCCCAACCATCACCAGCTTCCATCCCTCACCCTTCGGCACCCGCAATCTCTTGCCGCTCAACAGGCAGATCAGCAAAATCAGCGTCGCCGAGATCAACGACCGCGCAGCCGAAACGACCGGCACCGGAAGGTGCTCGCCCGCAATGCGAATCGCCCCATAGGTCGATCCCCAGAACAGGTACACGCTGCCAAAGGCCAGCAGCACCAGCGTCGACTTCGATAGGCGTAGAGACATCTCCATCCATGCTACGGGAGTCTCCTGCGCGACCGGCCCCCAACAGGCGTTCTTTGCCCGTTGGAGTGAAAAAATCACGCCCGCCTGATTTCATGCGGGCGTGATTGCTTATCATTTTAGCTTCTCAACTGCATTTAAAAATGGAACGCCACCTCGGCCGTCAACGAACGCGGTGTCACATAGTGCGTTCCACTGAAGGTTGAGAGGAAGTTATACAGCGCATACTTATTCGTGATGTTGACGGCTGTCAGCATAGCGCTCCACTTATACCGCGTGCCCTTGAACAAATTGTCTTGTCCAACCGACACATCGAAGAGATTGCGCGGCGCAATACGCGGTGGGTTGTGGTCATTGCTGCCCGTTCCTGGTGCGGGAATGCTGATCAGCTTCGAGGTAAGCTGCGAGGCCTCGCACTCGTAGTAGTTGGTTCCCGCAACCTGCACGCCAATCTGGTTGGTTCCGTTGGCCTTCACGCCATCGCAGCTAAGGCCTGCCTGAAACTCCTGGTCTGGGGTGAACGGCTGATACACTGCCGCTCCCGTCACCGGATTCGGCGAACCCGAACTGCCGTTGTCAACCAGCAGCACAGCCGGCTGACCGTTCAGCATCGCCGGCGTCCCATCGGGCGCAAACGAACTGTTCGGACAAGCGCCGTTCGGATCGGTCACGTTGTAGCAGGGAGCCGATCCAGCCACCAGACCGCTGTCATAACGCCAGTTGAAACTGAGCCACGGGCTGCGCGACCAGGGAAGCTGATATTGGAAATGAGTCGTCTGGTTGAACTTCTCATCGTGGTCGATCCGGAACGGATAGTTAAGATCGCCCGGCGCAACCCCGCTCGTCGCTCCAGCGCCCGCAACCTGCGGCCCATAGAACCGTGCGGCCACCGAAGATGCCACCCAAAATGCCGAGAAGCCATGCCATACCGGAATATCGGCATGCAGCATGTATCCCGGGATCTTGGAGTTGTGCCAGTCGATCGGAAAAGTGATCGGCGTATTGCCGAGCACGCTGAAGTCGAACGCATTATGCGTGTACTTCCAGATGTACTCGCCCGAGAACACGAGGTGCTTTCCAGCAGCCTGCTGGAAGCCTGCATGGAACTCGTTGCGGAAGCCCGGCTCCAGCGTGTTGCCCACCGTCGTCTGACATGCAAGCAACGGCGAAAGCACAGCGTTGGCGCAGCCTTGGCTCGAGAGCACGAGGTTTTCGTTGAACGGCGACTCCATCGTGCGCGCATAGGAGAGGCGCAGAATCGTCGCCGTCCGCTTCACGTTATACGAGACGCCAACCCGCGGCTCCGCCTGCCGTGCAATCGCGAGCCCGTTGTAAAGATCGCCACGAATGCCCAGGTTGAACAGCCAGTTCCTGGCCGTGATCTGGTCCTCCAGATAAAGTCCAAGCTCCTTCACATCGGTGTGACCGTCGAAGGCATAGAAGCTTCCACCACGCGTCAAATCGTATGGCGCGAGCACAGGCAGATAATTTCCGTTGGGCAGGGACGCGTCCGAGGGACACTGGTTCTGGCTCGCATACCCGGGCAGAGGATTCCCATTCAGATCCATGCACGGCGAGTTGAAGGTATTGTTCACGACGCCAAGCGTGTCGTATTCACGCAAAAACGTCTGCGAATATACACCTCCCAGCTTGATATTGTTAATACCTTTCACGTACGAGATATCCGCGTGAACGCCGGAGTTCAGCAGCGACCGCGACTGCGAGATGCTCTCGTTCTGCAGCGTCACCGGACCCAGGTCAGCAAGCGGATTGTCGCTCGCATAGTAGTTGTACGCGTCGCGACGCACATAGCCGCCGATGTTGAACACTGAATTCTGATTCAACGTGAGCGTGTACGACGGCGCAAAATCGAACGTGAGAATCTTGGAACGCTGATCGGTATTACCTACGTTGACAAAAAGCGGGTCTGGAGACGTTCCGCCATTGACCGCTCCCGTATTCACTACGTTCTGAACGTTCAGATTGTCCAGGGAGTTTGGTGTTTGAAACCACGAACGACTGACATTCACATTCAGATGAGCTGTGCTTCGCGCGGATAACTGCCGGTCAACGCGGTCGAAGACATTGAACTCGTTGCCCTTGTCGTGGAAGACCTTGAACTCCGGCGGATCAAGAAAGCGTCCCGTATCCAGCCCATCGAGCTCGAAGAAGTTGCCCCAGGTCTTTCCGCCATAGCTAATGTCGAAGGAACCCGTCGACGACCCAAAGCTCCCATACGATGTCGAGACTGACCCGGTGGGCGTAGTCACTCCCATACCCGAACGCGTCGTCACATCAATCACAAGGCTGGTCTTCCCCCCATACTCCGCCGGCGGCGCACCCGAGATGACCTCGATCGATTGCACGGAGTTCGAGGGAAGCTGGTTGGAGAAAACCTTGCTCTGCTGATCCGTGATGGGTTGCCCATCAATCGAGAATGAGTTCGACGCATGATCGCCAAGGCCATGGAACAGGCCATTCGAATCGGCCGCGACTCCGGGCGAGGCCAGCGTGACCAGCGAACTCAGCGACGACGACTGGCTTTCCAGCGGAAGCTTGTCGAATGCCGCCCGATCAATATCCGTGTGGAACGTCGGATCATTCTCAACCATGTCATCCGATGCCTCCACCGTTACACTCTGCGACGAGGTTGCAACTTCCAGCGCAACCGCAACGGTCACCAGGACATTCGAATTCACCGCGATCTGCCTGCTGAAAGGTTGGAAGCCAGCTTCGTTCACCGCCAAGTGGTACGGGTTAAAGGGGAGATTGAAGAACTGGAATGCTCCGCTTGAATCAGATGTGGCCGTGCGCGAAAGCCCGCTCACGGCATTGGAGATCACCACGGTCGCGCCGGGGATGACCGCGCCGGTGGAGTCGGTCACGGTTCCACTCACGCTACCCGACGTACTCTGCCCCACAGCGATTCCAACACCGAACATCATCATGCAACTCAGCGCAACCACGCCGAAAAGACGTTTAAGAAAAACTTTCTGCATTCTCGAAACTCCTGGCTGTTAGCACCACAGGCGCCGACGCCTTTATGCGGCTACGGCGGGTCCAGTGTCAGCGCCCTCGCGGCGCAACTACCGGACTCCTAAAGAAGATTGCCCGGGTCTGTAACCCGGAGTCGTGCGTTTGCAGGCACGGCAGTCTTCCGCATCTTTCGCTTAGAGAGTCTTGACAGGCGGTGGCCTGCTGAACATCGCAAAGTGCCACTGCGTTTCAGGCGCATGATTGAGCGCCTGCACCACCTTGCACTCCACCAACGTGAGGTGCAGAGCGTCAATATGCGCCTCAACCGGCAGCGCCGAGTGCATCGCGATGCATAGCGGGCAGTGCTCCTCACCACCTGGACCCTGCGACCCGTTCGGCAGCGATCCCGCGTGGATCGCGTTCTGCGGAAGCCACTCACCATGGATATGAATCGCCTGTACCGAACTCGCGCCAACCACCAGCAGCAGGAATGCAAACGTCAGCACGCGCAGCCATAAAGGGTGCGCCTGCTCAACAGATCCGCGTTGGAGTCGTTTGATCAAGGGTTCACAGTAGGAGAAAGCCGGCCCGAGCCAACCTCTTCCAGTATGACGCAAGTCGGCCCGATTCGGTCTCCTTTTATTCTTGCCCTCGCCGAACCTACCCGCGAATCGCCTTGGTCAGCGCAGGAACTACCTCAAACAAATCACCCACCACGCCAATGTCCGCGATCTCGAAGATTGGCGCGTCGGCATCCTTGTTGATCGCCACCACCGTCTTCGCGCCCTTCATTCCTACCAGGTGCTGGATCGCGCCCGAGATCCCTACCGCGAGATAAAGCTTCGGCGCAACCGTCTGCCCCGAGCTGCCAACCTGCCGCTCCATCGGCAGCCAGCCCGCGTCGCAGATCGGCCGCGACGCCGCAAGCTCCGCTCCCAGCGCAGTCGCCAGATCTTCCACCAGTTTCAGATTGTCCTGCTCCCCTATCCCGCGGCCAACGCTGACAATCACCGCGGCCGTCGATAGATCGACGGTCTGGGCTGCCTCGCGATACGGCTCACCTGGCTTGGTCCGAATCTTCGCCGCATCCAGCTTCGGTGCAAATGTCTTCACTTCGCTCACGCCGTCCTTCACTGCGTCCGCGCGGAAGCTTCCCGCCTGCACCGACAGAAAGCACACCCCGCCCTCGCTCCTGTGGCGATACTCCGCGTTCAACTTTCCCTGCATCCACTGCCGCACAAAGAGAGGCCCACTCTGCCCATCCGGAACTTCGATTGCCGTCACATCGCCTATCAGTACTTCGCCCATCCGAGTCGCGAGCGCAGGCGCAAAATCTCTCACCTGGTAGGTATGGGGCAGCACCACAAACTTCGGCTTGGTCTCCACAATCAACTGCTGCAGCGCAGCAACCCATCCATCCGCGGTGTACTGCGCCAGCAGCGAATCCCCTACCGCCCACACACAATTCAGTTTCTTCTTCGCCAACTCCGCGGCCAACGGCGCGATTGCCGCGTTATCTCCCATAACCACACCCGCGCACGACATCCCGAGTTCATTGGCGAGCTTCTGTCCCGCAGCCAACGCCTCAAAACTCATCCGATGCCAGCCCGCCCCCTTGGTCTCCAACACCACCAGCACATTGCTGCTCATAAACTCTCCTTCACTCGGAAACCTCGGCCACCGTACGTAAAACACTTGCCCTGCGCGTAGCACTCGCCGTACGCGCAGTACTCATAGTACTTTCACTTCGAACCGCAGCTTCTCCACGAGCTTCGCCGCAATCTCATCGGCCGATCCTGTCAGCATCTCCGTCTTCTTCACGCGGGTCGGCGGCGAAACCTTCAGCACCTCGTCAACACGCTTCGCAGCAGAGGCTGCGGGCGATTCGCGCATCTCCTTCTGCCGCGCTTTCTTGATGCCCATCAGCGTCGCATAGCGCAGCCGGTTGCCACCCGACTGAATCGTCAGCAACGCTGGCAGCGGCATCTCCACATGCTGCATCCACCCATCTTCTAATTCGCGTTTCACCTTGATGCCGTTACCCGCGAGCTCCACCTGCAGGACGAGCGTCGCATGCGGAACACCCAGCAACTCCGCCATCACCACGCCCGTCTGCCCCGCTCCCAAATCATCCGACTGCAGGCCGGTCAGCACCAGGTCCGGGGCCTCGCCCTTCACCGCATCGGCCAGCAGCCGCGCCACATCCAGCGTGTCCCGGCACATCAGGGCGTTGTCCCCATCTTCCGGAGTCACTACGTGCACCGCGCGATCCGCACCCTTCGCCAGCGCCTCACGCAGCGTGCTCTGCACCCGCTCCGGGCCCGCGCAGAGTACCACCACTTCGCCAGCGCCCGCGCGTTCCTTCAACTGCAGCGCCTCTTCCAACGCATATGCATCGGGCTCATTCATGGTCCAGGCAAGATCACTCTCGTCCACGCTGCGACCATCGGCCGCCACGCGGACCACCGCATCGCGCTCCGGAACCTGCTTTACCGCCACTACAATTTTCATTTCGAACTCCACGTTCAGACGCAAGCCATCATCGCCAGCCTATCGCACCCGGCGCAACCTCGTCTTGACCCGCGTTCAATTCCCGTTGGGCTTCCCATCGTTTGCTTGCATGGCCAACCCGCGCGCCGCCAGTTGTGCAATGTCCAGCAACTGCGGCGGAGCATCCCCACCCACCGCTCCCAACGCATCGCGGAACATCGAGTTGCAGAAGGGACAAGCCGTCCCAATCGTCCGCGCGCCCGTCGCGATCAACTCCTTCGCGCGCACATGACTCACTCGGTCGCCTGTCTCTTCGCCCAGGAACGCCAGCCCACCCCCGGCACCGCAGCAGAACGACCGCTCCCGATGCCGCTCTGCCTCGACCAACTCACCAGCCGTCGCAACCACCGCGCGCGGCTCGTCATACACGTCTTGATACCGGCCCAGATAGCACGGGTCGTGATAGACAATGCTTCCGCCGTTCTGCTGCGGCAGCAGATGCGCATGCCGCGCCATAAACTCCGAGTGGTGCTCAATCTCCGGCGCGACGCCATACTCCAGCCAGTCCGTCGCCATCGTCCTCACACAATGCGGACAGATCGTCACAATCTTCTTCACGCCCGCCGCCGCGAACGCCTTCAACCCCTGCTCGGCGAGATCCCCAAACAGCAGATCGTTCCCCAGCCGCCGCGCCGGATCGCCCGTGCACTTCTCCTTCTTCAGCACGCCAAACTGCGTCCCCAACGCCCGCATCACGCGCGCAAAATCCGAAACGATCTCGCGTCCCTTAGGGTCATAGCTGCCCATGCACCCCAGCCACAGGCAATATTCCTGCGAGCCATCGAAGATCGGAAACTCCTGCTTCGCAATAAATTTGTCGCGCTCGGCCGAGCTCATCCCCAGCGAGTTTCCCTGCTTTTCCAGTGCCAGAAAAAGCTTCGTTCCGTACTTGTCTTCCCACGCGCCAGTATTCACCGCGCCACGCCGCAGACCAATCAAAATGGGCAGATGCTGCACCCCCACCGGACACTGAAACTCGCAAGCCCCACACGTTGTGCATTCAAACGCGGCTTCCATGGAAAGCGCCGGTTGTGCGCCGTCCAGCAGCACCACCTCGCTCCCCGGCCCGTTCTCATTCAGATACGACCTCACTCCCAGCACAATCTCTTTCGGGTTCAGCACCTTCCCTGTCGTCGACGCGGGGCAGTGCTCCGTGCATCGCCCACACTCCACGCAGCTATACGCCTGCAGCGCAATCAGTTGCGTGAGATCCTTGCCCGCGACCAGCCCAAAATCCTCATCGCCCTCCAGCTTCGGAAGCTGCGAAAACTCCGGCCGCTTCAGAAACACCGTCAGCGGACTCAGCACCAAATGCAGATGCTTCGTCCCCGGAATAATCGGCAGAAACACCAGCAGCACCAGCGTGTGCACCCACCACAACCCAAGTGCCGCTCCGCTTCCATCGGCCACAAACAGCGCCGCCAGGTACGTCGCCATCAGCAGGAAGATCAGGGCGGCAATCACACCGGACTCCACCGAAACCTCGGCCCCCAGCCACTGCGGCCGCACCACAAACCGCCGCACGAACAGTCCCGCGATACTCACCGCGACGAGCAGCGCCCACACCGCCGCGAAGACCACATAGAACGTCCCAAACATCCCCGCGTACTGCAAAAATCCAAGCCCAAATCCCACTGCAATGTGATTCAGCGTGACCAGCGCAAACGCGAGGAATCCCCAGAACACAAATGCATGCGCCAGCCCCGGCAGCGGGCGTTGCTTAATCACTTTCGCCTGGCACAGCACCTCCCAGAAGAACTTCCACACTCGCGCCCCCACCGGCCGCAGCGAAAAGTCTGTGTCCTTCTTCGAGCGCAAGACATTCCGCGCAATCGGCGCCAGCCGCCACGCAAACACCCCCAGCGACGCGACAATCGCTGCCGCAAGCAATACCTTCTCGGCTACGGGAAACGCGGCGGGCTCCGCCAAATGCATGCTAACTTTCAACTCATCGAATGCCACAACCATCACGCCAGCCTCCGCACCTCTCGGCGAGGCCACGATAGCAGACCCTCCGCACCCTTTGCCGTGACGCTCGGTCTGCAAACGAAAACGGCGAGCCGCAGCCCGCCGTTCATCCCATCCAAAATAAGTCTTAGTAGCTGAAGAACTCGTTCAGCCCACGCCGCAGTTGAATCCCGCTCACAATGCAGATGAACGACACCAGGAAGAGAAACGCATCCCAATACCCCAGCGGATGAATCCAGCCCGGCGAGTACGTAAAATCCTGGCCGGCCCACAGCGTGATAATCGTACCGATAATCAGCGTCTGGAAGCCAATCACCAGCAGCAACTGTCCGCGACGCCGGCGGCGATCGATCAGGTCCACTTGCGCCGGGGTCAGGTGCCGCTCTTCCACCGGGATCAACTTGTTACTCATTGCACTTCCTCCTGCGACTCTTCGCATTAAATCACAAACCACTCCTCGGAACGAAACAGCCTCGCCCTGCGAACCCGGCACCCTACCCTCAGCTCCGCTTCACCCTAACGTTCGTCGCCCGAACGCAGCTCTGATCCGTTCGGCCCGATTCTCCGCCGTTCCCACAGCCGCCTCCTGCAGATCGGCTACCGACTGGATCCCGACCACCTCAAACCGCTTGCGGCAACGAATGTTCTTGCAGCCCACCAGGTCGTCCCGCCGCACCATGTAGCTGCGCGCCTTGGCGAACTTTGCCCGATCCAGCTCATCGGCACCGCGCGGCACCTGCGCCCGCTTGCGCCGCACCAGCCAGCTCAGCTCATACTCACCTGGCTGCCCGCAGTGCGGACACACCATCGTGTGCCTCTTCTGTTCCGTTACTTCCTCAAAGAAGTCGCGCTCTTCCATCGTCACCCTCAAATTCCAGGTCTAGTCCGAGACCCGAGCGTTCAATCCAGGTTCAAGAATACGCCTTTGCCCTCCAATCGGAGCTTGCCGAAACACTATGGCCCTTTCCACTGCCCTCATTTTTTTCGGCCCTGAATCTGTAACTGCAACGTCCATCAGGAGTACGCTGTACATCACGCAGGAGGTCTGCACTGATGCCCAAGTCCAAGGCGAAGAAAGAAGTCTTCTCCGCGACCAAAGCCGTGAAAGCCAACGCCCGCGAGCGCCTCGGAACTCCCCCGCCCTCGCACCCCCTCCCCACCATCAAGGACAAGATCACCGCGCGCCCGAAGCACAAGGAAACCCTCGCCGACCTTCTCGAAGCCAAGGAAGAATAGCCATAAGCCACGGGAAAATAGCCATGAGCCTAGGAGAAATAGCCATGCCCCTCGCCCGACTCTCCGTCCTCGCCACCCTCTGCCTCGCCGTCCTCCCCGCCGCCGCGCAACAGATCCAGGTCAGCAAAGACAACAAGACCATCTCCGTCACCGCCACCGAAGAGGCCTCTGCTCTGGCCGACACCGCCGTGGTTTCCATCGGCTTCAACTCCTTCGGCGGGGAAGAGGACGCGACCTACGCCAAGGCGACCGAGACCTCCAACGCCATCATCTCCGCGATCACCACCTCGGGCATCGCGAAGGACGCCATCCAGAGCCAGGAACAAAGCCTCACGCCGCTCAACCCTGAGGATTTTCAAAACAAAACGCGCTACGTCGAAGGGATGCGCTTCCAGTTCTCGCAACGCTGGCAGATCACCGTCCCCGCCGACCAGGCAGCGCACGTCCTGCAAGAAGCCATCACCCACGGCGCCAACAACAGCGGCGGCATCGACTGGCAGCTCAAGAGCGACGACGCGCTGCAAGCCGAAGCCGCACAGAAAGCTCTCAACCACGCTCGCACGATTGCCGAGCACATGGCCCAGGGTCTCGGCGCGAAACTTGGCATGCTCCTCTACGCCAGCAATACAATCCCAGTAGTCAACGGGATTGGCCCACGCATGTATTCGATGGCTGCTGCACCGGCAGCCCAGCACGTAAACCTCAAGCCTCTCGCCATCTCCCCCGACCGCATCACCCGCTCCGCCACGGTCGCCGCAGTCTTCGCCATCGAATAGATCCTGACTCCGCGCACACCGTCTCTCTCCAGCGGAGTTGTGCCCAGCCCAACTCCGCCCTCCTCCTGCGTCCGCTCTAAAAAAAATTCTCCCCGCACCAATCCATCCGGCCCACTCGCTCGTTCTCCTGACGAAGCAATGCACGATCCAGTGCCATCGGGCTGAGCAGTCGATCCAGTTCTCTTCGGGCGCATCACAACGCGAGCGCCCAATGCGGATCACCGGACACGGAGCTTCCCAAACCAGTCAGCCCTTCCCGCCCCAGGCGCACGCAGCTCCGCGCCCACGGACGGTCACGCTCATTCGATTCTTTCCCACGCGACACCCGCAAGGAGACCACCATGGCAGTAGGCAAAGTAACCCAGGACATGATCGAGAGTGTAGTGAATCGCCGCTCCTTCCTCACCGGAGTAGGAGCAGTGGGCATCGGTGCAGCGGCTGCGACCCTCATCGGTTGCAGCGACAGCAATATGGGTACCATGACCGTCGGCGCCGCAGCCACCACCGATACCGCAGCGCAGATCTTTACCGCCGCGCTCATTGCGGAGGACCTCGCCATCACCACGTACTACAACGCCCTCATCGGCGGCGTTATCCAGGACTCGAACCTCGCTGGCCCCGGTGGCAGCGCCACCAATGTCAGCGCCAGCGGCAGCCAGGTCAACGTTGCCTATCTCCAGGGCGCGCTGCTGGAGGAAGTCCAGCACGCACAGCTTCTGCGCACCCTCCTCGGCCTCTCCCCCACGGGCAGCGGCGACGTTGGCGCAGGCGTTCCCGCCACCTTCTACTACCCCACCGGCACCTTCGACAACCTCACCAACTTCGTACCTCTTCTGCTCACGCTCGAGACCGCCTTTGTCGGCGCCTACATGACCGCCGTCGAAGAGTTCGCTTCCATGGCCGCCGGCTACAACGGCTTCAGCGCCACCCAGGCCAACCCCGCCATGAGCGGCAGCAACTACACCCAGGCCGACCTGATCCTCTACGCCAAGGTCGCTGCTTCTATCCTGGGAGTAGAGTCCGAGCACCGCGCCCTCATCCGCGCCATCCCCTCGGTTACCATCGCCAGCCCCACCTTCGCCGGTACCAACCTCATTCCTGCAAACAACGTGAACTACGAGAGCGACGCCAGCCTCACTGGCCTCATCGTCGGCGTGGGTGGAACCAGCACTACGGCAGCAACGGCCCTTGGTTCGTTTCTGTCCTCGAGCCCCGCATTCAGCGCAGGCTTCAGCTTCGCCACCGCGAACTCCAACTACAACTCCGTCATCACCGCCGGCGTTATGACCAGCGGCTCCATCCCCAACCCTGAATAGTCCGCTTGCCCCGCACTATCCTCAGCAACAAAAAACGGAGACAGCTTAGGCTGTCTCCGTTTTTGTTTAATTGATCGCTGCAGTCGCCTGCATTGGGTGAACTTCCTGCATGCAGGGTCGACCCAGGCTACTGCAGGGATCTCAATGCCACGAAGTCTATACCCGTCAGCCGTTCCAGGGAAGCACAAAATACTCCAGTAAACTATCTTCATGCCGTTGACGTACGCCTTGATCATCTTTGAGTTGGTTGTGATGGTGCTCTCTATCTCCCTGCACGACTGCGCCCAGGCCTGGGCCGCCAATCGCCTCGGCGATCCCACCGCACGCATGATGGGTCGCCTCACCATGAATCCCGCCCGCCACTTCGACCTGCTTGGCATGCTCATCTGGCCCGTCCTCTTCATCTTCCGCAGCCCACTGATCCTCGGCTGGGGCAAGCCCATCACCTTCACTCCGCGCAACTTCCGCAATCCGTCGCGCGACGAGATGCTTGCTACTCTCGCCGGCCCCGCCGCCCAACTGCTCGCCGCCGTCCTTGCCCTCATCGCGCTCATCATCGTGCGCCACACCGTCCCGGGCTCCGGCGACGCGATCTCCATTGCCTCGTATCTCGCCATGCGCGTCCCCATGGGCACCGAAGGTCTTCCGGGCATCTTCCCGCTCATCCTCTTCTTCTACTTCTGCATCCTGGTCAACCTGCTGCTCTTCGTCTTCAACCTCGTTCCACTCCCTTTCCTCGACGGCGGCAAGATTCTCATGCACTACCTTCCCTTCAACGCCGCCAGGACCTACCAGAGCATGAGCCTCTACTTCATGTTCGGCTTCTTCTTCCTGGGCGGCTACATCATCAATCTTTTCTTCTCCCCCATCCTGACCATCTTCAATATCCTCCTCTCCCGGCTATAGCCATAACCCACCCAAAACCCACGCCGCCCGCGTAGGACCTCGCCATCCGCGCAGGACCGCAGGACATGTATCCTTGAAGTTCGAGTCATGAGCCCCACTTTGCCACGTTCGACACCCCGCCCCCGCGTCCTCTCCGGCATGCGTCCCACCGGCCGCCTCCACCTCGGCAACTACATGGGAGCCCTCTACAACTGGGTTCACCTGCAGCAGGATTACGACTGCTACTTCTTCATCGCCGACCTCCACGCCCTCACCACCGACTACGCCGACCCAGGCGACGTGCAGGCCAACAACATCGAGATCACGCTCGACTTCCTCGCCGCCGGCCTCGACCCCGGCCGCTGCGTCATCTTCAAGCAGTCCGACGTACCCGCCCACTCCGAGCTCTTCCTGCTCTTCAGCATGTTCACCCCGCTCGGCTGGCTCGAACGCGTCCCCACCTACAAGGACCAGCAGGAACAGCTCCGCGAAAAGGATCTTGCAACCTACGGATTCCTCGGCTATCCCCTGCTGCAAGCCGCCGACATCCTTCTCTACAAGCCAGACTTCGTCCCCGTAGGCGCCGACCAGGTAGCTCACGTCGAGCTCACCCGCGAGGTTGCTCGCCGCTTTAACTCCCTCTACCCTGGCGAGTTCTTCACCTCACCCGAGGCCGCGCCCTGGGAGCTGCCCGCCATCTTGGAAAAAGCTCGAAAACTGGCTGGCGAGCCGCAGGGTTCCACCCGCACGGACTTCAGCCCGCGCCAGCTCTTCGAGGCCGCCTCGCAGACCAAAAAAATCTCCCCCTTCGGCCGCCTCGATATCCTCCCTGAGCCGCAAGTCCTGCTCACGCCCTCGCCCAAACTTCCCGGCCTCGACGGCCGCAAGATGTCCAAGAGCTACAAGAACCACATCGAGCTCTCCGAGTCGGACGAGAGCATTCGCGCCAAACTGAAGACCATGGTCACCGACCCTGCACGCATCCGCCGTGACGATCCTGGCAACCCCGACGTCTGCCCCGTCTTCGATCTCCACAAAGTCTTCAGCTCCGAAACCGTGCAAGCGGAAGCCGCCGCCGGCTGCCGCTCGGCCTCCATCGGCTGCATCGAATGCAAGAGCTGGGTTGCCGACGCTATCGTTGCCACCATCGCCCCCATCCGCGACCACCGCGCTGATCTCGAGCGCCGCCCCGGCGTCGTCAAGGACGTACTCGCCAACGGTAAGGACCGCGCCGCCAAGCGCGCCAACGAAACCCTCGCTGAAGCAAAACACGCCATGGGAATCGCCTGAACATGAGCGACGAAAAAAATCTCGAGCCGCAGGAAGCCGTCGACCCAACCCCAGCTCCGTCATCTCGACCGGCGCATGACGGCACCATCGTCATGCGCAGTGGAGAGACCCCTGTATTTGCTCCTGCCGATCTCGAAGCCGACGCGGACAATCGGGTCGCCCCGCACGCCCCCTTCGCGCTCGAGCACCCACCCACGCGCCCACCAGCCCCCGAGCCCAAACGCGAGCGCGACAAGTCTCGCGACGAAGCTTCGCAGTCCCCCTTCAGTATCACCGTCGGCCAGGTCTACGACGGCCCCCTCGACCTGCTGCTCGACCTCATCCGCAAGCAGAACATCGATATCTACGACATCCCTATCGCGCGCATCACCGCGCAGTTCCTCGAGTACACGCACCACCTGAAGGACGCCGACGTCGACGCTGCCGGCGAGTTTATCTACGTCGCTTCGCTGCTCATTCACATCAAGAGCCGCATGCTCCTCCCACGCGATCCACTCACGCCCGAGTCCGAATCCGAAGACCCGCGCCGCGAGCTCGTCGAACGCCTCCTCGAGCACGAGCGCTTCAAGGCCGCCGCCCAGATGCTGCTGCAAAAACAAATGCTTGAAGAGGCCACCTGGACCCAGTCCGGCCTAAAAAACTTCCTGCATGACGAGGGCATCGATTCCGCCGAGTCCGACCGCGAAATCGACGCCGACACCGTAGACCTCGTCCGCGTCTTTCAGGACATCCTCACCCGCCTCCGCGACCGCCCCGTCCACAACATCGACGAGGAAACCGTCACCGTCGCGCAGATGATCGACTTCGTCAAACGCCGCCTGCTCATGGAAGACAAGCCCGTAAGCCTGCGCCGCATGCTGCAAAACACCAAGAGCGAGCGCGCCGTCATCTGCACCTTCCTCGCGATGCTCGAGCTAGTCCGCCTGCAAGCGATCGTCCTCCGCCAGGGCGACCACTTCGGCGACATCCTCGTCAAGAAGACCGACCGCTTCGACCAGGTCTTCGCCGAACAGGCCCAGGTCCGCGACGACTGGAGCTAAGGCGCACGGCTTCCCGCACCTGCGATACCCTGAACACTCCACACACACCTCACTGGAGCCTGTCATGCGCACCCACACCCTCCGTGTCTTCGCACTCGCCCTCGCCACCGCGCTCCTGTCTTCCGCATCGCCCGCTCAATCCCCCGACAAACCCTGGCCCATTCGCGCCGTCATCGTCACCACCTTCGAGGTCGGCAACGACACCGGCGACATTCCCGGCGAATTCCAGTTCTGGGTTGAACGCGAACACCTCACCGAAATCCTCCCCTTCCCCGGCGGCCCCACCATCCCCGGCATACCCGGCGAGACCCACAGTATCCGCACCAACGCCGACCACACCATCCTGGGCATCGTCAGCGGCACAACCCTGGTGAATGCGACGGCCTCCATGATGGCCCTGGGCCTCGACCCGCGCTTCGACCTCACCCACGCCTACATCCTGATCAACGGCATCGCCGGCGTTGACCCCAAAATCGCTTCCCTCGGCTCTGCGGCGTGGGCAGACTACGTCGTCAACGACGTAGCCCGCGAGATCGATCCCCGGGAAGCTCCCAAGGACTGGCCCTACGGCATCTACCCCTCCGGCGCCACGCGCCCAGATCCCGACGCCGTCACCGAAACGACCTGGACCCGTTCCAACCTCTACACCCTCAACCCCACGCTCACCGCCTGGGCCTACGCCCAAACTAAAGACCTCAACCTCGGCGACGACCCCAAAGTAGCCGCCTTCCGCACCGGCTTCACCAACGACCCCGCCGCCCAGCGTCCACCCTTCGTCCTCATCGGCGCCACCTTCTCCAGCGACTACTACTGGCACGGCACGATCATGACCCAGTACGCCCGCGACTGGGTTCGGCTATATACCCAAGGAAAAGGCACCTTCACCACCACCGAGATGGAAGACGCCGGCTTCATGAACGCCATCGAGCGCCTCGGCAACATGCACCGCGTCGATCCCAACCGGGTCCTCGTCCTCCGCACCGGCAGCAACTTCTCCGAGGAGCGCCCCGGCCACGCCGCGGCCGAATCCATCACCGCCCCCTACATCGGCGGCCGCCTCGCCCTCGAGTCAGCCTACCTCTGCGGCTCCACCGTCCTCCACAAGCTCCTCGCCGACTGGCCTACGACCTATTCCCACATCCCTGGAAATTAGCGCCGAAGTCAGTGGTAACTAGCTCCCGCCTTTCGTTGGTTACTTTTAGCCCAATTCCCCTCGTAGCCTTACAAGTTCACGCCCTGTTCATCTCCCCGCAATATTCTCGCCTCTAAGCTGGTCGAGTCCTCAACTCCCAGATTTACTGAAAGCGACCACACCATGGCAGCTACCGCAGTCAAAGGCGAATCCACTTACACCAAGTCCATACTTGACGAAAAGATGAAGAAGTCGCCCGTCGGCCGATGGGGCATCATCGCCTTCGGTGTGATGCTCGTTGTCGGTGTCACCTACATCGCCATGCATCTCGGAGCCGACCTCTCCGTCGTCCACTCAGCATCGGTCTTCCCCTTCATTCTGCTCGGCGTTGCGCTCTTCATCGCACTTGGTTTTGAGTTCGTCAACGGCTTCCACGACACCGCTAACGCCGTCGCGACCTGCATCTATACCCACTCACTTGAACCGCACGTCGCCGTGATCTACTCCGGCTGCCTCAACTTCATCGGCGTGCTGCTTTCGTCAGGCGCAGTCGCGTATTCCATCGTCAATCTGCTGCCCGTCGAGCTGATCCTCAAGGTCAGCTCCGGCTCCGGTTTCGCGATGGTCTTCGCTCTACTCATCGCTGCGATCCTATGGAACCTCGCGACCTGGTGGCGCGGTCTGCCCGCCTCCAGCTCGCACACCATGATCGGTTCCATCATCGGCGTCGGCGTCGCCAACCAGCTCATGCATGGGCACTCAGGCCTCAGCGGCGTTGATATGACGCAGGTGAAGAAAGTCTTCACCGCCCTGCTGGTTTCTCCGCTCGTCGGCTTCGGTATGGCCGCGCTGCTGTTCTTCCTCTTCAAGCTGCTCGCCCGCGACCCCCGCCTCTACAAGGCTCCAGAAGGCACCGCGCCGCCACCGTTCTACATTCGCCTTCTGCTCATCGGCACCTGCGGCGGCGTCAGCTACTTCCACGGATCCAACGACGGCCAGAAGGGCATGGGCCTCATCATGCTGATCCTCGTCGGCACCGTGCCAACCGCCTACGCTCTCAATCACACCGTCAGCGCGTCCGAGGTCCAAACGTTTGCCGCCATCTCGACCCAGGTCGCCGGCGCTCTCGGCAACTACGCTTCTCCGACAGCGGTCGTCGGCGATAGCGGTGCTGTGCTGGAGAACTTCGTCAATACCAAGAAGTATGATCCCGACGTCATGCTCGCTCTGCAACAGGAGGTCACCGACATTCGCAACGAGGCGGTTGGCTATGGCTCGCTCGCCGGCGTGCCGCCGAACATGCAGGCCAACGTCCGCAATCAGATGTACCTCACCAGCGCCGCTCTAACGCTGCTGCCCAAGTCTGCGGGAGCACCCACGATCAGCGCCGCCGACACCGCGGTTCTCGGCAACTACAAGAAGTTCCTCGACAAGTCGACCAAGTTCATTCCCACCTGGGTCAAGGTCGCGGTAGCCCTCGCGCTCGGCCTCGGAACGATGATCGGCTGGAAGCGCATCGTGGTCACGGTGGGCGAGAAGATCGGCAAAACCCACCTCACCTACGCGCAGGGAGCCGCGGCTGAGATCACGGCCATGATCACCATCGGCCTGGCCGACGGATATGGCCTGCCAGTCAGTACCACTCACGTCCTCAGCTCCGGCGTGGCGGGCACCATGGCGGCCAACAAGAGCGGCCTGCAGATGTCCACCATCCGCGATATTGCCCTCGCCTGGGTCTTCACCCTCCCAGCCGCGGCAGTGCTCTCCGGCTGTCTTTTCCTGCTCTTCAACAAGATCGCCGGCTAACGCCCCGATTTTGCACCACATCAACACCTCTTCCATGGGTGCAAGGTTGATACACTCAACCCTGCACCCATGAGTCTTAAAGCCAAGATCGAAGCTGTCATCTACGCGTCCGAAGAGCCTGTCACTCTCGCCCAACTCACCGGCCTGCTCGGTGAAGAAGGCCAGGCCGAACTCGACGCCCTCGCCGCCCAGCAGCACTCCCTCGCCCTCGAAGACGAAGGGGTGGCATTAGCAGACGAAGATGAAGAAGCGTCCAGCAAGGACTCCGACGCCGACGCAACTCTCAGCGCCGCCGAACCCATCTTCGACGCCGACGCGCTCAACGCCGAAACCATCCTTCCCGACGAGCCCGAACCGGACCCTGCCGAGCAATCTGCCGAAGGCTCCGAAGCGCCGGCAGCCAGTCCCTCCGCCAAAGCCCTCGCCGCCGAGCAGAAACTCGCCGCCCGCAAGCTCCGCGACTACTTCCGCTCGCTCCTCGACGAGCTCATCGCCGACTACGCCAACGGCAACCGCGGCCTCGAGATCCGCGAAGTCGCCGGCGGCTTCCGCCTCGGCACCAAGGCCGAGTACCACGACGCGGTCCGTGGCTTCGTCAAGAGCCTCAAGCCACCGCTAAAGCTCACCCTCCAGGCCCTCGAAACCCTCGCCGTCGTCGCCTACAAACAGCCCGTCACCGCCCCCGAGGTCTCCGAGATCCGTGGCGTCGACTCCGCCGGCGTCCTCGGCTCCTTGCTCACCCGCAAGCTCGTCACGACCGCCGGCCGCAAGCAAGTCATCGGCCGCCCCATCCTGTACAAAACGACCAAGGACTTCCTCCTCCGCTTCGGTCTCAAGGACATCAACGAGCTTCCCAGCATCGAAGAGTTCGAGAAGATGGCCGGCGAGCTTAATGACGCTGTCCAGGAAGAGATCCAAATGGAATCCGACGCCACCCAACCTTCCGCCCCCAGCGAAGAAGCCGACGCCGACCCCATCGAGCTCGAAGGCCACAACCTCCGGCCCGCACCCCTGGACGCCCCCACGACCGAGCCCGAATCCATCCCCGAAGCGGAGACGACCTCCGAGCTCGAACCTTCCGCCGACATCCACTCCCCCCAGGCGGACGGCGACCCCGAAGACGAAGCCTAGGCCCGCCACCAATCCAACTCTCGTCGTCCGCGCGGGACCCGCGGGACTTTTCATCTTGCGGTGTGCCAAAAAGCGTAGGATTTAACCGGAGGGCATTATGGACAACCGCGATAATCCCATCATCATCGACGGCCGCAATGGCACTCAAACCTTCGGCCGGACCCAGACCCGCACCGCCTCCTCGCTGCTCGCGCAGGTGCTGGTCATCACCTCGATCGGCTTCTTCACCTCCGCGGTCGGCGTGTACGTCGCGCCCGTCTCCGCGCCCGCCGGCATGTTCTGGCTCTACCTCATCGTCACCCTTGGCCTGATCTTCGCCATCCGCGCCGCGCGCAATATACCCGCGCTCGCCTTCGGGCTCTTCCTCGTGCTGGCCCTCGTGATGGGCTTCGAAATCAGCCCCTACATCAACATGCTGCTGCACACCGGCCACACCAACGCTGTCTTCAACGCAGCGGTGACTACCGCTGTCGGCATGGCCGTGCTCGGCATGGGCGCGCAGATCTTTACCTTCGACTACCAGAAGGTCCGCAACTATGCCATGGCTGGCGTCTTCGGGTTGATCATCATTGGCATTCTCGGCGCGTTCTTCCACTTCATCAGCCCGAACGTCTACTCCTACCTCACGCTCGCCATCTTCGGCGTCCTCGTCGTCGTCGACTTCATGCGCATCCACAAAGGTGGTGATGGTGCCACCGCCGTAGAACTCGCCCTCAGCATCTACCTCGACGGCCTCAACATCTTTCTGGCCCTCACCCGCATCTTCTCCGGCCGCCGCGACTAGCACCACCCACCCAAGCCCTCAGCTTTTATGCACGACCTCGAACGAATACCCATCCGGATCGAACACATCGGCGGCGTAATATCCCGGATAGTATTCGGTCCGCGCGCGCGGTGAGATATTGTCTTTGGCGCCGGCGATCATCGCAGCCTTGTAGAACGCGTCGACCTTTTCGTTGCTCTCGGCCCTGAAGCCCCAATGAATGGACCCCGGATCCGGCTTCCCCTTCTTGAGCCAAAAGACAGCCCGCTTCCCATCACCAAATCCCCACAGATCCGGATGGCCGCCTTCGCCCTTGTAGGGGAGGAAAAACCTGATATTCAGAGGCTGTAGCGCTGCTTCATAGAAAGCCAGCGAACGTTCTATATCGCAGACGGTGAGAATGATGTGATCGAGCATCGCTATCCCCTTCAAATTGCTTCAATCGTCCTTTACCATTCTGAGGTATTCGGCGGATAAAGTTTTAATTGCCAGCGCCGCCGCGGCCTCTTCCTCCCATGGACACGGTGAAAAGGAATTGTCAGCGCATGAAAATCGCCGCCCTCGAAACAGAGAAAGGCCCGCGGAGTGACACCAGGGCACACCAAAAGGACAACTGTGCTCGCAGCCTCGGGCATCGAATTTACACAGACGAGCGGCGTCCGGCTCCCGCACGACCTGCGACGACCTGACCGCATCGCCACGGCATTCGCTCTACTCCAACACTCCTGAAAGAACAGAAAGGTATGCGCATGAGCATTCAGAACTCTCGAACAAAATTCTCCTTCGCCGCCGTGCTGCTACTTGCCGGCGCGACCGCTTTCGCCCAACAGGGGGCAATGCAGCAGCAGGCCCCGTCTGCACCCGCCCCGCAAACCCCCAGCCAGGCCAGCGCTCCAACTGCCAATGCGGATGCCGCCGGCCCCCCCATGCCCAACTACGCCGACCAGGCCTTTGTCGAAAACATGCTGAAGAACAACGACGCCCAGATTCAGATGAGCCAACTGGCCCAGCAGAAAGCCTCCAGCGGCGACGTCAAGGATTTCAGTCAGCGCATGATCGAGATTCATACCCAGCTCAACCAGCAGCTCGCGCCCCTCGCCAAGCAGCTCGACGTTAGCCAGAATCAGAAGCCCTCCAAAGAGCAGAAGAAGGAGATCGCCCAGCTTGAGCAGCTCTCCGGTCCAGACTTCGACAGCGCCTATCTGCAAGCGATGGCCCGCGAACAAGCGCACAGCCTGAAGCAGTTCAAGAGCGGAGAAACCGCGACGAATCCCAGCATTCAAAAGGCCGCCAAGGTCGATGAGCCGGTGCTCGACCAGCACTACCAGATCCTGCAAAAGATCGCGCAGAACCACAACGTCACACTCCAGGCAAGCGAATAACCGCGGAAAAGGAATAACCCCGCGCCTCATCATCCTCTCCACCGCCTAAACACGCGATAATGAAGAGATGAAGGTCGAACTGAATCCCAACGACGCACCCACCGGCGAGCGCCTGCAAAAAATCCTCGCCCGCGCCGGCATCGCCAGTCGCCGCGCCGCCGAGGCTATCATCCTCGAAGGCCGCGTCCAGGTGAACGGCCAGACCGTCACCGAGCTTGGCACCCGCGCCGACACAACGCGCGACCACATCCGCGTCGACGGCAAACTCCTTCACGGCCCCGAGCCAACCAAGTACTTCATGGTCAACAAGCCGCGCGGCTACGTCACCACACTCGACGACCCCGAGCATCGCCCCACCGTCATGCAGCTCCTCGGCCAGGAGAAGCAGAAGAAGATCGTCGGCGAGCACTCCAAATTCCCACGCCTCTACCCGGTGGGCCGCCTCGACTACCTGTCTGAAGGTTTGCTGTTGATGACCAACGACGGCGAGCTCGCCAACAAGCTCTCCAAGGCCGCCACCGGCGTTCTCAAAACCTACCTCGTCAAAGTCTCCGGCTCCCCCACCGACGCCGCCATCGACCAGCTCCGCCGCGGCATCATGATCGACCGTGGCCGCCTCGCCGACACCCGCTCCACCGGCCGCCGCGATCGCGTCCTCACCCAGCCCGCCAAAGTGGAGCAAGTCCGCGGCGGCGACAATCCTTGGTACGAAGTCACCCTCACCGAGGGCCGCAACCGCCAGCTCCGCAAGATGTTCGAAGAGATCGGCCACCACGTCGAAAAAATCCGCCGCATCGGCTACGGGGCATTGACTCTTGATGTGCCTCCGGGAAGCTTTCGCGAACTCACCACCGGCGAAGTCCAGGCCCTCAACCGCGCAGCAGCAGGCAAGAAGGTAGAACGCAAGAAGGTCCTCCCCGAGGCCGCACAGCTCAAGAAGCCTGTCCCACCGAAGCGAAAATTCCGCCCCAAAACCAGCACCACCCCGCGCCGCCGTCCCTCATAGCGTTAGCCCCCACACGTGAGCTATATTGCTCAATCCAAATAATTTACATTTACGAGCAGGACAACGATTCCCCCTCCCACCCACTCCTACGGTGTGAGGTATTCCTTCATGCGCACCATCAAGTACGGCCTTTTTGCCGCAGCCGCGGCGGGCTTCTTTCTTCTGATCCCGGCAACTCCCTCGCACGCGCAAGTCACCGTGACCTTCGGCGCGGAACCCAACTGTCCCTACGGCTACTACGACTACGCGCCCTACAACTGCTCTCCCGACGGCTACTACGGCGCTGAGTGGTTCAGTAACGGCGCCTTCATCGGTGCAGGCCACTGGGCTCACGGCCACTCGGACTTTCATGGCGACGTCAATAATGCCTACGATCCCCAGCATGGCTACAAGGGAACCTACCCCGCGCGCGGCGAAAAGCCCTCGCACCCCGGCGCCTCTCAGAACTTCAAGGGAAATGAGACCCGCGACGGTCAGGGCCACGCCACTCCCCAGGGACACAACGCTCCCGGCAAATAATTAATCTTTCCCACGGGCAACCCCTGCGTCTCCGCCAGCGCAGGGGCTTCTCATTTTTGGCCCGGAAACCGGCAACTTCCAGCCACAATTTGGTTTCTTACCAAAACTGGAGGTTCTCCCATGAGTAGAACGAAAGCAATTCTTGCAACAACTGCAGCAGCGTTGGCCATCGCCCTGATGCCGGCTCCTAAAGCCAATGCCCAGGTCTCGGTCGGCGTCGACATCGGTGCGGCGCCCGCCTGCCCATACGGCTATTACGACTACGCGCCCTACAACTGCGCGCCCTATGGCTACTACGGCCCCGAATGGTTCAACGGCGGGATCTTCATCGGAGCCGGCCCCTGGTTCCACGGCCCCCACGACTTTCGTGGCGGCGTCGATCGCTCGTATGACCCGCGCTACGGTTACAAGGGCGCCTACCCCGAGCACGGTGCCTATCATGCGCCCCCCGCTAACCATCAGGAGTTCCATGCCTCGCACATGAGCGACGGCCATGGTCACTACAGTGAAGCCGGTCACGGCGGCGGCGGACACGGTCACTAATAACCGTCAACACACTCACTCAAGCCCTGCGCGCGATGAAGCCTATCCGCGCAGGGCCTTTCATTTCTACCACCCTCATTTCCGCCGCCAGGCCCGCCACTCCTCTGCCGTAATCTCCCACACCTCCGACGGCATCCGCCCCGACACATACTCCCTCTCCGTCACCTCCACCACCCGCATCCCGGTCTTCTCTGAGATCCGCCGCGACCCAACATTCTCCACCGCCTTCGGCACCCGCAGCACCGGAAACCCCAGCACCTCGAACCAGTAATCCGTCACCGCAATCACCGCTTCGGTCATCAGCCCCTTGCCCTGCCACGGCAAACCTATCCAGAATCCGCGATTGTCTTCGCCCAGGTACAGCCCGATCCTGCCGATGATCGTCTCCGGCTCCGTCTTCAACCGCAGCGTCCAGTCCCACGATTCACCGCGCTCGATCAGCGGCAGCGCCGTGTCCCGAATATGCGTCAGCGCACCGTCGGCGGGAAACGGCCATGGCACGATCGCATTTAGCAGCCGCACAATCTCCCAGTGAGCAAACAGCTCCTGGATCCGCGGCGCATCCTCCAGCTGCAGCGGCCGCAATACCAGCCTCTCGGTCTCAAGTGTCGGGAACATTCCGGCAGCATAGCATCTGCTTAGAGTCTCCCTGCGCACGAAATAGGCATGAATCAAGGCTGTTGTGCTATACTGGTGTTGCGTTGAATTGATTCACGCAGGGCACCGCGGGCAGATGACTCCAAATGGATTCGAGTCTGGCCAGAGACCGCGAGCGCCACATACCCCACCCACCGCCCGAATCTTAAGCGTTGGTTGCTCTGGCTAGCAGGCCGATCACAGGATCATGCCTCGCCGTGCAGCAGCAATGCTTATTGCGCCCCGAAGGGCATCTGGGAGACCAGAACCGAGCAATGCTGAAACAGGATCCACGCAGCCGTTTGCATGCCGCACCTCGTGCGCCTGCCAACCGTAAGCGTCACTGCATTCATTCTCCTTCTTCACCCACTGCAAAGGAAAACCTTGTCTACCCTTACTCTTGATTCCATTCTGAACCCTGAACCACTTCAGATCTCCCGCAACATCACCGCAACTGACGAGACCTCTTCGTCCATCACCTTCAACGACTTCCAGATCTCGGAATCCCTCAAGGCGCGCCTCTTCGCCGCTGGCTTCATCACCCCCACGCCCGTTCAGGCTGGAGCGATACCGCCCGCGCTCGAAGGTGACGACATCCTCGCCACCGCCTCCACCGGCACCGGCAAGACGCTCAGCTTCCTGATCCCCATGATCGAGCGCCTAGAGGAGATTTCCGTTCCCTCCACGCGCGGCAAGAAGACCCCGGTCCTCTCGCTTATCCTTCTGCCCACCCGCGAGCTCGCCATGCAGGTGCTCGAGTCGTTCCACAAGATCTGCCCGACGCTCAAGACTGACGCCGTGCTGGTCTGCGGTGGCCTCTCCGAGAACACCCAGATCGAGCAGATCGGCCGCGGCCCGCGCCTCATCGTCGCCACCCCTGGACGCCTCGAAGACTTCCTTCGCCGCAAGGCCATCAACCTCAAGGACGTCGACATGCTCGTCCTCGACGAAGTCGATCGCATGCTCGACATGGGCTTCCTCCCGGCCATCAAGCGCATCGTCGCCGCGCTCCCCAAGGATCGCCAGACCATGTGCTACTCCGCGACCCTCGACGCGAACATCCGCGAGATCGTCAAGGACTACGTGCAGAACCCGGTGCGCGTCGAAATCGGCATCACGTCGCATCCCGTCGACAGCGTAGAGCTTCGCGTCTACACCGTTATGCAGGACCAGAAGCTCTCGCAACTGGACAAGATGCTCAACGAAGAAGACGGCACCTACCTCGTCTTCTCGCGCACCAAGCACGGTGCCGACCGCATCGGTCGCAAGCTCGAGAAGCTCGGTCACGAAGTGGAGATCATCCACGGCGATCGCTCGCAATCGCAGCGCACCGCGGCTCTCAAGAGCTTTGCCACCGGCCGCAGCCGCGTCCTGGTTGCAACCGACGTCGCTGCCCGCGGTATCGACATCTCCAACATCGCGCACGTCGTCAACTACGACCTGCCCAATGGCTCGGACGACTTCGTTCACCGCATCGGCCGTACGGGTCGCGCCGGCAAGAAGGGGATCGCCAGCACCTTCATCACCCCGCTCGAGAAGGGTGATGCCCGCAAGCTCGAGCGCGAGCTGAAGATCAAGTTCGCCTGGAACGAAGCCGACAAGAACCTTGCGAAGGAAGAGCGTAACAAGCCCATCGACTTCAACCAATCCGGCGGCGTCAACGACCTCCTGCAGATGGAAACCCGCGCCTGGAAGAACGCCGACGGCACGGTCAACGAGAATGCTCCCAATGCCAACGCTGCACCCCAGCGCTCGCGCGGCGGCTTCGGAGGATCGCGCAGCGGTTCCGGTGGACGCCCTGGTGGCGGCGGTCGCTCCAGCAGCAGCCGTCCTCACGGCGGCAATGCCGGTCGTCCTGCAGGACGCCGCAGCGGCAGCAGCAACCGAGGCCGCTAAGCCCCAACCAAATCGCAACCCCAGCAAGGGCGAGGATATATTCCTCGCCCTTGCTGCATTCACTAAAAAACTTCCTCTATGAACGTCCAGTCGTTGACCTGAACCATCGATCAACGATAGATTATGGAACACGATTCACCGAATTATGGTGGGTTGTTGATCTTCTTTTAATGAACTTTTGCATCAAACTGCGTCTTGGGGCCCCACGTACTCGTCTTTGTTCGTAGGAACACCCCATCCTTCAACCCTGCCGCTGGAGGTTAACTTGCGTTTAAAAATTCTCTATTCCCTTGTCACGATTGCCATGTTCTTCAGCCTGAGCCTTGCCTTTGAGCACAGAGCCTATGCCTATGTCGACCCGGGTTCAGGTCTGCTCATGCTGCAAGCCGCGGGCACGGTCCTCACCGGGGTTCTCTTCACCCTGCGCCGCCGCATCAAGTTGCTCTTCACCCGCAACAAGTCTGCAGATGCGCCGGCCGTCGACTCGATACGCCCTGAATCGAAGGCTTGATCTCTTGCCCTCCCCGCAATCCACTCTGGATTCGATTGCGAAGTCGCGCGTCAAGCCCATGGTACGAACCCTGTTCGTCGCCATGGGCTTCACCACGCTCTACCTGCTTTGGCTCATCAAGCCTGCCATCGAGCCGCAACAGGCCGCTCTCTACCATTGGAGTGGTCCTGCCCATAACTTTTTCCTTCCCGTTACCATCGACTTCCTCGCGTTCTGGTTTCTCCTGGCCCTCCTTCTCCTGGCCGCACGCACTCCCGGGCGCCTGCGAGCCACGGTTTGGGTTGGCCTCCTCTCCTTCACTCCCTGGTTCATCGCGCAAACCCTAAATGCCCTCGACCTCATCCCGAGCGCCCGTCAACTGGACCGCGGCCTCTTCCTCCTCGGAATTCTTGCTACCCTCGCCATGGCGCTGCTCGGGCGACCCTCCTTGCCGCCACGCGTCGAGCGTGTCATCGACTCGATCAGCACCGTCCTCGTCTTTGCGGGTCTCTTTGGCCTCTTCATGCTCTGCCAGCTCGCCTTTCGCAGCTGGCAAGCCAGCCGAATGACGGGCAGAGTACCTCTCCATGCCGCAGCCGCCGCAACCATCCAGCCCCACCGCATCATCTGGATCGTCTTCGACGAACTCTCCCACGAGCAGACCTACGAGCACCCTCTTCCCGGCCTCAAACTCCCTGCATTCGATTCCCTCGCTGCCACCGCAACCGTCTTCTCGCAGGCCCATCCGTTCAACATCTACACCCAGAACGTCCTTCCCGGTCTCTTCGCCGGCAAGCCGTTTGACCAGATACGCCCCACCCCCGCCGCAGGGCTCTCAGTCCACAACGAGGCTTCCGGCGAGTGGCAAGCCTTCCAGCAACACGACACCGTCTTTAACGACGCACTCGATGCCGGCTACAGAACAGCCGTCGTCGGCTGGTACAACCCCTACTGCCGCATCATGGCCGCCGTCGTCGATAGCTGCTACTGGACCTATCGGACTCCTTCCAATCTCATGGAGCCTTCGAATACCCTCCTTTCCAATACGCTCGCGCCCATCAAGCTGCTCACCTGGAGAGTTCTCGGCCTCGCTCCTGGCCCCATGTTCTTCTACTTCATGGATCGACTGAACATTCCTCTGCCAAAGGTCTTCCTCCGGCAATCACAGATCGACGACTACATGGACCTTGAGGCTCGCTCGCAAGAGCTTCTCCGCGATCGGTCCTACGGCTTCGTCCTTCTGCATCTTCCAGTCCCTCACCCCTGGGGTATCTACGACCGGCACACCGGCAAATTCACCACCGCCAGCTCCTCCTCTTACACCGACAACCTCGCACTTGCCGACAAGTGTCTCGCCGGCATCCGGCAGACCCTTGAGCAGACGGGCCAGTGGGACTCCTCCACCGTCGTCGTCATGGGAGACCACGGCTGGCGAACCAAACAAGAGTGGAAGACCTCGAGCTTCTGGACGCACGAGGACGAGGTCGCCAGCCACGGCGGCCAGTACGATCCCCGCCCTGCCTACCTCGTCAAGCTCCCCAACCAGACCACCGCCGGCCGTGTCGATACGCCCTACCAAACCGTCAACACTCGCAAGCTCTTCGACGCCATCATGGCCCACCAGATCAACACCCCCGCCGACCTCACTGCCTGGGCGCAGACCGCGCACTAGTCGCCCCACCGATTTCTCAGCTCTTGCGGTCCGCGCCCTCACCGCTCGCTCCACCCATGCTCTTAACTCCCGCCGTCCGCGCAGGACTTGCAGCGGCCTTCCCTTTCGTCGACAATCCACCCTATGTCCCTCAACCATCCCACCAAGTCCGCCATCGCCACCACCGCTGCACCGGCCGCCATCGGCCCTTACTCCCAGGCCGTCCACATCGGCAACGTCCTCTACACCTCCGGCCAGGTTGCGCTCGACCCCGCGACCGGCGCCCTCGTACCCGGCGGCATCGAAGCCCAGACCACCCGCGTCCTCGAGAACCTTAAGGCTGTCCTCGCCGCCGCCGGCCTCGATTTCGCCCACGTCGTTAAAACCACCGTCTTCCTCAAAAACATGGCCGACTTCGCCGCCATGAACACCCTCTACGCCCAATACTTCTCCCCCGAAGGCATCACCGCGCCCGCCCGCTCCACCGTCCAGGTCGCCGGCCTCCCCAAGGACGCCCTCGTAGAAATCGAGTGCATCGCCATCACCGCCTAAGCCGCCGGCCCACATCCGACACCGCCCCTCGCGCGTCTAATCCTCAGCACCTCCAAGGAGTCTCCCATG
>Ga0302226_10000388_pt1 | contig 37874 bp, 39 predicted proteins | sample II_Palsa_E3_3_FD_193524 | JGI IMG/M metagenome (GOLD analysis project Ga0302226, IMG submission 193524) | Peat permafrost microbial communities from Stordalen Mire near Abisko, Sweden - II_Palsa_E3_3 | ecosystem: Environmental > Terrestrial > Soil > Palsa > Peat permafrost | place: Sweden...
CGCCGGGGTGGAATAGCTGCGACCGGTGGAATCGATAAAGGCTACTTGCTGGGTAGTACGGGCCTTGGCCACCGCGAGCAGGCCGTCGCCTTCGCGATAATTCAGGCCTTCGGCGTCGATGTCGTGGCCCTTGGCCGCGCGGGCCCAGCCCTTCTGGCTCAGCACTACGGTAACCGGCTCGCTGACGACCAGCGCGCTCTCGTCCAGTGCCTGCGCCGCTTCGCGCTGCACCAGCGGTGAGCGGCGGTCGTCGCCGAACTTGGCGGCGTCGGCGCGCAGCTCGTCCTTGATCAGGCTCTTCAGCTTGGCCGGCGATTTCAGCAGCACACTGATCTTCGCGCGCTCCTCTTCGAGCTGGTCGCGCTCGGCCGTGATCTTCATCTCTTCCAGCCGCGCCAGCTGGCGCAAGCGGGTTTCCAGGATGTAGTCGGCTTGTTCCTCGCTGAGCTTAAAGCGGGCGATCAGGACGGGCTTGGGCTCGTCCTCGCTGCGCACGATGCGGATCACCTCATCGAGGTTCAGGTAGGCGATGCGCAACGCCTCGAGCAGGTGCAGGCGACGCTCGACCTTGGCCAGCCGGTGTTCCAGGCGTCGTGTGACCGTGCTGGTGCGGAAAGCCAGCCATTCGCTGAGGATGCGCTTGAGATCCTTCACCTGCGGCCGGCCATCCAGGCCGATCATGTTGAGGTTGACGCGGAAACTCTTTTCCAGATCCGTCGTCGCGAACAGGTGCTGCATCGTCTCGTCGGCATCGACGCGGTTCGAGCGCGGCACGATGACCAGACGGATCGGATTCTCGTGATCGGATTCGTCGCGCAAGTCCTCGATCATCGGCAGTTTCTTCGCGCGCATTTGCGCGGCGATCTGCTCGAGGATCTTCGACGGGCTTACCTGGTGCGGCAGCGCGGTGATCACTATGTTGCCTTCCTCACGCTGGTACACCGCGCGGGCACGTACCGAGCCGCCGCCGGTCTGGTACATCGCCAGCAGGTCGGCGCGCGGGGTAATGATCTCCGCCTCGGTCGGGTAGTCTGGACCACGCACATGCTCGAACAGGTCGGCCACGGTGGCGTCCGGATCGTCCAGCAGGCGGATGCAGGCGCTGGCCAGTTCGCGCAGGTTGTGCGGTGGGATGTCGGTGGCCATGCCTACCGCGATACCCATCGAACCGTTCAGAAGCACGTGCGGCACACGCGCCGGCAGCCAGCTCGGCTCGTCCATGGTGCCGTCGAAGTTCGGTACCCAGTCCACCGTGCCCTGGCCAAGCTCGCCGAGCAGCGCCTCGGCGATCGGGCTGAGCTTGGACTCGGTGTAACGCATCGCGGCGAAGCTCTTCGGGTCGTCCGGCGAGCCGAAGTTGCCCTGGCCGTCGACCAGCGGATAGCGGTACGAGAATGGCTGCGCCATCAGCACCATTGCTTCGTAACAGGAGCTGTCGCCGTGCGGATGGAACTTGCCGATCACATCGCCGATCGTGCGCGCGGATTTTTTAGGCTTGGCAGTGGCGGCCAGTCCCAGCTCGCTCATCGCGTAGATGATGCGCCGCTGCACTGGCTTGAGGCCGTCGCCCACGAAGGGCAGGGCGCGATCCAGCACCACATACATCGAGTAGTCGAGATAAGCCCGCTCGGCGTATTCCTTGAGCGGGATCTGTTCGTAATTGGCTTGCAAGTTCATGGAGTTACATCAAATGAGTGGTGCGCGGTGCGCGGATAACCGGACGATGGTGCCAGAAAGCGCCGCGTTATTGGCGAACTGCCTCGATGCCCACTTTGCGCAGTTGCGCTTGCACACTGTCCGGCCCGGCCAGATGCCCGGCGCCGACTGCGATGAAGATGGTGCCGGGTTGCTGCAGCATGGCGACAATCTTGCCGGCCCAGGTCTGGTTGCGCTGCACCAGCAGGCGCTGATAAAGCGCGGGTGCCTGCTGGCGCACATCTTCGTCCTCGATTCGCGCGATGGTGGCGGTGTCGCCGTTCTTCCATGCGCTGATCAGTTCGGTGAGTTCCGCAGGTCCCTTGTCGATGTCACGCAGGGTCGAACGCAGGAAGGCCAGCTCGACATCCGGCGGCAGGTCGGCGAAGAAGCGGATCTGCTGCTCGGAGGTCTCCATGCCATTCACCGGTTTGCCGGCCTGGATCATCTGCGCCTGCAGCTGCTTGTCCACGCCATGCGCGGGATCGAGGCCGGCTTTCACCAGTGGCGCCACGGCCAGCGTCACGCCGGCCAGCCACGGCCGCATCATCTGCAGGGTCTGCATGCCGCCCGGTATGCCCGCGGACTGTGCGGCCTGCCCCAGGGTGGCGTTTTCGGCGGCGCTGAGTTTGCCCGACAACGGATGGGTGGGATCCAGCCCGTACTGCAGCACCAGCGCCTGCATGGTCGTGGCGTCGTCGTCAGTCAGTTCGATCGTAAGCGAGTCGCTGGCGGCGAGTGCCTTGTCCAGCGTCGGGTAGTGCCAGTCGGTATCATTCGGCAGCAGATGCACGGTGCCGAACAGGTAGATGGTGGTATGCGCGTTATGCACCACCCACAGCGCTGGCTGGGCGAACACAGGGGTCGCCAGCAGCAGGCTGAACAGCGCGACCGCCACGTACTGGCGGATCTGGCGTAGCGGTGACATGCGTCTTCCTCGATGAATGCGACGCGGATGATGGTGGCACACGCGGTGGCCACAGCGGCGAAGGATTCAGCGCGGCGCGCGGTACCCTCCCGGCACGCCATCGGGGCTTAGTGTGATCTGCCACAGCTGGTCGCGGCGGCTGCGGAAGACTGCCGTGGAAACGGCCAGGTAATAGCGCCACATGCGCCGGAAGCGCTCGTCGTAGTTCGCCGACAGCGATGGCCATGCTGCTTCGACGTTGGCCTGCCAGGCGGTCAATGTGCGGTCGTAGTCGGTGCCGAAATTGTGCCAGTCCTCGACCACGAACAGATCTTCCAGCGCAGCCGTCACCTGGCTGGCAGCGGGAATCATCGAGTTCGGAAAGATGTACTTGTCGATCCAGGGATCGGTCTGTGCTGGCGCGCTGTTGCTGCCGATGCAGTGCAGCAGCGACAGGCCGTCGTCCTTCAGGCAACGGCGCACGCATTCGAAATAGGCGCGGTAGTTCTTGCCGCCGACATGCTCGAACATGCCGATCGAGTACACCGCGTCGAAACGTTCGTTGATGTCGTGGTAATCCTGCAGGCGAATCTCGATCGGCAGCCCGGCACACAGCTCGCGGGCGTAGCCGGCCTGCTCCTGCGACACGGTGATGCCGACGCCCTCGATGCCGTAGTGCTCGGCGGCATACTTCAGCGCCTCGCCCCAGCCGCAGCCGATATCCAGCACGCGCTGGCCGGTCTGCAGCTGCAGCTTGCGGCAGACCAGGTCGAGCTTGGCTGCCTGCGCATCGTCGAGATTGTCGGCCTTGGCCCAGTAGCCGCAGGAATACACCATCCGTTTGCCGAGCATGGCTTGGAACAGGTCATTGCCGAGGTCGTAATGCACCTTGCCGATCTCGAATGCGCGCTCGCCGCGTTGCAGGTTGATGAAGCGGGCCTTCAGATGGGCAAGCAGGGTGTCGAGCGTCTTCAGTTCCTGATCCAGGCCGGCGGTGAGCAGCCGGGTACACAAGCCGGGCAGGTCCTCCGCATCCCACCAGCCGTCCATATAGGCCTCGCCCAGGCCCAGCGAGCCGTGCGCGAACACGCGGTTGTAGAGGCGCTCGTCATGCACGCGCAGATCGGTCGGCGCATTGCCGTTGATGCGGATGCCGGCCTGTTCGAGCAGTTCGCTGGCGCGGTTTTTCAGGTCGTCCTGGCCCATGCCATGTCTCGCAGTGGATGAAGTCGGTCTTGGTCAGTGCTTGCTGAGGATGGCAAAGCTTGCCGGCCAACGTGCATAGGTCGCGTCGACGTCGGCCGTGCGCACCAGCTGCAGCAGTAGCTCGGCCTGATCCTCGCGCAGCAGGAACTCGATCTTGATCGGCAGGTCGTCGGCCAGTTCGAAGAACTGTTCCTCGTGCAGCACACCATGCCGGCCGAAGCCGGCGATCGCGCGGAACACGGACCCGCCGCCGAGGCCGTGCTCCTTGGCCTGCTCCAGCAGCCACTCGGACAGCAGCATGCCGGCGTGTTTCGCGCGCAGATGGCAATAGAAGGTCAGGTGCACGCCATGTTGCAGGTTTTCCTGATTCATGCGGCCTCTCCGGATTAGTGACGCAGCAGGCTGCGAGTGAGGGTGATGCCGAGCACGGTCATCGCCAGCGAGCCGACCACATGCGCCATTACGTGGCCACTGAACCACAGGTACTGCTGGCGCAGCAGCAGGGTGGTGGATTCGGCTGAAAAGGTGGAGAACGTGGTCAGGCCACCCAGAAAACCGGTGAACACGAACAGTCGCAGTTCCGGCGACAGTGTCTGGAAATGATCGAACAGGCCCATCACACAGCCCATCATCAGGCCGCCGGCCAGATTGGCCGCCAGCGTGCCGAGCGGCAGGGTGGGGAATAGCGGATTGAGCATCACGCCCAACCCCCAGCGCAACCAGCAGCCCAAAACGCCACCGATCCCAACAGCTGCAAATCCGGTAAAGCCCACGAGCGCGTCTCCTGACAGTGAAAGTGTCCGGTTGCCGCGGTGCAGACATGCCTGCCCCGCCGGAAGCCGGTGGTGCAGGCATCATCAACCTCAACGCATGGCGAGAGGTGGTTTGTTCCGGGATGCCGAAAGCTTCCGCGAAACGGGAGGCATGCCATCTCCCGAGCAGTCATCCTAGTCGATCTAGCCGCCCTGTCGTCAAGCACGGCGGCTCGCGATGGCGGCTCTATACTGCACGCCCCCGCCGACACGTACGTCTCGCCATGAACCCAGCCTCCAGCGCCGTACGCCGCAGCCTGCCATGGTTGCTGGCTGGGTTGTCGATGATCGGGCCATTCTCGATCGACGCGGTGTTCCCGTCGTTTCCGTTGATCGGTGCGCGCTTTGCAGTTGACGACACGGCGTTGCAACAGCTGATCAGCGTGTACCTGATCACGTATGCGGCAATGAGCCTGTTCCATGGCGCGATCTCGGACGCGATCGGGCGCAAGCCGGTGATGGTGGCCGGCATGCTGGTATACGCACTCGCTTCGGTGGGCGCCGCGCTGTCGACCTCGTTCGCGATGCTGCTGGCCTGTCGTGGCCTGCAGGGCGTGTGTGCTGGCGCGGGTCTGGTGGTGGGACGGGCGGTGATCCGCGATACGTTCGAGGGCGCCGCCGCGCAGCGGCTGATGTCCAGGGTTATGATGATTTTCGGCGTGGCACCAGTGATCGCGCCGATGGTCGGTGCGTTGCTGCTGCCGCTGGGCGGCTGGCATGGCATCTTCTGGGTGCTGACCGGTTTCACCGCCTTACTGGCGCTGGCCTTGATGGTATTTCTGGAGGAAAGCCACCCACCGGCACAGCGCAGACCATTTGCGCCACGAACATTGCTGGCCAGCTATCTGTGCTTCAGCCGCGATCGCCCGTTCTGGCCGCTGCTGATTTCCTGCTCGGTCAACTTCGCCGGGCTGTTCCTCTACATCGCCTCGGCACCACGCATCGTGCGTGAGCTGCTGCATTTGTCGGCAGCAGGATTTCCCTGGTTGTTCCTGCCGGTGGTGGCCGGCCTCGTCAGTGGTGCGTGGCTGTCTGGCCGAATGGCCGAGCGGCGCAGCGTGGGCTTTACGGTAAACCTGGGCTATGCGGTGATGTTGTTGGCCTGTGCGCTGCACCTGCTGCTGGCACTGGTGTTTCCCACACCGCGGCTGCCGTGGTCGATGTTGCCGTTGATCCTGCATGGCGTCGGTGTGCAACTGGCATTTCCCACGTTGACGCTGTTGTTGCTGGATCGCTTCCCGCACCAGCGCGGCGGCATTTCCTCGGTACAGGCCTTTGCCAGTCTGCTGTTATGCAGTCTGGTTGCTGGTGTGCTGTCGCCGCTACTGTCAGTAAGCATGCTGCATCTTGGGTTGGGCGCATCGACACTGACGGTGATCGGGACGCTGGCATGGGGTTGGTATCGTGCTGTTGCGCGGCGGCCACTGGACCGGATGCCGGTCGACGTGGACCCAGAAATGGCGATACAGGCTGAAATTGCCGAGCCTCATTGAAGCGATCAGAGATGCAGTGGCATCCATGTGTGGGAAATGCAGTCTTTACGTGGTCGTCTGTTGCTTGCCGCCACCGGTCACTGTATCAGGCGGAACCACGGTTTCGAACGACATCAGCACGACGGCACGGGTCAGCGCCTGTGCCAGTGAAGGTGAGCGGTAAGTGGCGTCGGTAAGCCAGCGCTGCCACACGGAATCGTCCACCTTTTCGTTGACGCCGTTACCCAGTGTGCGATCAAACGGCGGCGAGAATTCCTTGTAGAGGCCATACATGAACTCCGCGTAGGAATTGCGCGGTACGCCAGTGCCGGCATCGGTCTCAGGAATGAGGATTTCGTCGCAGGCAAGGCCAGCCGCGATTGCCTTCTGCTGCAGCCATGCCAGCGGCAATTCAGGCAGCGGATCGGGTTTGCGTCCAGCGCCGTCACAGTCGTTGCCGCCGCCGACGTCGGCATGCGAGCCGATGAACCAGCGCTGCTCGATCTCGATCTGCTCGAGCTTCTTCGAAGTGAGTGTTTCGCCCGGTTTCACGCTGTAAGGGTTGCGCGTCCACACGGATGGCGCAAAGTCGGCGCGATGTTCATCCAGCGCCAGCGCCTGGTACGCATACTTGACGATCTTGCTGAGCTCGGTGTCGTGGAACTGATAGCGCGAGCGGGCATACGGGAACCATGAAGCGGTGTCGGGAATGCCGAGTGCGCCGACCGTATCCCAGACACCAATGAAGTGGATATCGATTTCAATGGAATGGTGCTTGCGGAAATCCATTGCCGCGGCATCATCGGGTTTGATCGAGGTGTCGCGGTAGAAGTCGTAGGCGCTGGCAATGGCGGCCTTGGTAATCCTGCCATCGGCGTCCGCCTTGAGCAGGCCGCACTTGCGGATCAGTCCGGCGAGACTGCGTGCGGTATAGGCGCCGCGGCTGAATCCGAACAGAAACACATCGTCGCCTGGCAACCACGTCTCGCACAGCCGGCGATAACCCCGCAGTACATTGCCCGACAGGCCGTAACCGAACGCGCCACCAAGCAGGTGAACCCAGCCAGACGCTACGCCGACGCCGGGAATGTAGTTGACGAGCTGCTCTACGCCTGTGCTGTCGCGCAGCGCAATCAGCTGGCGCAAGCGTTCCACATTGGTGTTCGATTCGGCCTTGTTCCAGGTGCCGTCGAACAACAGTACTAGCCTGCGGGTGGCCATGATGCCTTCCAGCGCGATGCCTTGGGGCAACTCTAGGCCGCGGTGATGCCTCGAGGCCAGTGCCATGCTGTTTGGCCCTGTGACCGGGGCAAACTGCATGAACTGCACAAGAAGCTACGCGTTCTATTTTACGCGTTTACGCGGCCTCACCAGATCGCGGTACTGCTGAACGATTGCTGCAGTTCCCTTTCCGGCAACACGACATTGACGGTGGCTTGATCGTGCGTGTTGCATGTTGGCTCCACATCACTCCCAAAGCCGTGGAGTTAATCATGCCGTACAAAGCCATTTCTGACCTGCCTGATTCCGTGCGTGAGCATGTGCCAAAACATGCTCAGGAAATATACAAGGAGGCGTTCAACAGTGCGTGGGCCGAATATGCCGACAAGGGCGTACGGCGCGGAGACGAATCGCGCGAGGAAGCGGCGCATAAGGTCGCCTGGTCCGCGGTGAAAAAGAAATACAGCAAGGGTGTGGATGGCAACTGGCATGCCGAGTAGGTATAGCTGCAGGTAACGCTTCGCTTCAGCTCAGAACAGGCCGCGCGACCTTAGGAATTCCTGCGTCTCCGTCGCATCCTGCTCGAACCAGGCTCTGGTCGAACCCAGCCGGAACGAATAGCCCCAGGCATCCATGTCGGCCATCAGTCGTGCACGTCCCACGCCTGGCAGTTCGTCGGCCAGTACGATCTGCAGATAGCAGGTGGCGTCCTCTTCCTCGATCGAATCGGTGGCGTCGGTATGGACGTCCAGACGTCTTTCCGGCGGTAGCACGATCAGGTGGCAGGCCTCATGCAGTAATGAATGCACTGGCGTGTCGTCGCGCGCATACACGGTATTACCGATGATGCCGGCTTCTTCGTCTCCCCAGAAACTGCCGGGAATCGGCTCGCCGAGGGTCACATGCCGCAATTGCAGGCCGAAGCGGGCGAGCAGGAGGGCAGCGTCGTCGAAACCGATCTGGTTCATGCGCATGACGGTGCTGGCCGGGTCGCTGGATTCGGGGCGGCTGCTGGTTTCGGGATGCATGCGCGAGCGCGGACAGCGCAGATGAATGAGGTGGGGTAACGCCGGGCGATGCCTGATCGCCCGGCGCGCTGGCGGGCGGCCGTGGCCGCCGGAAACTTACGCGGTCTTGGCGGCAGCCTTGCCGTCCGGCAGCGTCACCGAGAGTTCCAGGATCTCGTGGCCGCTGTCGCGTTCGAAATTGATGTTGATCGCATCGAGGTCGACGTGGATGTATTTCTTGATTACTTCGAGCAGCTCATTGCGCATCATCGGCAGGTAGTCCGGTGCACCGCGGGTGGAGCGTTCCTGCGCGACGATAATGCGCAGGCGTTCCCTGGCCACGTTGGCGGTCGCTTCTGGCTTGCGTTTCAGGAAATCAAGAATGCCCATCGTGATCAACCTCCGAACACGCGCTGGAGAAAGCCCTTCTTGGGCACATCGATGAAGCGCAGCGGACGCTCTTCGCCGAGGATGCGAGCTACGGTGTCGCTGTAGGCCTGACCGGCATGTGAATTGGCATCGACGATCACCGGGATGCCGTTATTGGAGGCGGTCAGCACATTTTCCGATTCGGGGATCACCCCGACCACTTCGATGCCGAGGATTTCCTCGACATCCTTGACGCTGAGCATTTCACCGATCGCGACGCGGGCCGGGTTGTAGCGGGTCAGCAGCAGGTGCTGGGTAACCGGGCCTTCGCCGCGCTCGGCACGCCGGGTCTTGCTGGCGAGCAGGCCGAGGATGCGATCGGAATCGCGGACCGAAGACACTTCCGGGTTGACCACCACGACCGCATGGTCGGCGAAGTACATTGCCAGATGCGCGCCTTTCTCGATGCCGGCCGGTGAATCGCATACGACGTAGTCAAAGCCATCCTCGGACAGGCCGTCGAGCACTTTCTCGACGCCTTCCTGGGTCAGTGCATCCTTGTCGCGGGTCTGGCTGGCGGCCAGCACATACAGGTTGTCATGGCGCTTGTCCTTGATCAGCGACTGCTTGAGCGTGGCCTCACCGTGCACGACGTTGACGAAGTCGTACACGACGCGGCGCTCGCAGCCCATGATCAGATCGAGATTGCGCAGGCCGACGTCGAAGTCGATGACGGCGACTTTCTTGCCGGCCATCGCCAGGCCGGTGGCGAGGGAGGCACTGGTTGTCGTCTTGCCGACGCCGCCTTTGCCGGAGGTGACAACGATAATCTCAGCAGTCAAGGGCCCATCTCCGTGTAGTTCTTGTTGTAATAATTATGGTTGTAGGTGATCACAGCTTGGCGATCAACAGCTTTTCGCCTTCCAGCCAGCATTGCACGGACTGGCCTTCGAGGTCGTCAGGAATTTGTTCGAACACGCGGTAATGGCCGGCGATGGCCACCAGCTCGGCACGGAAGTCGGATACGAAGATGCGCGCCTTCTCGTCGCCCTGTGCGCCGGCCATGGCGCGACCGCGCAGGCCGCCGTAGATATGGATGTTGCCGTCGGCGATCACTTCAGCACCGTTGGCGATCGCTCCAGTGACGATCAGGTCACGATCGCGCGCGTAGATCTGTTGGCCTGAACGCACCGAACTGGCGTGGTGCTGGGCACCCTGCACGCTGCCGGGCGCTGGTGCGGACAGGATCGGCTCGCGCTGGATCGGCGCGGATGGTTCGGCACGCACGGGTGGCTCGGCGGCGGCCGGGCTGCCATTGGCTGGCTCATAAGCCGCGCGGAACTTCGCGATCAGCGGCAACCCCATGCGTTTGGCCAGCGCCTCGGTCTCGCTGGTGCCATAGGCCAGCCCCACCGGCAGCATGCCGGCGCTGCGCACCGCTTCGAGCATCGCATCGACCGCGCCGTCGTCCGGCAGGTCAAGCAGGTGGCTCAGGTCCAGCACTACGGCAGCACGGGAAAACATCTGCGGGGCCGCCCGCACCCGACGTTCCAGCTCATCGCACAGTGCAGCGGCATCGACCCGGCGCACACGCACACAGGCGATGCCGACCTGGCCGAAACGCAGGTCACAGGCGTCAGAGGTATCCATCTTTGCATTCATGGGCGCCGCTCTCCGGCGAGGCGGCGCGGGGTGGAATTAAAGACGGAAGAGCGATCGCGCTCGGCCAGCCAGGGTACGTCCGGCAGGCCGCCGTGCTCGAGCCAGGTGTCGCGGACATAGGCGTAGCTGGGCAGGTCCCTGGCCAGCAGGCTGACCTGTGGCCCGTGCTCGCCCATGCGCTGCTGGCCGACTTCCTGGAAGCCGTAGGTGCCGTGGAACAGCACCACTACGTCATCGCGCGGCTCCAGGAATACTTCGCAGGTGAGCAGTGGCACGCGCACTTCGGCGTAGCTGTGCACATCGCAATAGAAGATGCGACCAAGACCGTGGCGATGGTAAGCGTTCGCGATCACGATGCGATCGATATAGACGAACTGCGGGTAATGCGCGGCGAACCAGCAGTAATTGGGGCTGGTGTATTCGCCGCCTTCGCGCAGTGCGATCAGGAAGCCGGCCAAGTGACCGTCGATTTCGGCGACGCGGAAATAGTCAGCGTGCTCGTAGAAATAGCGCAACTGTGTAGCGTCGAGGGCGAGGATGGAGCGACCGGCAGCGTTGTTGAGCGCCAGTACGGCATCCAGGTCGTGCTCGCGCACGTCGCGGATGGCAAGGGCCATTCGTTGCTCCGCAATGATGGATTCGGGGACAAGGTCGACCAGCGGCCTCGCGCAATGGTTCATTATGACATGCGGCCGTTGCCCGTACATCTCGCAATGGCACATGTAAAAGCTTTGTAAAACGACGGCAGGCATGGCTGGCACAACAGCCATGCATGACTTATCGCGCATTGCACGGTGACTAAGCTCGCCTATGATGCCGGGATGCCTTGGGTCAATTTCAGCCATACCCGCTTGCTGCGCTATGCCGGCCTGTTCACGTACTTGTGCGTGGCATTGCCGTTGCTGCCTGGCAGCTGGAGTCTGGCGCGGGTCAGCGCCCTGTGGAGCAACCCGAACATTTCGGGCTGGATCATCTCCTACGTTGTTTTTGGCCTGACCTACCTGATGCTGACCCGGCGCTCGAGCATGACGCGACAGCGCGGCGCCCCACAGTTGATCAAGGTGTTCGGTCTGCTGGTGCTGACCAGTTCGGCGATCGCGATGGGTTGGTTCAGCCAAAGTGGCCTGTCGGCGATGCTGATGCTGGTCATTGCGGTAGTACTGCCGTGGCAGCTGCCCGTCGTTGCCGGGCTGATCTGGATGCTGATGCAGAACCTCATGCTGATCCCGATCATCGCCAATTACATGGGTTGGACGATCGCCACGGCCTTCCTGCAGGTCTGCATGTACCTGGGCATTTCGGCGCTGACCTTCATCACCTCGATGGTGGCGAGCCAGCAGGCCGAGCAGCGCGAGGGGCAGCGTCGGTTGAATTCTGAACTGCGCGCCACCCGCGCGCTGCTGGCCGAGTCCAGCCGGATCGCCGAGCGCATGCGCATCGCGCGCGACCTGCACGACCTGATCGGCCATCACCTGACCGCGCTCAGCCTGAACCTGGAAGTGGCCAGCCACCTCACCAACGAAGCCGCCGGTGCGCATGTGCGCAAGGCGCAGAGTACGGCCAGGCTGCTGCTGGCCGATGTGCGCGAAGTGGTCAGCGAGTTGCGCCAGGATGATGCGATCGACCTGACCCAGGCCTTGCGCAGCCTGACGGAAGGCGTGCCTGGGCTGCACGTGCACGTGATCATGCCGCCGCGTTTCAGCGTGGAGGATCCGCGGCGCGCGCAGGTGTTGTTGCGCTGCGCGCAGGAAATCATCACGAATACCGCCAAGCACGCCGGTGCACGCAACCTGTGGCTCAATTTTGCCTATGCGGATGCCAGCCTGCTCGGTCTGCACGCGCGCGACGACGGCCGTGGCGCCGAGCAGGTTGAGCCGGGCAATGGCCTGTCCGGCATGCGCGAACGGCTGGCCGAGTTCGGCGGCAGCGTGACGCTGGATACTGGCATGAGCCAGGGTTTTGCATTGACCGTGCGCTTGCCGCTGGGCGAACACACCGCGCTGGCGCATGCGCCGACGCGGTTTGAACCGCCGGCACTCAGTGTGTCGTAATGTTGGGTGAGCGCTCCAGCATGCGAGAATGTGTCGTTGCTGGGCGCGACCTATTCCGCCGGTTGCCCGTGCCACCCCATGAACCACGTTTGTCCGAGGATTCGCGATGATCTCCGTTTGTCTCGTCGACGACCAGAATCTGGTGCGCCAGGGCGTTCGTTCGCTGCTGGATCTGGCCGAAGATATCCGCGTGATAGCTGAATGTGCCGATGGCGCGCAGGCGGTGCAGGACATTCCACGGATCAAGCCCGATGTGGTGCTGCTGGACCTGCGCATGCCGAACATGAGCGGGCTGGAAGTGCTGCAGGCGCTGTCGGCGCGCAACGAGCTGCCGCCGACCATCATCCTCACCACGTTCGATGACGACCAGCTGGTGCTGCAGGGCCTCAAGGCCGGTGCGCGCGGTTACCTGCTGAAAGACGTCTCGCTGGAGCAGCTGGTGGAAGCCGTGCGCACGGTGGCCGCAGGCGGCTCGCTGGTGGCGCCGATGGTCACCCAGCGCCTGATGGCGGGGGTGTCGCGGATGCAGAATCATTTCACCAGCCTGGAGCAGCCCGATCCGCTGACCGAGCGCGAGACCGAGATCCTGCGGCTGCTGTCCGGCGGCTACAGCAACAAGGAAATCGCCAATTCGCTCAAGGTGGCCGAGGGGACGGTGAAAAATCACGTTTCCAACATTCTTTCCAAGCTGGGCGTACGCGACCGTACCCGTGCCGTGCTGAAGGCGCTGGAGATGGGGATCGTCTGAGGTGCGCCGCACGCGCTGCGGCAGGGCGCCATTTTTGTTGCGTTGCGTGATGGCGCCATATGGTGTTCGATACCTGTTGTAACCCGTTTTTTGGCCTTCCAGAAGCACGGGCAATCGCGGATAGCGTTCCAGCCCGCGAGCAAGTAACATCCATAGCTTCGGCATTTGCCGACCCCCTGCCACGGCCCTCGGAACGACTCTTCGGGCAGGCGCGTGTGGCGCTTGGGGCGACACTTTAGGTATGGCGTAGAGACGCTCGGAGAACTCTGGAATGATGCGTGTCCTTGAATTTCTTGTTGCCCTGGTCATCGTTGCGGTGATCGGTGTCTTGGCGGCCGTGGTCATGCCCGGCAGCGGTCATGTGGAACGCCAGCTGGTGATCGGCAAGGACTTGCGCCAGGTCTACGACATGCTCGACAACTTCCACCGGCTGCCGGACTACGTCGTGCTGCGCTCGTATGATCCGAAAATGCAGTTCACCTTTTCCGGCAAGGGTTATGGCCCGGGCGCCGAAGTCAGCTGGAGCAGCACCGATCCCAAGGTCGGTGACGGCGGCCTGACCGTCGCCAGCGCCGATCCGGATTTCGACAAGATCGACAGCAACACAAAGAAGGCCAGCATTGTCTGGAATCTGGACAACGGCTGGCGTGGCATGGACAAGCACTTCACGCTGGACCTGGAGCGTCAGGGCAGCCGTGGACAGCTGACCCAGGTGACCTGGTCGTATGACGTGGCCTACGGTTGGAACTTGATCAACCGGTTTTCCAGCATGTACATCCATGGCGATCCCGACGCATTCATTCAGTTCAGCATGAACAAGCTGCAGGATGTGCTGGCCGGCGTGCCGAATATCGACTACAGCACGCTGATTCCGTACATCGTGCAGACCCAGCAGACGCCTGTGCTGCTGGTATCCACCTCGATGGCACGCAAGGACGGTCTGGACGGTCTGGATGACGCTACCAACAAGGCCATCAGCCAGATCCAGGCGGCCGCCAAGAAGCTTGGCGTGAACGTGACCGGTCCGCGCATCCTGTTCACCACCAACTACGGCGACCAGACCTACAGCTTTGACGTGGCGCTACCGATCGACTCGAGCACACTGACCGTCAATGGGCAGAGCGAGCAGCTCACCGCGCCGACGCCGCCTGCGCTGGATGCGTCCGGGGCGCCGGCGGAAGCCAGCACGGCGGCTGATGCTGCCAGTGCCACAGCCTTGACGCCGGGTAGCCGCGATCGCTTCGGCCGTCTGGTGGTGGATAGTGATGTACGCGCCACGCTGGCGTTTGGTGGTGCGGCACTCAAGGGTGTATGGAACGGTACCTTCGCTGGCGTACCGCAGACGCGCGACGAGCTGAAGGCCTATGCGCAGACCCACGGCTACACGTTCGATGACGTGGTCAACCGGCCTTACGACATCCTGGCCAAGCCGGAAGTGAAGGACGCTGGCGGCAACATCACCAGCTACGCCAAGTACGAAGTCTATCTGCCGATCACCAATGCGCCGACGCAGACGCCGGAGCAGGAGGCGGGAATCCAGCCGCCATCACCCGATACCGGTGCACCGGCGGCTTCCGGCACGGCTCCAGCTCCAGCCGGCACAGCCCCGGCTCCGGCCAGCACGGCAGCAGCACCGGCCGCGGCCGCCAGCGCCGCCCAGTAAGTTGTAGATTGGTTGCAGAATCGAAAGGCCCTTCCATAACGGAAGGGCCTTTTCTTTATCGGCGGCAGACAGTCCACGGACACACCAACTGCTGCCGAACTTCCAGAGTGTCTTGCGGTACATTGCTGGACGACCTGCGACGCTGCAGCCACGTTTGCCGACAATTGACGGCGCGTTTCGCCACAACTTTCCACCGGATATGATCGAAACCGACCAGCTCACCCGATGCTATGGCAACCTGACCGCGGTGGATGCGCTGAGCATCCGCGTCGAACCGGGCCAGGTGCTTGGCCTGCTGGGCCCCAACGGTGCCGGCAAGTCCACCGCGATGCGCATGATCGCCGGTTTCCTTGTGCCTACCTCGGGCACGGCACGCGTCTGTGGGTACGACGTCGTGCGCGAGCCGCTGAAGGCGAAACGTGCCCTTGGTTACTTGCCAGAGGGCGCGCCGAGTTATGGCGAGATGACCGTGCGCGAGTTTCTGCAGTTCATCGTCCGCATGCGTGGATTCAACGCGGATGCCGGCTATCGGCGCTTCGACGAGGTGATCCATCGGCTGCAGCTGGAGGAAGTGCTGGAACTGTGCATCGAGACTTTGTCGAAAGGCCTGCGCCGGCGCGTGGGGCTGGCCCAGGCGATCCTGCACGACCCGCCGGTGCTGATGCTGGACGAGCCGACCGACGGCCTCGACCCGAACCAGAAGCACGCCGTGCGCCAGCTGATCGACATGATGGCGCGCGAGCGCACGATCCTGATATCCACCCACTTGCTGGAAGAAGTGCACGCACTGTGCAACCGGGTGGTGATCATCGCCCGTGGCAAGTTGATGGCGGATGCCACGCCGGCCGAACTGGAGCAGCGTTCGCGTTACCACGGCGCGGTGTCGTTCAGCGCGCCGGGCAGCGGCATGTCGCAGGAAATGCTGGGGCGCCTGCCGCAGGTGGCGGCGATCGAGGTCGATCCGCTGGATGGTCGCATCACGGTGTTTCCGAAGCCGGGTGAACGGATCCTTGAGCCGGTTGAAACGCTGCTGCGTGAGCAGGGTCTGGAGGTATCGGAGATCCAGCTGGAGCGTGGCCGTCTCGACGAGGTATTCCGTCAGATCACGACTAACGGCGGTACCGGTGCTTTGACGGGGGGGCGGGCATGAGTCCGGTCAACGCCGTGATGCGGCGCGAGTTGCGCAGTTATTTCGTGACGCCGGTGGCGTATGTATTCCTGGTGATTTTCCTGGTGCTGGCTGGCATCCTCACGTTCTATGCGGGCGATTTCTACGAGCGTGGGCAAGCCGACCTGCAACCGTTCTTCGTGATGCATCCCTGGCTATACCTGATCCTGGTGCCGGCGATCACCATGCGCATGTGGGCGGAGGAAGCCAAGGGCGGCACACTTGAACTCTTGCTTACGCTGCCGTTGACCCTATGGCAGGCGATGCTGGGCAAGTTCCTGGCAGCATGGCTGTTCATCGGGCTGGCGCTGGTGCTGACGTTTCCGATCTGGATCACCGTCAACTACCTGGGCTCACCGGATAACGGCGTGATCCTGGCTGGCTATCTTGGCAGCTGGCTGATGGCCGGCAGCTTCATTGCAATCGGTGCCTGCCTGTCGGCGTTGACCAGCAGCCAGGTGGTGGCGTTCATCCTCACGGCGGTGGTGTGCGTGCTGCTGCTGCTGGCCGGGCAGCCGCAGGTGCTGGACTTCTTCCAGGGCACGCTGCCGCGCAGGCTGATCAATGGCGTGGCGCACCTGTCCATGCTCCGGCATTTCACGGCGATCGCCCGTGGGGTACTCGATGTACGTGACCTGCTGTATTTCCTGCTCAGCATGATCGGTTGGCTGACCGCTGGCGTGCTGCTGCTTGATCTGAAGCGGACACGCTGAGCCATGATCCGTCAGCAGCTGTTACGCCTGTTTTCCCAATCATTGCGCTTCACCCGGCGCACCATGTTGTATGCCTCGCTGGTGCTGCTGGTAGTGATCTTCGTGCCACTGATCGTGGTCAGCAGCCGCTGGCTGCACGCAACGCGCATCGATCTTACGACCGATCAGCTGTACACGCTGACCCCGGGCACGTTGCACATCGTCGATACGCTGCAGCGGCCGTTGCGGCTGACGCTGTATTTCTCCGATCACGCCACCCGTGATCTGCCCCAGCTGCGCAGCTACGAGCAGCGCGTGAACGAGATGTTGCAGGAAATGGTCGCGCGCTCGCATGGCCGCATCCGGTTGCAGGTGATCGATCCGGTGCCCTATTCAGATGATGAGGCCAGCGCCGAAGGTGGCGGCTTGACCGCGGCCAATGGCGGCAGCAACGGTGAACGGGTGTTCTTCGGCCTGGTGGGCAGCGCCATGGCCGGAGGTGCCGACGGAGACTCCGCGGAAGATCGCGTGCCGGACAGGACGCTGGCGATCCCGTTCTTCGATCCGGCGCGGGAGGCGTTTCTCGAATACGACATAGCCAAGCTGCTGTACGAACTGAACCAGGTCAACAAGCCGTCAATCGGCGTGATCAGCTCGCTGCCGGTCGCGGGTAATCCGGCGCTTGGCCAGCCAGCATGGACGGTGCTCCAACAGCTCGACCAGCTATTCGACGTGAAAATGCTGGATGCGTCGACGCTGCAGCATGTCGACGACAGCACCAAGGTATTGCTGCTGATCCACCCCAAGCAGCTGTCACTCGATGCGCAATATGCGATCGACCAATACGTGTTGCGTGGTGGCCATCTGGCGGTCTTCGTCGATCCTGATGCGGAGCTCGACACGACTCCGTTCGCCGCTGACAGTGCCACGTTCCCCGATCACAGTTCGGACTTGCCGCGGTTGTTTGCGGCTTGGGGGGTGCTCTATGACCCGCACAAGGTGGTGCTGGACCGCACACTTGCATTGCCGATCGAGCTGGCTGGCAGCAGTTTCAACCATCCGGCGATGCTCGCCCTGGGTGCGCAGGAGCTGAACCGCAACGAGGCCATCACCGCCAGCCTGCAGCGCATCAATGTATCCACCATCGGCTACTTTGACCTTGCGCCGGACGCGCATACGCGACTGGTCCCCTTGCTGCAGAGCAGCGCCGATGCGGAAGTGGTGCCGACCCAGCGGGTGCTGGATGCGAGCAACGATCCAACCACGCTGCTGCAGGGCTACCGGCCCGACAACGCGCACTATGTGCTGGCGGCGCGCCTGCGCGGCACGTTCGGCAGCGCGTTTCCGGAGCGTGCCAGGCAGCCGGGGCACCTGGCCCATTCCGCGCCGAATGCCGAGGTGCTCCTGGTGGCCGATACCGACCTGCTCAGCGACCGGCTGTGGGTGGAGCCGCAGACCCTGCTCGGTCAGACGATGATGCAGGTATTCGCCAACAACGGGGATTTCGTCACCAATCTGGTCGACAACCTCAGCGGCTCTTCGGCGCTGCTGTCGATCCGTGGCCGTTCTACCTCGCAGCGTCCCTTCACGCGGGTGCAGGCACTGCGCAACGTCGCCGATCAGAAATTCCTGCAGAAAGAGCAGGAGCTGGAGCAGGAGCTGGCCGAGACCCGGCGCCGCCTGGACGAGTTGCAACCAGCCAAGGGCAGCGCTGGCAGCACCGCCACTGCCGAGCAGCGCCAGGAGATCGAACAGTTCCGTCAGCGCCAGCTCGCGATCAACAAGGAGTTGCGCGACGTGCAGCACCAGCTCAACGCCGAGATCGACGCACTCGGGTTGCGCGTGAAAGTCCTCAACATCGTGCTGGTGCCGATGCTGGTGGTGCTGATCGGGCTGCTTTACGGTTGGCGCCGCAGCCGTCACAGCCGCCAGCGCAGATGATCGCGAACTTCATGCGGGGCCGGTGAGCGGCAATCTGCCGCAAGGCATGCTGCGTGTACGGCACTATGCTGGGCGGTCGCAGACGGAATTCGGGTCGAGTCGGGTCACTGGTGTACTGACGTGATGGCAACGTTGTTGAAATGGATGGTGCCGTGGGAGTTTTCGTGGGTGTTCCTCGCGATCTTCCTGTCGACCTGCGTGCTGTACGTGCGCGGCAGCCGGCGCCTGTCAGTGAGCTTCAGTCGCAAGCTGGTGTTCTGGATTGGCATGGCGATCATCTACCTGTCGCTGCAGACCTATCTGGATTACTACGCCGAGCATGAGTTCTTCATGCACCGGATCCAGCAGTTGCTGCTGCATCATCTGGCGCCGTTGCTGATCGTCACCTCCTATCCTGCCAGCGTGCTGCGTGCGGGTTTGCCGCTGGCATGGCGGCTGCGCATGCTGCGGCCGCTGCAGCGATCGTGGCCGTGGCGGCTGATCAGCGGAGTGATCCTGAACCCGGTGGTGGCGACGCTGTTGTTCGTCACGTTCGTGCTGATCTGGCTGATTCCGTCACTGCAGACGCTGGCGATGCTGGACTGGCGGATCTATCGCTTCATGAACTGGACGATGCTGATCAGCGGGTTCGCGTACTGGTCGCTGGTGCTCGATCACCGGCCGCATCCGCCGGGGCGGATGACGGCTGGCCTGCGTGTGCTGTCGCCCGCGGTCACCATGACGCCGCAGATCCTCGCCGGCGCCATCGTGACGTTTTCCAAGGCCGATCTTTATCCGATCTTCGAGATCTGCGGCCGTGCGTTCACTTTCAACGTGCTGACCGGTCAGTTGATCGGCGGCGTGATCACCTGGGTGCCGGCGGCTCTGATCGAGTCGATCGGCGGCCTGATGGCGCTGCGCCAATGGCTGCGGCTGTCGCGCAATGGACGTCTGCCGCGCCGCCCATTGCGTCAACCGACGGTGCGCAAATCGGCAGCGGCGGCCTCGTCCGCAGAGTGAAACGAAGCGATGGAATGCCGGTCAGTGAGTGTCATCGACGGCGTTGGCCGGGCGGGCGAGGAAATCGGTGGCCAGCGTGCTGCCATCGGTGAAGCTGAGCTGCAGCCTGACCGTGTCGCCAGGCTTCACCGGCTTGCTCGCCTTCATCAGCATCAGGTGGTACCCCGCCGGTGCCAGCATCGCGGTGCCATGGGCTGGCACCGCCAGCGAGTCGACCGCGCTCATGCGGCTGGTGCCGCCTTCGTTTGAGCTCTGATGCAGCATGACCTCGGCGTATATGGTGCTGTGTGCGCCATTCAGCGCGACGGCTTGATCACCTTCATTCTGCAATGTCACATAAGCGCCAGCAGGCAGGTCCCCAGGCAGGATGCGGATCCAGGCGTGGCTGGCATGCACATGGTCGGCGGCACTCGCGTGGGCGCCGCCGGCTGCGAGCAGGCCGGCGAGCAGGCATGACAACGTGGGTGACTTCATGGCGTGGCTCCGGTGCTGAGCAGCAGGTGCAGGTCATGCACGATATCGTCCTGCGAGGCCGATGGCGTGGCCAGCACGCGTGCATGGCCGTTGCGGTCGAATATATAGATCGCCGAGCCGTGGCTGACTTCGTAGTTGCCATCGGCCGCACCGGGTTCACGGGTGAACGCCGTGCGGTAGCGCTTGGTCAGCGCTTCGATCGCGTGCGCTGAGCCGGTAAGGCCGACGGCGCGCGGGTCGAACGCATTGACGTAGGCATGCATCACCTGCGGGGTGTCGCGGGTCGGATCGACGCTGACGAACAAAATGCGCGCACCATCAGCCAGCGGCCCCAGCCGCTGCATCACCACATGCAGGTGGGCCATGGTCAGCGGGCAGACGTCCGGGCAATGGGTGTAGCCGAAATACAGCACCACCACCTTGTCGCGATAGTCGGCGCCGGTGACCGCGTTGCCGCGATCATCAGTAAGCCTGAAATCGAGATCCGGCATGTGGCCGCTGACATTGGTCAGTCGCAGCGGCAGCGGTTCGCTGCGCTGGCAGCCGTCCAGCAGCAGGCCGATAGCAAGTAGCAGGAGCAGCAAGGTGATGCGCGGTAGATAGCGGAGCTTCATGCGAGAATCCGGGGTCTTCAACCGATCAAGCATACGACAGCGGCTGCAGTACGGGGTTTGGCCGCCGGAGAATTCACTCATGCTGCGACAACCTGTCAGTACCCGTGTCAGCCTGCTGGTCGGTGCAGCCGGGGCCAGTGCTGTGCTGCTGGGTGCCTTCGGCGCGCATGCCTTGCGCGATGTGCTTGACGCACGCAGCAGCGAGTTGTGGCACACGGCGGTGAATTACCATGTCTGGCATGCGCTGGCCCTGGTGGTCGCGGTCGGGCTTGGCCGCGGTCGCAGCGGCCGCTTTGCGACGGTGTCCTTCGTGCTCGGCATCGTGCTGTTCAGCGGCAGCCTGTACGCGCTGGCGTTGGGCGCACCCCGCTGGACCGGCGTGATCACCCCGTTCGGTGGCCTGGCCTTCATCGGTGGCTGGATCGCACTGGGTCTGTCGCTCCGCGCACGCGTGGATTGATGCCGGCAAGCTCGTCATTCGCCTGTCACGCCGCGGCGTCAGCATGCGGGTGTGAATACCGCCTCGATCCTCCGCACTCATCCATGGCTGGTCACCGCGGGCATGCTGGCGGGTTTGCTCGTGATCGTGCTGGGCGGTTTGGGCCTGGTGCGCCCGCCACTGGTGTCCGGTTCACTGGTGCGCTGGCATGACACCAGCCATGACTGGCTGCTGGTCGCCGACGACCAGGCCAATCAGCTGACCGTCTACGACGCGGTCAATGGACGACCGCTGCAACGACTCGATGCCAAGGTGGTGGGTGATGTCGCCGCGCTGGCGCAACGCGATGGCCGCCTGTTTGTGATCGATGATGACGGCACCCGAAAAGAGCTGAGGCTGCCGCAGCTGCAGCGGGTTGCCGCCAACGTTCCTTGAGGCATCATGGCGCTGCCGGCTGCTCGATAACCCATGTGCTGATATCGCGCAGCACCTTGGCATCCACATGACCAGGTCTTTCGTAGTCGGCGGGTCCCGGTGGCGTGCCGGCAGGCATGAACAGATGACTTAGCCCGGGGTAGTCGTGCATCTGCACGCGCGGATCGTGGGCAAAGGCGACCTTCCAGTGCGCGTAATCGTCGCTTGGGGTGACTTGGTAGTCGCTGTCACCCTGCAGGATCAGCATGGGTGCATGCAGTGTCTTCGCAACGGTAACCGGATCATATGCACGCAAGCTCAACCAGTAATTCATGGGTGCGCCCAGCAGCATACCAGTCGGCGGATGCGCGGGGTCGGCATGGGCGAGCGTGTCGCGGGCAGCAACGATCGGCGCCAGCTTCGTGTCCAGCTCCTGGGCCGGGATCCCCTTCAACCGGCCGATATGACGGCTCTGGCGCAGGATCGTATCCATCCCGAAGTTCACGGGAGCTGCAAGCAGGATGACGCCGGCAAGCCGGGTCTGGCGTTGCGCAATACGCGGCGCCATCAGCCCACCGAGACTGTGGCCGAGTACGAACAACCTATGTGGATCGATCTGCGACTGTTGCCCAAGCAGCTGAAGCGCCGTCACCGCATCATCGGTGACTTCTTCATCGACCGTGATGGGCTTGCCCGCAATCTGCGCGCCATAGGTATGCGTGCGCTTGTCGTAGCGCAGCGAGGCGATGCCTGCGGCGGCCAGCCCTTGGGCGAGATCGCGGAAGGGTTTATTGGGGCCGATGGTCTCATCGCGATCGTTCGGACCTGATCCCGCCACCAGCAACACGGCGGGGAAGGGGCCCTTGCCGGAAGGCAGCGTCAACGTGCCTGGCAATGGGCCCAGCGGCGAAGTTATCTCCATCGAATGCTCGTTAGCTGCAGTGGTATCCATGGCCGCCTGTGTCGTGCTGTCAGATGGCGCTTGTCCCCGCGCGAAGAACAAGCCACTGACCTCGCCAGTGGCATCGCAGCTCACTCGCATCGATAGCCAGCCATTGGCGAAATGCAGCGGTGTTTCGGCCACGGTGGCTGTCCCGTTGGACTGCACCCGGGTTTCCGTAGCGTGATCGTAGGCACCGAATTTTTGCGGCAGCATCTGCTCCCACGTCTGACGCAGCTTGTTTGGATCCAAGGCAGTCCGCATTCGTGCATCGAGGTGTGCAGTAGTGGCGGCATAGTCGTGCTTCTGCAGCGCTTGAAGAATGTCATTTGAGTGTGCGCGGCAGAGCTGTTGCTGCGCGGTATCGGCCTGGGCGGCGGTGGCACCCAGTGCGATGGCTATGCTGAAGAGAGTGCGGCTGAGCATGTTGATCCTCACTTTTAATGGTCATTCGGGCTCGTCGTCGACCACCGCAGTGGACTTGCCCGGCTTCAGCCGACCCGCCTTGCGCAGTGCCTCGCGCAGCACGTATTCGATCTGTGCGTTGACGCTGCGCAGATCGTCGTCGGACCAGCGCTGCATCGCTTCGAGCACGACGGCACTGATCCGCAACGGGTAGGCTTTTTTCTCGACGGCCATGATGCCTTCAGTTGTACAGCGTGCCGGTATTCAGAACCGGCTGGCTGCCGCGCTCGCCACACAGCACTACCAGCAGGTTGCTGACCATGGCTGCCTTGCGTTCTTCGTCGAGTTGCACCACGCCGCGCTTGCTGAGCTGGTCGAGCGCCATTTCGACCATGCTGACGGCGCCTTCGACGATCTTCGTGCGCGCCGCGATGATGGCGCCGGCCTGTTGCCGCTGCAGCATCGCCTGGGCGATTTCCTGGGCGTAGGCGAGATGGCTGATGCGCGCCTCGACCACCTGCACACCGGCCTTGCCGAGACGGGTCTGGATTTCGTCGCGCAGATGCGTGTTGATCACGTCGCCGTGGCTGCGCAGCGACGGGATGCTGTCGTCGTGCGAGTCGTACGGATAGCTCTGCGCCATCTGGCGTAGTGCGGATTCGCTCTGTATGTGCACGTAGTTCTCGTAGTCGTCCACGCAGAACACCGCCTCGGCGGTATCCACCACCTGCCATACCACCACGGCGGCGATCTCGATCGGGTTGCCGTCGCTGTCGTTGACCTTCAGCTTGCTGCTCTCGAAGTTGCGCACGCGCAGCGACAGGCGTTGCTTGGTATAGAACGGATTGGTCCAGCGCAGGCCGGCATCACGCACGGTACCTGCGTACTTGCCGAACAGCTGCAGCACCTGGCCTTCGTTCGGAGCGACCTGGAAGAAGCCCTTGAGCATGAAGGCCTCGATGAACAGCGAAGCGACGGCGCCAACCACATGCGCTCCCGGTGCCGCCGAATCGGCTGTGAACAGCATTGCGATACCGATGCCGGCCAGCACGATGCATAGACCGATGACGGGGATGCCTGCGACGGAAAAGCCATTGTGTTCGTTCATGGTGTTATCTCCCTGAGATTTGAAAATTAGATATCAAATAGATATCAAATACAAGTGCCGTTCTATTGCCGTATGCCGAAGTGGCATGGAACCCGGATCGGGCGGTCTGATCGGCCTCACGGCCGCATACAATGCCGCTTTGCCCGCCCCGGAGAACCCGATGAAGCCGTTTGGTACGCCCCATTCCGATCATGCCCTGCGCGTCCTGTTGCTCGGTGCCGGCGAACTGGGCAAGGAAGTCGCGATCGAGCTGCAACGCTATGCGGTCGAGGTGATCGCGGTGGATCGCTACGCCAATGCGCCGGCGATGCAGATTGCCCACCGCAGCCATGTGATCGACATGCTCGACGGCAAGGCATTACGTGCGTTGATCGAGCTGGAAAAGCCCGATCTGGTGGTGCCGGAGATCGAGGCGATCCATACGCCGACCCTGATCGAACTGGAGAAGGAAGGCCAACGGGTTATTCCGACGGCCCGTGCGGCGTGGCTGACGATGGATCGCGAAGGCATCCGCCGGCTGGCCGCGGAGGAACTGAAGCTGCCGACCTCGCTGTACCGTTTCTGCGATGACGAAGCACAGTATCGCGAGGCGGTTGCCGCGATCGGCTACCCGTTCGTGATCAAGCCGGTGATGAGTTCGTCCGGCAAGGGCCAGAGCGTGGTGCGCAGCGCCGACGAACTTCAGCACGCGTGGGACTATGCACAGTCTGGCGGTCGTGCCGGCAAGGGGCGGGTGATCGTCGAAGGCTTCGTGGATTTCGATTATGAGATCACCATGCTGACGGTGCGGCACACCGGTGGCGTCAGCTTCTGCGCACCGATCGGTCACCGCCAGGAAGATGGCGATTACCGCGAGTCGTGGCAGCCGCAGCCGATGAGTGAAGTTGCGCTGGCCGAAGCACAGCGACAGGCTGCCGCAGTGACCGGGGCGCTGGGTGGCTGGGGCGTGTTCGGCGTGGAGTTTTTCGTCAAGGGCGACGCGGTGATCTTCTCCGAGGTCAGCCCGCGCCCGCACGACACCGGGCTGGTCACGCTGATCTCGCAGGAGCTCTCCGAGTTCGCGCTGCATGCGCGCGCGATCCTCGGCCTGCCGATTCCGGTGATCCACCAATATGGGCCGTCAGCCTCGTGTGCGGTGTTGGTCAAGGGCGACGGTGCCGCGCCGCGCTACCACGGCGTGGCCGAGGCGCTGGCCGAGCCGGATACGCAGCTGCGCATCTTTGGCAAGCCGACCGTTAGTGGTCGTCGGCGCATGGCGGTGACGCTGGCACGCGCCGAGTCGCTGGAAGCGGCAGTGGGCAAGGCGGTACGCGCGGCGGGGCATTTGCGCATCGAGTTGTGAATGTAGGCGATGCGCTAGGCTTGATGAATACGGCAGCTGATCGAGAGGAGAACAGATATGGAATCGAGCGGATTCGCGCACTGGCTGGTCGTGGTAGTTGAACTCTGCACGGCGTTCGCGCTGCTGCTGCTGGCACTGGCGGTGATGGTGGTGCTGGTGACCTGGGTGGTGGATCGCAACCAGACCGGCAACGCGGTGCTGCGCAACTTCCCGGTGATTGGCCACTTCCGTTACTGGTTCCTGCATCTGGGCGAATTCTTCCGCCAGTATCTGTACTCCAGCGACCGCGAGGAGATGCCGTTCAATCGCGCGCAGCGCACCTGGGTGTACCGAGCAGCCAAGGACGTCGACAACACCAACGCGTTCGGCTCCAGCCGTGATTTGCGCGGCGAAGGCGTGCCGTTCTTCGTCAATGCACCGTTTCCGGATCTCGGCGTAGACCACGTCAAGCCGGTACCGGTTACGATCGGCCCATATGCCCGCGAGCCATACAGCCACGCGCCGTTCTTCAACATTTCGGCGATGAGTTTCGGCGCGCTGTCGGCGCCGGCGGTGCGCGCGCTGTCGCGCGGTGCGGCCAAGGCCGGCATCTGGATGGATACCGGTGAGGGCGGCCTGGCGCCGTATCACCTCGAAGGCGGCTGCGACATCATCTTCGAGATCGGCACCGCCAAGTACGGCGTGCGTACGCCTGACGGCAAGCTCGATGACGGCAAGCTGCTGGCGATCTGCGCGCACAAGCAGGTGAAGATGGTCAGCATCAAGCTGGGGCAAGGCGCCAAGCCGGGCATGGGCGGCCTGCTGCCCGGTGCCAAGGTGACCGCCGAGATCGCCGCGATCCGTGGCATCCCGGTGGGCGAAGATTCGCAGAGCCCGAATCGCCACCTCGACATCGGCAACGTGTCGCAATTGATGGACAGCATCACCCACATCCGCGAGCTCACCGGCAAGCCGGTGGGTTTCAAGGCGGTACTCGGTGGCGTGGAATGGATCGGCGAATTGTGCGACGAAATCCATCGGCGCGGCATCGAGAGCGCGCCGGATTTCATCATCGTCGACGGTTCCGAAGGCGGCACCGGCGCGGCGCCGCAGACGCTGATGGAAGGTGTCGGTCTGCCGCTGCACGAAGCGCTGCCGGCCCTGCTCGACATGCTGATCGTCAAGGGTCTGCGCGAACGCATCAAGGTGGTCTGCTCGGGCAAGTGCATCACCGCCTACGACGTGGCATGGGCACTGTCGATCGGCGCGGACTTCGTCAATTCGGCGCGCGGCTTCATGTTGGCGCTTGGCTGCATCCAGTCACTGCAGTGCAACCGCAACACCTGCCCCACCGGCATCACCACGCAGAACCCGAAGCTGCAGCGCGGGCTGGTGGTGATGGACAAGAGCGAGCGCGTCTACCACTACGCCATGAACGTGATGAAGGAGGTCGGCATCATTGCGCACAGCTGTGGCGTCAGCGAACCGCGCGAACTCAATCGCGGGCATTGTCGTGTGGTCGGCGATGACGGCTTGTCGATTCCGCTGGAAAAGTTGTTTCCGTATCCTTCGGTGGCCAAGGTGACGGTTACAGCAAACTGATAAGAGCCCAAAGCCATGCGCCAGATGCAGGGCATGGCAACCCGGGCTACGACATCGCCACCCAGCCATCCATCGTGCGTATCTGCAGCGGCCTGAAGCGCCGCTTGTAATCCATCTTCGGATGGCCATCGATCCAGAAGCCGAGATACAGCCATGGCACGCCGCGACGATGGGCGAGTTCGACCTGCTGCAGGATGGCGTAGGTGCCGAGGCTGCGCGCGCTTTCGTCGGGATCGAAGAACGTATAGACGGCTGAAATGCCGTTGATGCAGATGTCGGTGACCGCCACCGCAAGCAGGCGACCATCCTGGTGCAGTTCCATGAACAGCGTGGGGCTCCACGGTGCGGTGAGGAAGCGGCGGAAGTCGCTGGCTTCGGCATCATCCATGCCGCCGCCGGCATGGCGGCTCTGCAGGTAGCGTTCGTACAAGCCGTGGCGTTCGAGGTTGTAGCCGGGGATCGATTCGCTGACGACGAGGTCGGCATTGCGTTTCAGGCAGCGGCGCTGCGCGCGGTCCGGTTCGAAGTTCGCCACGTCGATGCGGCATGGCGTGCACGCGCGGCACTGCGGGCAGTGCGGGAAATACAGATGGCCACCGGCGCGGCGGAAGCCCCGTTCCAGCGCAGGCCCGTACAACTGGTCGAGCTGTGGCGCAGCCGGATCGATCACCAGGTTCTGCGCCGTGCGCTCGGCGTAGTAGCCGCACGCATGGGGCAGCGTCTGGAACAGGCGGACTTGGTCGGAGCGGCGCATGCCCCGATTCTATGCCTGCCGGGCGGCCCGGCACCATCGGGTGTTGGAACGCCCTAGACGACGTGCAGGTAGCGCAGTACCACCATGGCGAATGCCGCGAGCACGAGCAGCAGCACGATGCGGCGCACGCGGGCCACCGTGTGCTCGCGCCGCGCGGTCGGAGAGGGATTGCGCGCGGCAGCCAGTTCCTCGCCGTGGCGGATGATTGGCTCGATGCCGATCTCGCGCAACAGGGCACGCGCCTTGGTGTAGTCGTCGGCGCTGGTGATCCACACCTGCGCCCAGCTGTCGCGGTTGTCCTGCCGCTGCGAGTAGCTGAAGCGCTGCCACGTCGGGCGGTTGTAGTTGGATCGGTTGGACACAGAGGCCTCGATGCCGTGTTCAGCCATCAGGGCGACCACACGATCGATGTTTTCTTGGCGGGGTGAGGTATAGATCTGGCGCATATGCGCAGTTTACCCGGCTTGACAGGGCTTGATCCGCAGCACGCCGGTTCGTTTGGCGATCAGGGCTGGCGCAGGCGGATCAGCCCTTCCTGCGCTGTGGAGGCCACCAGCCGGCCATCACGGCTGAAGATCTGCCCGCGTGCCAGGCCGCGGCCACCTTGCGCGGTCGGGCTGTCGAACGAATACAGCAGCCATTCGTCGACGCGGAACGGGCGGTGGAACCACAGCGCATGGTCGAGGCTGGCCATCTGCACGTTGTGGGTGAGGTAGGAAATACCGTGCGGCAGCGTGGCAGTGCCGATCAGGTGGAAGTCCGACGCATACGCGAGCAGAGCGCGATGCAGGATCGCCGAGTCGCTTATCGGTGAGGTCAGCTTGAACCAGATGTGCTGGATTGGCGGCCGCTTGGCCGGGTGGCGCTCGTCGCGCGGCCACACCTGGCGGAATTCGAACGGGCCGTCGATGCCGAGCCAGCGCTGCAGCTTGACTGGCAATCGCGCCAGCTCGTTCGGCGGTAGTGGGTGTAGCGGCTCCACATCCTCCGGCGCCGGCACTTCCGGCATCGAGGTCTGGTGTTCGACGCCTTGCTCGGGGACCTGGAACGAGATCGAGCCATTCAGGATCGGCTGGCCGTGCTGGATCGCCACCACCCGCCGCGAGGAGAACGTGCCGCCATCGCGGGTGCGTTCCACGCTGTACACGATCGGCGCCTCGATATCGCCCGCGCGCAGGAAGTAGGCGTGCAGGGAGTGCGCCTCGCGCAGCGGATCCACCGTTTCCTGGGCTGCAGCCAGCGCCTGCCCAAGCACTTGGCCGCCGAATACGAAGCGGGTTCCGATGTCGCGACTCTGGCCGCGGAACAGGTTGTCTTCCAGCCGCTCGAGATGCAGCAGATCGACCAGTTCGGTGACGTGGTTTGGCGACATGGGGGAAGCTCGTTGCGTTGGCGAAGGCGTGATTATACCGGCCGCCGGTCGGGGCCTAGTGCGTGCCGATCCGCTTCAGCCCACTCCCTTCCAGCACCTCAGTCCACGGAAACAGCGGGCCGGGATCGAGCTTGCGATGGATTTCATGCGCAGGGTCGTCGCTGGCCGGCATCAGCGCGGTATCCAGATCCTCGTGCCCGGCGATCTGCTGCAGGTTCGGGAAATCCTGGCGCAACTGGGCCAGCAGGGCGCGCAGCGCGCTGATCTGGGCGGCGGTGTACGGCTCGGTCATCTGTTGATGCCGCGAGTCCCACCAGTGCGGATAGCGGCCCAGGTTGACCAGCTCGATGCCGATCGAGTTCGGGTTGTGGCCGCGCACGTGATTCGCTGCGCGGGTGCCGGGAACATAGCGAAAAACCGCGCCGTCGCGGTCGATGTAGTAGTGGCCACTGTTGCCGCTGCCGTTGTCGTACAGCGCTTTCTCGCCGTATTCGCGGGCGATGGCCAAGTCCGGCAGCTCGGTGCAGTGGATCACCACCAGTTCGACGGCGCTGGCAGGGCGCTCGGGCAGATGGGTGACGTAAGGCAGCGGCTGGTCGTGAATAGTCAGTGGCATCGGCCAAGTTTCGCACGGGCCAAGGCCGGGCGCATGAGGCCGGTCGGAGAAGGCCGCCTGTTACCATGCCCGCCTTGGCTTTTCGAAGTTTTCATGGAGACCGCCATGCGCGGCCAGATCATTCTCTCGCACGGCTCGGATTCCGGCCCAGACGCCACGAAGGTCAGCATGCTGGCCGCACTGGCCGAATCGCTGGGCTGGCGCACGCAACGACCGGATTACCGTGCCGACGACGCGCGCGGCCATGCCGGCTCGGTGGCGCCGCGGATCGCCCGCCTGCGCGCCACTATCGAGGCGCTGGATGTACCGCCGTTGCTGGTGGGTTCCAGCATGGGCGCGTTCGTGTCCGGACTGGCGTCGCTGGATGTACCGGTGGCTGGCCTGCTGCTGCTGGCTACGCCGAGCGAAATTCCCGGCTATGCACGCGCATTCGACTTGCGCCGTGGCGTGCCCACGCTGCTGATCCATGGCTGGCGTGATGAGGTCTGCCCGCTGGCAGGCGTGCATGCGTTTGCCGCCCAGCGCCGCCTGCCGATGCTGGTGCTGGATGACGACCATCGGCTGGGTGCCAGCATGGACGTGATCGACGCGCAGCTCCGGCACATGCTTGATCAACGGGCGAGCGCCGCATGAGCCACTATTTCGCCACCTGCCCGAAGGGGCTGGAATATCTGTTGCGCGACGAACTGATCGCGATCGGTGCCAGCGACGTCCGTGAGGCGCTGGCCGGCGCGCATTTCTCCGGCACGCTGGAAACTGCCTATCGCGCCTGCCTATGGTCACGGCTGGCCAGCCGCATCCTGTTGCCGCTGGCCGAGTTCGATGCGGCCGATGACGATGCGTTGTATCGCGGCGTGCAGGATATCGACTGGAGCCAGCATCTGGCCGCGCATGCCACCTTCGCGGTGGATGCCGGTACCGCGATGAGCAAGCTCACCCATAGCCAGTTCATCGGCTTGCGGGCGAAGGATGCGGTTGTCGACCAGTTCCGCCAGCGCGACGGCAACCGGCCGGGCATCGACACCGACGAGCCGGACATCCGTATCAACCTGCGTCTGCGCCGCGATCGCGCGACCGTGTCGCTCGATCTGGCCGGTTCGCCGCTGCATCGCAGAGGCTGGCGTGAAGTGCAGGGTGAGGCACCGCTGAAGGAAAACCTCGCCGCTGCGATGCTGCTGCGAGCACGCTGGCCGGAGGTGTATGCCGCCGGTGGCGCGCTGCTCGACCCGATGTGCGGCTCCGGCACCTTGCTGATCGAAGGCGCCCTGATGGCGGCGGACGTGGCGCCGGGCCTGCGCCGCGAGTATTTCGGTTTCCTCGGTTGGCAGCAGCACGACATCGCGTTGTGGCGCGGTCTACTGGATGAGGCGAACCAGCGCGCCGAAACGGGCTTGCGCGGCTTGCGCAGCGTGTTCTTCGGCAGCGACGCTGATCCGCGCATGGTACAGACAGCCAAGCGCAATGCTCAGGAAGCCGGTGTATCCGGTTTCTTTACGCTGGACCGGCAGGATGTGATGCACGCCGCGCCACCGCCCGGCATCGACTACGGCCTGGTCATCACCAATCCACCTTACGGCGAGCGGCTGGGCGAGCGCGCCGAAATGCCGAATCTCTATCGTGCCGTGGGCGACGCTCTGCGCGCGCGTTTCACCGGCTGGCGTGCTGCCGTGCTGGCCGGCGACGTGGAGCTGGGCCGCGCCATGCAGCTGCATGCGGACAAGCGTTATGCGTTGTACAACGGCGCACTGGAAACCGTGCTGCTGACGTTCGACCTGAGCAAGCGTGATGAAGCACCGCGCGATCCGAAGCCGCTGTCGGCCGGCGCGCAGATGCTGAAGAACCGGCTGGAGAAAAACCTCAAGCACCTGCGCAAGCGATTGACCCGCGAAGGCATCCATTGCTGGCGTGCCTACGATCAGGATCTGCCTGAGTACGCTGCCGCGATCGATGTCTACGGCGACACCGGTGGCGACGATCATCTGCACATCCAGGAATACCGCGCACCGGCCGACGTGCCCGCCGACATCGCGCGGCTGCGGCTGCGCGAAATCGCCCGCGTCGCCGGTGAAGTGCTGGGCGTGCCGCGCGAACGCATCGCGATCAAGACACGCGAGCGCGGCAGGGGCGGCTCCAAGTACGGCCAGCTCGATCAGCGCAACGAGTTCATCGAGGTGGACGAGGGCGGCCTGAAGTTCCTGGTCAACCTCACCGATTACCTCGACACCGGGCTGTTCCTCGATCACCGGCTGGTACGCGCGAAAGTGCGCGAGCTGGCCGATGGAAAGTGTTTCCTCAACCTGTTTGCCTATACCGCCACCGCCAGCGTGCACGCGGCGGCCGGCGGTGCGTTGGAAACCACCAGCGTGGATCTGTCCGCTACGTATCTCGAATGGGCCTCGCGCAATCTCGCGTTGAACGGCTTCAGCGGTTCGAGTCACCGGTTGATGCAGTTCGATGCGCTGGAATTCCTGCAGCGCGACCGCGGGCACTACGGGCTGATCTTTGTCGATCCGCCGACGTTCTCCAACTCCAAGCGTGCCGACGATTTCGACGTGCAGCGCGATCACGTGAAGCTGCTCGATGCCTGCAACGAGCGGCTGACCCGTGACGGCGTGATCGTGTTCTCCAACAACTTCCGTCGCTTCAAGCTCGACCGCGCGGAGCTGGAACAGCGTTATGAGATCGAGGACTGGACCGTGCCCAGCATCCCGTTCGATTTCGCCCGCCGGGCCGACATCCACGGCTGCTGGCTGCTTCGGCGGCGCAAACCTGACGCCGGGATTAACCCATGGGACACCGCCCGCATTAAAAAATGAACCCTTCAGTCCACATTAAGCGCGGCGAGACGAGCATAGGCACTGTCTTAACGGAGAAGTGCCATGAGCAAACGTTTCAGTAATGCGGGCAAGCTGGCAGTCATCAGTCTGGCAGTCGCGGCAGCAGTGGCCATGCCACTCAGCGCGTCGGCTCGCGGCTGGGGCGGCTATGGTTATCGCGGTGGCTACCATGGTTATTACCATGGCGGTGGCTACTGGAGTGGCGGTCGCTGGATTGCCGGCGCACTTGTTACCGGTGCGGTAGTGGGACTGGTGGCCAATGCCTTGGCGCCACCGCCGGTGTATTACGCGCCACAGGTGGTTTATGCGCAGCCGGGCGTGGTCTATGCCCAGCCGGGTGTGGTCTATCAGAACGCCCCGCCGGTCGTCTATAACACTGCGCCGCCGGCGCGTTACGTTCGCGACGACGGTTATTACAGCAACTGATCCCGCCACAAGGTGGTAATCAAGAGAGCCCGGCTTGCCGGGCTCTTTTTTTGCTGTGCACCATGGGCTGGGGAGCGAGTGGCCTTTCGTGTGGGTCGTTCGTGATTGCGATCAAACGTCATCTGCGTATCACACGATTTGAACGATAGGCAGGGCATGCTGCCGGCCATGTTTTTGAACGATCCACGCCGCAAGGCATCCTGTGTTGCGACCATGCTGTCAGCCGTGTCGTGGTGGCATTGATGGCGAAGGGACAGTTGTCTGCGCCATCAAGCATCGCCGTGCGATTCCGGCAGGTGCGGCAGCGAACCCTCGATCTGTGCAGCGGTTTGAGCGCCGAGGATCTGCTGGTGCAGTCGATGCCGGATGCCAGTCCCGGCAAATGGCATCTGGCGCATACCAGCTGGTTCTTCGAGCAGTTCGTGCTGGGCTATGACCCAGCCTACCGACCGCGCGAGCCGGCGTGGCACTACCTGTTCAATTCCTATTACGAATCGGTGGGTCCGATGCATGCGCGGCCGCAACGCGGCCTGCTGTCGCGGCCCTCGCTGGATGAAGTCTACGGGTACCGGCATTACGTCGACGACGCGGTAATTGGATTGCTGGCCGGCAATGACGATGCCGAGCTGGCTGCACTGGTCGAACTGGGGCTGCAGCACGAGCAACAGCACCAGGAGCTGCTGCTGACCGACATCAAGCATGCGTTCTGGTGCAATCCGTTGCAGCCAGCGTATCGGGCGCTCCCGGCTGCGGCGACGAATGCGAAAGCGGTGCCGCTACGCTTTGTCGATGGACGCGAAGGCATCGTCGAGATCGGTCATCGTGGTGAGGGTTTCGCATTCGACAATGAAACCCCGCGCCACCGCACGCTGCTGTCGCCGCACGCACTGGCCAACCGGCCGGTGACCAATGCCGAGTACGCGGCCTTCGTGTGCGAAGGTGGTTACCGCGAACCCGGCCTGTGGCTCTCCGATGGCTGGGCCACGGTGCAGCGCGAGGGCTGGCAGCATCCGTTGTACTGGCAGGCTGATCTGGCCAGCGAATTCACCTTGGCCGGCGTGCGTGCGCTCGATCCGCATGAACCGGTGTGCCATCTGAGCTATTACGAAGCCGAGGCTTTCGCCCGCTGGGCCGGTGCGCGGCTGCCGACCGAAGCCGAGTGGGAGTCGGCAGCGCAAGGCATGGCAGTTGCTGGCAACCTTCAAGATGAGCAGCGCTTCCAGCCACGTGCGGCGACAGACACTGGCGGTTTGCTGCAGCTGTATGGCGACGTATGGGAATGGACCGCCTCGCCCTATGTCAGCTATCCGGGCTTTCGTCCGCTGCCCGGCTCGCTGGGCGAATACAACGGCAAATTCATGAATGGCCAGTGGGTGCTCCGTGGTGGCTCCTGCGTCACCCCGCGCAGTCACATCCGCGCCAGTTACCGCAATTTTTTTCCACCCCATGCCCGCTGGCAGTTTGCCGGGCTACGACTGGGACAGGACCGATGAGCAGTGTGCAACCTTGTGGCGTCAGCGACGATGATCGTCGCCCGCCGGTAAACGATTTGCTGGAGATCGCCCAGCGTGGGCTCGCGCTCAAGCCCAAGCGGCTGCCGTCGTGGCTGTTCTACGACGAGCGCGGCTCTGCCCTGTTCGAGCAGATCTGCGAGCAGCCAGAGTATTACCTCACCCGCTGCGAAATCGCGCTGATGGCCGAACACGCCGACAACATCGCCGACACCCTCGGCAGTGACGTGCGGCTGGTCGAATACGGCAGCGGCAACGCGCAGAAGACCAGCATGCTGCTGCAGCACCTGCATGCGCCGGTCGCCTATGTGCCGGTGGAAATTTCCCCCGAACCCTTGCGGCAGAGTATCCAGCGCCTGACGGCGGAGTTTCCGCAGCTGCCGCTGCAGCCGCTGTGCGCTGACTTCAGCAAGCCGCTGCGGTTGCCTATCCCGCCGCGCGCGCCGCGGCGCACAGTGGTTTATTTTCCTGGCTCGACCATCGGCAATTTCGAGAACCGCGAAGCAGCGGTGCTGTTACGCAAGATGCGTAACGAGATGGGTGATGCCGGCGGCATCCTGATCGGGGTGGATCTGAAGAAGGATATGACGCTGATCGAGGCTGCCTATAACGATCGCGCTGGGATCACGGCGGCATTCACCCTCAACATGCTGACCCGGCTGAATCGCGAGATCGGCAGCAATTTCGAATTGTCGGCATTTGCGCATCGGGCACACTACAACCCGATGGCCGGGCGCATCGAGACGCATATCGTCAGTCGCCGCGAGCAGCAGGTGAAGATCGGACGCGTGAACGTGTCGTTCCGCGAAGACGAAGCTATCCAGGTCGAATACAGCTGCAAATATTCGCTGGCCGATTTCGCTGGACTAGCCGCCAAGGCCGGCCTGGCGGTGCTGCGCGTATGGACCGATCCCGCGCGGATGTTCAGCCTGCAGTATCTGGTGCGTGCCAGCGCGGTGGCGCGCTGAGTAGCTTCGTGGGCCGGGGCGTGCCTTGCGGCAGCCCCGGCAGAAGGCGTTACTTGGCGTCGTACAACGCGCGAACGTCGGCGGTCAGGGCAGCCTGGCTGTCGGTGCGTGCGTAGAACATGTGCCCGCCCGGATATTCCTTCACCTGCACGCGGGTGGGGTCACCCATCGCCGGCATCTGGTCGACGATCAGCACCGAGGCCATGAACGGGCAGGACAGGTCGTCCCAGCCGTGGCCGATCAATACGCGTAGGCCGGGGTCGTTGGCGACCGCTTCGCGCAGTTGCGATACCGAGCCCTTGTTGGCGTCGTCGTCCTCATGCCACAACTTGTTCACCTCGTAGCTCAACGCGTTGTAACGACCTTCGTATTTCCAGCCCACCGTCTGGGTGACGAAGTTGACCATCGCGCTGGTGGTCGGCGCGATGATGCCGTTGAGGATCGGGTCGCCGGTCTCCTGGTGCGGTGCATAAGGGAACGGGTCCCATGCGGTGACGTTGGAATCGTAGCGGCTGCCCAGCCGGCCTTCGGCACGGTAGACCTCGCGCAGATAGGCCTGGGTTTCCAATCGGCCACCGGAACGCTTCACGAACAGCGGATCGAGCCCGGTCAGTTCGGTGACCTTGCTCACCACACGATCGGTTGCCTGCGGATCGGCGCGACCCTTCATCAGGTCGCTGGCATATGCGCCGCGCGTGTAGTCGATGATCGAGCCCATCGCTTCCGGGGTCAGTTTGTGCTCGCGTTCCAGATGAGCAGCGGCGATCGAGGGCAGCGTGAGCATCCACGGCAGCGGCGAGACGTTTTCGTCGTCGGATGCTGCCGGATCGAGATACGGCGACAACAGCACCACGCCGTTCATCGCCACGCCGAGCTGGGTTTGCAGGTAATCGGTGATACGCGGGCCGCGGAAGCCACCGTAGCTCTCGCCGACCAGGTATTTGCGCGAGGTCATGCGGCCGTTCTTGACCAGCCAGTCGTAGACGATGCGCGAGAGGTACTTGATGTCGTTGTCGGTGCTGTAGAACTGCTTGGTCGCTTCCTTGTCATCCACCAGCGCACGGCTGAAGCCGGTGCCGACCGGATCGATGAACACCAGGTCGGTGAAGCCCAGCCAGGTGCCGGGGTTGTCGTGCAGCGTCGCTGGATCGGAGGGGTTGTCGCCCTCGACGCCGAAGTTCACCTTCTTCGGGCCGATCGCACCGAGGTTCAGGTACACCGACGAAGCGCCAGGGCCGCCGTTGAGCGCGAACGTCACCGGCCGGTCCTTGCCGGCCATGGTGTAGGCAGTGAACACCACCTCGCCGGTGATGTTGCCCTTCTCGTCGCGCACCGGCAGCGAGCCCACTGTGACGGTGTATTTGAGCGTCCTGCCGTCTGCGGTGGCGGATTGGCTCACGTGCGCATCGGCCGGGAACGGCGGTAGATGGAAGCCGTCGCTGTTGGCCGCATCCTGCGTCGCCGGTGGTTTGTGGGTGTCGGCCGCCATTGCCGATGTATTGAATCCAGCAACGATCATGGCCGCCAGCAGGGCGGTTTGCAGGGGCTTGCGCACGGATCTGTTCCTCACGGGTGAAAGACCCAAGCCTAACTGGCTGCGTCGCGCCCGGAGTGTGCAGAAAGGCATGGGTCGCGCCGGTTCAAACCTGCGCTAGCGATGCCTGGATGAACTGCTCCAGCTGTGCCGCGTTCAACGCACCGGATTGCCGCGCAACCTCGCGTCCCTGGTGGAACATGATCAGAGTGGGGATGCTGCGGATGTCGAAGCGCTGCGCCAGTTGCGGCTGCGCCTCGGTGTCGAGCTTGGCCAGCCGCAGGCGTGGCTCGAACCTGCTGGTGGCTTGCACGAACACCGGTGCAAAGCCGACGCATGGCCCGCACCACGGTGCCCAGAAATCCACCAGTACCGGGATGTCGCCGCGACCGGTGATCGCGTCAAAATTCGCCGCAGTCAGCTCGGCCGGATGCCCGTCGAACAGCGCCTGCTTGCAGCGTCCGCAGGCAGGCTTCTCGCTGACGCGTTCGGCTGGTACGCGGTTGAGTGCACCGCAATGCGGACAGGGTATGGTCAGTGGTGTACTCATGGCAGACTCCGGCAAGGGATGGGCATACAGCACCATGATCGACAAGATGGCGGCGGCGGTTCGCAAATCCAAGCCGACTGCAGGTAGTCGAAGCCGTTGAATATGAAGAAACAGTTTCGCAAATTCAGTGCGCCCACCTCAGGCCTGCCATGGCGTGGCCTGATCACGCTCGGCATGTGTTGGACGTTGCCGAACACCTTGCTTGGGCTGCTGTCTGGGCTCATCGGCCTCGCGTTCGGAGCGCGCATGCGCTGGCACAGGTGCGAACTGGCGGTGGTGGTGAGTTGCTGGCCGTGGGGTGCGGGTGGCGCGCTGACCCTCGGCAACGTGATCCTGCATACCGGCGAGCGGCTGGACATCGCTTGCCATACCTATG
>Ga0302226_10000393_pt1 | contig 37583 bp, 30 predicted proteins | sample II_Palsa_E3_3_FD_193524 | JGI IMG/M metagenome (GOLD analysis project Ga0302226, IMG submission 193524) | Peat permafrost microbial communities from Stordalen Mire near Abisko, Sweden - II_Palsa_E3_3 | ecosystem: Environmental > Terrestrial > Soil > Palsa > Peat permafrost | place: Sweden...
CATGTCGGCGCGGATCCACTCCAGCACCAGCATCAGCATGGTGAAGCCCACCAGCCCGAGTACCATGATCATTTCGGGGGTGAGCGAGAGTCCCACTAGCGCGCGTCCCGGAAGGGCGGCTGGCAACTTTGGATACGGCGGGGCAGTGGAAGCTTCACGCTGCGTCGATTCGTCCCTGGCTGGATCGCCCAAGTATAAGCGGGCCAGCATCCTTGCTGGTGAATCGCAGCCGCACGGGAATGCGCCGACGACGCACTGAAGGAATGCTGGAGTTTCGTGACCCGCTCAGGATTTGCGATAGAGCAGGTCCCATACGCCGTGGCCGAGTTTCAGGCCGCGTCGTTCAAAGTGGGTTTCGATGCGCCACTCGGGCTTCTCGGCGTACTGGCCGGGGCCGAGCTGATTGCGCCAGTCGGGCGCGGCTTCCATCACCTCGAGCATGTGCTCGGCATAGGCCTGCCAGTCGGTGGCCAGATGCAGCAGGCCGTTCGGTGCCATGCGCGAGGCGAGCAGGGCGACGAATTCGCTCTGGATCAGCCGGCGCTTGTTATGCCGCTTCTTGTGCCATGGATCGGGAAACCAGATGCGCGCTTCGGCCAGTGTGCCGGGCGCAATCTCGTGCTGCAGCACTTCCACGGCGTCGTGCCGGTATAGACGAACGTTGTTTGCCTCGCGTGCGGCCAGCGCGTTCATCAGTCGGCCGACGCCGGGGCCGTGCACTTCGACTCCGATGAAGTCGCGTGCCTGATCGTGCTCACTGGCCCAGGCCAATGCCTCACCGTTGCCGAAACCGATCTCCAGCACCAGCGGTGCCTGGCGGCCGAAGCTCGCCACGAAATCATGCGCCCTGGCGTCGCCGCGATAGTCGATGCCGTAGCGCGCCCAGTGTTCGTCAAACGCGCGCTGCTGCGCCGGCGTCATACGCCCTTCGCGCAACACGAAGCTGCGGATGCGGCGCATGTGATGCAGGGCGCCGGTGTCGTTTTGGTCGGGTGTGTCAGTCATGGGAATCCTGGAGCTTCGGGCTCCCTCCCCTGCTCGCAGGGGAGGGTTGGTGAGGGGGTGCTCTTCGCCATGAGGATCAACAGCTTCACCCCCTCCCAGCCTCGCCCTGCAAGCAGGGCGAGGGGCATAACAGCGTGTCTCGACACTTGGCTTTCCCTGGAGCAGGGGAGAGCCAAAGTGGATCAGCCGATGGTGCCGTCGATCGGCGATGAAGCGGAGGCATAGCGCTTGCGCGGAATCCGCCCGGCGCGGAACGCCGCACGACCGGCCTGGATCGCCAGCTTCATCGCATGCGCCATCAGCACCGGATCCCGTGCGCCGGCGATCGCGGTGTTCATCAGCACGCCGTCGCAGCCCAACTCCATCGCGATCGCTGCATCGGACGCGGTGCCCACGCCGGCGTCGACAATGATCGGCACCTTCGCGTTCTCGATGATCTCCAGCAGGTTGTAGCGATTCTGGATACCGAGGCCCGAGCCAATCGGCGCGGCCAGCGGCATCACCGCGACGCAGCCGATGTCTTCGAGGCGCTTGGCCAGGATCGGGTCGTCGGTGGTGTAGACCATGACATCGAAACCGTCGGCGACCAGGATCTCGGCAGCCTTCAGCGTTTCCACGACATCGGGAAACAGCGTGCGCTGATCGCCAAGCACTTCAAGTTTTACCAGCTTGTGGCCGTCCAGCAGTTCGCGCGCCAGTTTGCAGGTGCGCACCGCGTCGGCCGCGTTGTAGCAGCCAGCGGTGTTCGGCAGCAAGGTGAACTCATCTGGCGGCAACGCATCGAGCAGGTTGGGCTGGCCAGCGTCCTGACCGAGGTTCACGCGACGGATCGCCACCGTGACGATCTGCGCGCCGGCTGCCTGCGAGGCGCGGCGGGTTTCGTCGAAATCCTTGTACTTGCCGGTGCCGGTGAGCAGGCGCGAGCCGTAACTTTTGCCAGCGATGAACAGCGGATCGGGGGTATCGTAGGTCTTGATGTTCATGGTGCGAGTTTGCCTGTCGAAAAATACGGCGCGGTTGATCAGCCGCCGCCGATCGCGTGGACGATCTCGATCTGATCGCCGTCGACCAACGTGTGGGTGGTGTGCTGGCTGCGCGGAACGATCTCGCGGTTCACTTCCACCGCGACGCGGCGACCGGCGTAGCCGGCTTGATCGAGCAGCTGGGCGATCGTGGTATGCGGAATGCAGTCGAGCGGACTGCCATTGAGCGTGATGGACATTCGCGCATTCTAGCCGGATTGCCCGGTGGCGGCCTCCGTGCCGTGGCCTCGCAGAGGCGTTCGCATGGTGCGGGTGCGGGTCCGTCGCTTGCCATCATGCGCGCCGACAGGCCTCAATGCTTTGCATCGTCGCTGTATCCACGACTGGGTTGATTACCCGGTTGCGCGCGCGCGGGTGGCTGAGGCGCACCTCGTGCAGCGGACGGCGACGGTTGAGCTTGCTGGGAAGCTTGTTGCGGCGGCATGGGGCGCGTTGTCGGCTCGTAGTACGGCTGCGGCGTCGGCATGCGGTAAGTCGGGGCCGGCACGTTGTCGTGCATGTTTCGGGCGCTTTCGTAGCGTTGCTGTTCACGTTCTTCGGCCGGCTGGGGTTGGCCCGGGCTGACGCGTTCGACATGGGGTGCCTGCGGCAGGCCCGTGCTCGGAAACTCGGCGCGCTGGCGATCCTCGTCAGCACTGCTGATGAAGCTCACCCCAGGTCGCTGCGTGTTGTCCGGCTGCACATGGGGCGCCGCCGGCAATGGGCCAGAGTTCAACCGGGCGCCGGACGGGCCGGAGTTGGGCAGCGCGCTATGTACTGGCGTTTGCTGTGCCGTCGGGCCATGGAACGTCGTGGTGGGTGCTGCTGCTGTCAGCACACGGACATTGCTGGCGCTCTGCGGCGCAAAACCCGGTAGCGAGGCGGATGCCAGGCTGGAGGCCGGTGCCTGGCGTGCGATGACCTGGCGCTGGAAGCCGCCCGCTGGCAACGGGCGTGCCTTTGCGCTGCGCGGCCGCCCCAGGCTGGCCGCGTCCGGATGCACGCCAGCACCGGCGAGTACCGGTGCTGCAGTGAGTTGGTGTGGATCGACCTGCAACAGATTGCGTCGCACCGAGCTGGCGCTGGCGAAGCTCTGACTGGAAACGACAGTGAGGCCGTGTGGTGCGCTACGGTTGACGAAGTTTGGATTCGGCACGCTGCGGCCGTTGCGAAAATCCGCATAGTGGCTATTGATGCTGTTGATCAGCATGCCGGCGTTGCCACGCACCGGATTGATATTGGCCAGATTGACGTTCGCGAAATAGCGGCCGCTAGCCCGGTACCACGGGTTGAAGATCTCGCCAGGGCCAAGCGGGAACCAGCCTACGGGCCGTCCGCCGCCGCCGATCGATGTGCCCCAACCACCGCCGCCTATAAACGCGACCAGCGCCGGTGCATAGACCGGGCGCCGCAGGCGTGGCCCGGGGATCCAGCCCCAGGCATGGTGGATGTAGGCCCAGCGACCATAGTGGAAGGGCGCGTACCCCCACGGCAGGGCGTCGACCCAGCTCCAGCCCCACGGCGCGATGAACACCCAACAACCGTCGCTGTATGGTGCCCAGCCGGCCGATACATCGTTCGGAAACCACACGGCTCCGTAATCGTCCTCGGACTGCCAATCGCCGTACCTGTCCAGATCCTGATAACCGACCACGTCTTCGGAAACGTATTGGGTGGCAGCGGACTGCGCATAGCCCTGATCGCGCTCGCTGCACCATCGGTCGAAGGCGTCGCCGCCGCCGAGGTCGGTAATCACCAGATTGTTGAACGAGGGGTCGCCGAAATCGTAGCTGTGGCCGGCTGCCACGTCGTGCCGGGCGTTGTTCTCGCCGTACACGATGGCACTCCCGTCGAGCACCGTGACCCGGGTCGATTGGCCATCGCCACCGATGTCGATCCTGAACGTGCCGGGCTGATCGACCACCAGCGCAAGCGTAGGCGTGTCGATTTCGACACTCTGACCCTGGTCAAATTGACGTGCTGCGAGATTGAGTGTGCCCTGGGTCAGTTCGATCTGCGCCAGCTGATCGTTCAGCGCAAGAAAGCCGAAGCTCGTGTGGGCGCCCAGGCGCATGGTGCTGCCGCCGAGCTGCAGTTCTGCGCGGGAGTCCTGGCCAGTGGACAGGCGATCACCCGTGGTCATTGGGCGGTTGATGGTTGCGCCGATCCAGTCTTTCGCGCCGGCCGGCAAAACGCCGAGGTCGCCGGCGACATAGGACAAGCGCGCCGCCCGGCTTGGTGGGTCGCTGCCATGGTCAGTGGCGGCAGATGGCGCCTGGGCCACACCAGCTGCCGCGCAAAGCAACCATGCCGCCATCATTCGCCAGTGGCAGCGACGTGGAGCAAGAGCCTTGGCAAGTGCGCGCATGGCGTTCTCCAGACAATCGGCGCGACCGGATCAACTGATCGCACCCATGGGCCTGTCCAGCAACCCGACTCTGAAGGTATGACGATCAGAGGCAGCCCGAATTATGCGCGTGGATCAGTCCGCGCCGACTGGGTTGCGCTGAGTGGCGCCGTGGCCGGTTCAGCTGGCCGCCATCTGCGATTCATGCACTGTTCGGTCGTCGGTGTTTTGCGCGCCAGGTCAAGCCGGGCGCTGCCGGGTGGCGGCCACTCAACGGCAACGCGAGCCACGATGAGATCATAAACAGGCTCCTGGGCAGTTCCCACCGTGCGAGTCCCGAGTTACCATCCGCCGGCCAAGCGGGTGTAGCTCAATGGTAGAGCTGTAGCTTCCCAAGCTACTGACGAGGGTTCGATTCCCTTCACCCGCTCCACTCCCTCGATCCCCACCGAGCACCCCGAATTCACATGGCAGATCTGATCCATGCAGATCTGGCCAATGCAGATCTGATCACTTTGGGCTGGCGTGAACGGCTCGCATTGCCAGAACTCGGCATCAGCATGCTCAAGGCCAAGCTCGATACCGGCGCGCGCAGCAGTTCGCTGCATGTCGATACGCTCGAAAGCTTTCGGCGCGACGATGTCACCTGGCTGCGCTTCACCATGCATACCAGTCGACGCCAGCCGGCGGACGTCTGCTGCGAGGTACCCGCGCTGGACCGACGCACGGTGACCGATACCGGAGGTCGGCGCACCGAGCGCTGGTTTATCCGCACACAGGTGCAGCTGGCCGGTCAGTGTTTCAGCATCGACATCAATTTGACCGATCGCCGGCATATGCTGTTTCCGCTGTTGCTTGGCCGCAGTGCCCTGACCGGGCGCTTTGTGGTCGACACGGCAATTTCCTATACCCAGTCACGGCCGCAGCTGATGGCCACCGACCATTAATTGACGGCCCCTGTATGAAAATTGCGATCCTGTCGCGCAACACACGCCTGTATTCGACCAAGCGGCTGGTTGAAGCGGCACGCGAACGCGGCCATGTGGTGCGCGTGCTCGACCCCCTGCGCTGCTACGTGCGCATCGCGCCGGGCGCCGTGGCGGTCCGCTACAAGGGCAAGGAAGTGCGCGATATCGATTGCGTGATACCGCGCATCGGCACCTCCAGCACGTTTTACGGCACCGCCGTATTACGCCAGCTGGAGATGATGGGGGTGTACACGCCCAACCCGTCCGACGCCGTATTGCGCGCGCGCGACAAGCTCCGTTGCCTGCAGATTCTCGCCGCGCAGGGGATCGACATGCCGGTCACGGTGTTCGGCGACAATCCGGATGACACCGCCGACGTGCTGGCGCTGCTGGGTGATCCGCCGCATGTGATCAAACTCAATGAAGGCAGCCAGGGCACCGGCGTGGTGCTGGCTGAGAAACGCAGTGCATCGCAAAGCGTGATCGAGGCGTTCCGCGGGCTGTACGCGAACTTTCTGGTGCAGGAGTTCATCGCCGAGGCCAAGGGCAGCGACCTGCGCTGTTTCGTGGTCGGCAAGAAGGTAGTGGCGGCGATGCAGCGCGATGCCAGCCCGGGCGAATTCCGCGCCAACCTGCACCGCGGCGGCACGGCCGTGGCTGCGACCCTGAGCGCGGAGGAAAAGCGTATTGCCGTGCGCGCGGCTGCTGCGCTGGGGCTGGGCATCGCCGGCGTCGATCTGCTGCGCTCCAACCGCGGCCCGTTGTTGCTTGAAGTGAACGCTTCGCCGGGTCTGGAAGGTATCGAAGAGGCCACCGGCATCGACGTGGCCGGTGCCATCATCGACTTTACCCAGGCCCAAACCTACGGCGCGTCTACCGACGGTCGGGCACGACGCGTCGCTTTGCGAAAAGCGTAGTACGAAACTATTCGTTGAAAGTCTTGGATCGTCGTCCTGGCATTGCTGGATAGCCATCCAAACGTCGATTACGTTGAACAGGCTCTATTGCTTCCCGCATCTGGATTCGACTTGATCGGATGAGTGGACATGAAGCTGAAGACTTGGCAGATCGATATCGCCTTGGCCTTGACCGTAGGCGCGACATTTCCGGTGGAGGCTGCTCAGCCCTCCGGTACGGAAACGATCGTCAGGGCAGACAACAAGGCCGAATTTTGCGCTGTGGCTGCGGCTGTGCAGAAGGAAATGCGTCCTGGCGGCCGCTACGAATTTGTCGACAACAGGGAGCGCGATAGCGTCAATGCGCGCCTGGTCGACATGCAGTCGCTGTTCGACAAGCACGACACCGTCGCTCAGATGGACATGCCGACAAAGGTTCAACTGTTCAACGATCAGGAAGCCGTCAACGCGGTCCTGACCCGTCGTGACGACGATCGACTGGTGTGCCAACGGGATGCACCGCTGGGATCTCTGATTCCCCGAACGACTTGCCTTGCTTACCGTGAAACGGAACTGCGGCGCGCCGATGCCCTTCACTACATGGCCACTCTCAGACAGGTGCCGAACCCCAATATGGGAGCCGGCGGCCTTTGAGTGCGGCTTGAAATGATGGTCGTCACTGAAGTGGATTCCCTCTTCTTGAGATCGTGAGCTGAAATAAAATCGCTGTAACGAACCGCCATCGGACATGCCTTGGTCCGCTGAGGTGGAGCGGGGTGTTAAAGAGAATGTGAGGGCTGCACCGGCATCGCGCTGATCGCGCCCTCCAACCGAAGCCCATTGCTGGCTGAAGTGAATGCGTCCTCGGGTCTGCAAGGCATCGAAATCGCCAGTGGTATCAACGCGGCCGGGGTCATCGTCGGCAAACGCTGTGCATCGCAATTCTACGAAAGACATAGTACGACGATCTTCGTTGACACCGAAAATTAATTGGCCTACCTTCGGCCACGTCTGGATCTTGCGTCAGGCTCCCCGTCTCGGGGATACGGCTTGATCGGGGGAGTGGGGCATGAAGCTGGCGACTTGGCAGATCGGAATAGCCTTGGCCTTGGCCATTGGCGGGACGCTGCAGGTGGAAGTTATCCAGGCGTCCGAGACGGAGACGATACTCAAAGCGGACAACGCGGCTGAATTTTCCGCCGTCGCGATCATCGTGCGGAAAGGGATGCTTTCCGGCGGTCGCTTCGAATTTGTCGACAGCAAGGAACACGACACCGTCAGCGCACGCCTGGCCGATATGCAGGCACTGTTTGACAAGCACGATACCGTCGCCCAGATGGAGATGAACACGAAAATCCAACTGTTCAACGATCAGGAGGAAGTCAATGGGATACTGACCCGTCGTGACAATGATCGTCTGGTGTGTGAGCACGGCGCGCCACTGGGGTCACACATTCCCCGCACGACATGCCACACCTACGGCGAAATTCAGCGCAGGCAGCGCGACAACCAGCATTACCTGCAAACCATTAAGCAAGTGCCCTCGATGAAGCGTGGCGGGTGAGCACGGCTTGCAACGAGATGGCCGTCGAAGCGGGATCCATCCTTTAAGGGTTGGCGGGCACAATGATCGCCCGCCAGCGGGTTCGCCGCAGTCCATCGGCGAGCAGCAGGGGAGTTCGCGTTAAGACGAATAGGCGTCGCTGGCATGGCGTTGGTAAGGCCGTATATGCTGCCGATGTGTTGATGCTTCAGGCGCTCGCCGGTGGCTGATCAAGCTACGAAGAAGATAGTACGAACATCTTCGTTGACAGCGTTCTCAAGACTGTTTTACGATCGACCGCAGGTAGATCAAGCATAAGGTTCTCCGCGTCGGGGTGCGGCTTGATCGGGGGTGGCAAAGCATGAAATTGAAGACTTGGCTGATCGGCGTAGCCGTGGGCGCAGTGTTGTTGCAGGTAGGGATTGTTCAGGCGAAGACAGAGGTCGTAGTCAAGGCTGACAACAAGGATGATTTCACGGCGGTGGTCGCGGCCGTGCATCAGCAGATGCTGCCCGGTGGGCATTATGAGTTCACCAGCAATGCGGACCGTGCGAAGATTGATACGCAATTCGGTGCCATGCAGACATTGTTCGACAAGTACGGCACCGTCGCTCAGATGGATGAGAATGCCAAGGTTCAACTGTTCAACGATCAGGAAGCCGTTAACGCGGTCCTGACGCACAATGATAGTAACCGTCTGGTGTGCGAGCACATTGCGCCGATTGGATCGAACATTCCCAAGACGATCTGCAAGACCTACGGACAAATTCAGCAGGAGCAGCGTGACAGCAAGTATTACTTGAATGTCACTCAACAAGTGCCCCAGCTCAAGAGTGGTCATTGAATACGGTTTGCAATCGTGATGGTTGGCGAAGCGCGCTCTACCCCCTTTGCGAAGTGGGAGTGACATGAAAGCACAAGCGTCTGGTGTACCAAGACCCACCGAAGCGGAGCTGGAGATCCTGCACATCCTGTGGGCGCGCGATGCGTGTACGGTGCGGGAAGTGCACGATGTGCTGCGCCTGGGCGAGGGTAGCGGCTACACCACGGCGCTGAAGCTGTTGCAGGTGATGCACGCCAAGGGATTGGTGGAACGTGACGACTCGCAACGTGCGCATGTCTACCGTGCCGCGGTCAGCAAAGAGCGCACGCAGAAGCGATTCCTGCTGGATATCGTGCAGCGAGTGTTCGATGGCTCGTCCTCGCAGCTGGTGCTGCATGCGCTGGGAAGCCAGCGTGCCAGTCGCGAGGAGTTGCGCGCGATTCGCAGCCTGTTGAACAAGCTCGACAAGGACGCACCGTGATGGATGCCCTGCCGCTGATGCTCGCCAGTGCACACCTGATCGGCTGGGCGCTCGTACATTTTGTCTGGCAGGGTGTCCTGCTGGGCCTGGTGTATGGGGCCGTGCGGGCAGTATTGCCGCGCGGCGAGGCGCGTTATCGCTTCGGCATGGCGATGTTGATCGCGCTGGCCGTGTGTCCATTGCTGACGGTGTGGCGACTGCTGGAAGCGCCTGCACCGGTTCTCCTGACAGCTACCGAGACGGCCACGCGGGCCGCAGCCATCGACGGCGCAGCAATAGGTAGTGGATTGGCGGACGGTACCTGGACCGGCAGTACATGGGCATGGGATAGCGGGCTTGACGCCATCTTGCCGTGGCTGGTGCTGGCGTGGTCATTCGGCGTGCTGTTGTTGTCGTTGCGAGCGTGGCGCCAATGGCGGGGGCTGAAGGCACTGGTACGGATGGCCGAGCAGGCGCCGATGTGGCAGGCGCGGGTCACCGGCATGGCTGAACGCTTTGGCTTGCGTCGACGTGTCACCGTGCTGTGCAGCAAAGTGATCGCAACGCCGGCCCTGGTTGGCTGGATGCGGCCGGTGATTTTGTTGCCGATGGCGGTGGCATGCAGTTTTCCGGTGGCGCAGGTCGAGCTGATCCTCGCCCACGAATTGGCGCATTTGCGTCGCTGGGATCCACTGGCCAATCTGTTTCAGGTCGTGCTGGAGACCATCTATTTTTACCATCCGGTGGTGCACTGGATTTCGCGTGATGTACGCAACGAACGCGAAATCTGCAGCGACGAGCTGGCACTTTCGGTGAGCGGCGGCGATCGACACGAGTTTGTGGCGGCTTTGGCTGAGCTGGGCGAATTGCGCGAGCGGCATGGTTCGCTGCTGCTTGCCGCCAGTGGCGGTGTATTGCTGGATCGTGTGCAGCATTTGGTGCTGCCCTTGAAAGAGCCCACCCGTGCTCGTGCACCGGCCCGCTTTGTTGCGGTGCTACTCGGGGCCGTGCTGGTTTCGCTTACGCTGAGGCTGGAGTGGAAACAGGCCCAACTGCAGCGTGACCTGACCGATTCCATCATCCAGCTACAGGCGATGATTGCGCCGTCATGGCTGCCCTTGGGCCAGCTCCGCGTCGCGTGGTATATGCCTGATCTGGTGTTGATGCGTGCCGAGCTGGCACCACCCTTGACGGATACACCGGCCGTGCTCCCCATGACGAGCGCAGCGGCTTTGGCGAGGGACGCGACGACCACTCTGGTGATGCCGCGCCCGGCAGCGTTGATGGTTTCCGACCTGGTGCCGAGCCGTGGCGTGTCACTTGCACGCGTTGCCGAACCAGTCGACCCGCCGGCCTCATCCGCGCTACCAACGCCGATTCGCATCAGCCAGCCGATATATCCGCAGAACGCCTTGGCGCTGGGTATCGAAGGGCAGGTCGTGGTCGAGTTCAGCTTGGCCTCTGATGGCAGCGTGCGGGACCTGCGCGTGGTCAGCGCGCAGCCCGCGAACGTGTTCGATCAGGCGGCCATCAAGGCGATGCATGGCTGGAAATATGCACTGCCGACAGATGTGGCGGCGCAGCGGCGATACCGTCAAACCCTGGCCTTCACGCTGAGCGCGGCCAGCAGAGGGGGTGCGTCATCGAGCGCGCACGTCGGCGATCGTGTTCAGGCGCGAGTCGGTTGCCAGATCGCAACGGGAACACTGATCTGCCGCTCGCCTGGCGACACGGATTCGCATGCGACCGGGGCTGGCGGGCTTGCCGGCCAGCAGTGAGTGGACGTTCGAGGTCGTGTGCCGCGGCGATTCGCACAGGGCTGCTTAACGGTGGAGCGGGTACGGGTTAACTACACCGTAACCCTGGACACCCTATAAAGCATGCACTGTCTATTTGCTTGACACTCCAACCGCCAAGGTTCGGTGATGGCAGATGACGGTATCGGGGCTGTAGCTTGGGTCCAGGTGTGGCGGCGGCGAGCTGCGCATCTGGGCCTTTTTCTTGCCTGCGCGGTGCCGCGTTCAGTTTCTAGCGGCGATCGATGCGCTTCCCCCCATCAAGCTTGTTAAGCTTGTTAAGCTTATAGCCCAGCCGCTCCATGTCCGGCTGCGCAGGAGTGATACATGCGCGTTCTGGTGATCGAAGACAACAGCGATATCGCGACCAACATCGGCGATTATCTGGAAGACCGTGGCAACGTGGTCGATTTTGCCGGCGACGGCGTCACCGGCCTGCATTTGGCCGTGGTGCACGATTTCGACGTGATCGTGCTCGACCTCACGCTGCCCGGTATGGATGGCCTGGAAGTGGCGCGCAAGCTGCGTCACGAGGCGCACAAGCAGACACCGATCCTGATGCTGACGGCGCGCGATGCGCTGGAGCAGAAGTTGACCGGTTTCGAATCCGGCGCGGATGACTACATGACCAAGCCGTTCGCGCTGCAGGAACTTGCTGCACGCCTGGAAGTGCTGGCGCGGCGCGGCAAAGGCCCGCAGAGCCGCGTGCTGAAGGTGGCCGATCTCACCTTCAATCTCGATACGCTCACGGTGAATCGCGAGGGCAAGTCGATCCAGTTGAACCCGATTGGCCTGAAATTGCTGCAGGCGTTGATGGAAGCGAGTCCGTCCGTAGTTACCCGGCAAGATCTGGAGCAACGCGTGTGGGGTGAGGAGTTGCCGGACAGCGATTCGCTGCGCGTGCACATCCACGGCCTGCGTGCGGCGATCGACAAGCCGTTTGAGAAGCCGCTTATCCACACGCGGCACGGCATTGGCTATCGCATGGTCGAGCCGGATGCAGTCCAGGCGTAAGCTTCGCTTTCGATTGATCGTCTCGTTCGCGCTGTTCGGCTTTGGCCTCAGCGCGCTGTTTGCCGTGGCCGCGCTTTATGAGCGCGCCAAGGTTGAAGATCAATTGGTCGTGTCCTCATTGCAGCAGGATGCAGACAGCTACGTTCAGCAAATGCATGAATCGCCGGGTCAGCCGTTCTATTCCAAGCTGATGACGGGCTGGGGCTGGAGCGATCGAACGATCTACAAGGCACCTCTTTCCTGGCAGGAATTGCCCGTCGGCGTGCATGACGTCTACGAGGCCGATGACGGCGGACAGAAGCACTACAAGCTCGCCGTCAGCCGCAAATACGGGCTGATCGCGTTCGTCAAATACGATGTCAGCCGGGATGATCTCGGCAAGCAGCAATTGCTGATCAGTGTGATTGGCGCCGTGTTTCTGTTCGGACTGCTTTCGTTGGCGCTTGGCGTTTGGCTTTCGCGCAAGGTGCTCAAGCCCGTCAGTGATCTGGCAAACCGTTTGCGCGACTTTCGCAAGAACGGCAAGGCCGAGCCGCTGGCACCGCATTTCGCTGACGATGAAGTGGGCGAGCTGGCACATGCGCTGGACGAATATTCGGCGCGGCTTACCGAAATGGTCGAGCGCGATCGCGAGTTCAATTCCGATGTGAGCCACGAGTTGCGCACGCCGCTGGCGGTGATCGCCAGCACCACCGAATTACTGCAGGGCTCGCCTGACCTCACGGAAAAGCTGAGCGAACGCCTGAAGCGGATCGAGCGCGCCTCACGGCAGGCGACCGAGCTGATCGAGGCGTTGCTGCTGCTGTCGCGCGCCGAGCGGCGTGGACCGACGCGTGGCGAAACCACCGAGGTCGGCAAGGTCGCCGCCGACGTGATCGAAAGCCAGCGCCCGCAGATGCGTGGCAAGCCACTGACCATTGACCTGGTGGTCAACGAACCGGTCAATGTCAATGCGCCAGCCTCAGTCTTGTCGGTCGCATTGACCAACCTGATTGGCAACGCGATCAAGTACACGCTCGAGGGCAGTGTCGTGGTCGAGGTGGGTAAGGGCCGCATCGAAGTGATCGACACTGGCCCCGGCATCAAGCCGGAGGATGCCGAACGACTGTTCCAGCGTGGCGTGCGCGGTGAAGGCGCCGGCGGCAGCGGCGCAGGCCTGGGCCTGGCGATCGTGCGCCGGCTGTGTGAGCTTTACGGCTGGGATGTGTCGATGCGTCCACGCACCGATGCGAATGGTGCGATCGCCAGTATTGTGTTTAGTTAAGCAGGGGCGAGGGCCGAGTAGCGAGGGCGATCACGGCAAGCTTTCCGTACGGCTGAACACGGCACCCTCGCTACTAGCTACTCGTCCCTCGCAAATCAGACCGATTCCAGCCAGCCCCACTGGTCGTTGGTCTTGCCGCTGAACAGGCCAAAGAACAGCTCCTGCAGACGACGGGTGACCTGACCGGCCTTGCCTGCGCCGACCTGTTTGCCGTCGACTGAACGGATCGGCGTGATTTCGGCGGCGGTGCCGCACATCAGCACTTCGTCGGCCAGGTACAGGTATTCGCGCGGGATGTCGCGTTCAATCACTTCGATGCCATCTTCGCGGGCCAACGTCTTCAAGGTGTCGCGCGTGATGCCGGCGAGAATCGAGGCGCTGGCCGGAGTGGTGTGCAGCACGCCGTCGAACACCAGGAACAGGTTTTCGCCCGCGCCCTCGCTGAGCAGGCCGTTGGAGGCCAGCGCGATGCCTTCGCCGAAGCCGAGTCGGCGTGCTTCGCGTGCGATCAGCTGGCCCGACAGGTAGTTGCCACCGGCCTTCGCGCCAGCCGGGATGGTGTTCGGCGCGAACCGCTGCCAGCTCGACACGCACGCGTCGATGCCATTTTCCAAGGCCTCGGCACCGAGGTACGGGCCCATCGCCCACGCGGCCACGGCGACATCGATCGGTGTTTCGGCGGACAGCCCGAAGCCGCCCAATCCGCGATAGGCGACCGGACGGAGATAGGCTGCGCCGAGACCGTTTTTCTTGATCACCGCGCGGCAGGCTGCGGCCAACTCATCGGCGGAATACGGCAACACCATGTCGTAGATCTTCGCCGACTGGTACAGCCGGTGCAGATGGTCGGTGAGCCGGAAAATGGCCGCACCATCCGGTGTGGCATAGCTGCGGATGCCTTCAAACACTGATGAACCGTAATGCAGCGCATGCGACATGACATGTGTAGTCGCGTCCTGCCAGGGCTTGATGCTGCCGTTCTGCCAGATCCACTCGGGGTATTGCTGCGCCATGACGGTTCTCCAATGGGGACCGCTCATGATAGCTGCTGGGCGTCTGTCCGGCGTGGCTTGGCGGGATCCTTTGCGGACCAGGCAGCTTCAGTCCGTATTGCGCAACCACAGGCAACCGGCATGGCGCACGATGCCGAAACGCAGCTCATGCGGGCCGCCGCTGCCGTCGTTCCCGGCGGTGTGCAGCACCAGCTGGTCGCTGACTGGCGGTGGGACGGGTGGTGCGACCGCGGCGAGGGGATCAGCGCTGTTATCGGCCCCGGGAGCCGGCGGGCCCGGCGGCGCTGGCCCAAGATCCAGCAGTGGCTGTTGCATCAGCGCGCTCAGTGCGCGGATATCGGTCACGGCCGCACCATGCCCATAACCGTTCCACAGCATCAGGCCAGCCAGTCGGTTTGCGTCGTGGTTGGCAAACGCGTCGATCACGCTCTGCCGCAATTCACCCAGCGTGCTTGCGCACAGGATCGGTGGCGGCTCGACGGGGTGGCTGTCGTCGCTGGGCTTGGTCGTGGGATTGGTCGGGGGGGTAAGCGGCGTGGCCTGCAGCGTGGAGCAGAGCTGGTCAGTGAATACCGGATTGCCATCCGCCCCGACGCAGCGATGAATGGGGTTCTGCGCCACGGCAGGCGCAGCCCAGACGAGCAGGATCAACCACAGCAGGGCAGATAGCAGGCGCATCACGCCAGCATACCTGCGCCCAGGCTCAGCTCAGCTGCTCCAGCACCGACTGGGTCGCCTTGGCGCGGTTGAGCGTGTAGAAGTGCAGCCCCGGCGCACCACCTTGCAGCAGGCGTCGGCACAGTTGCGCCACGACCTCGGCGCCTAGCGCGCGCACCGACTCGGCATCGTCGCCATGCGCCTGCATGCGTTTGGCGATCCAGCGCGGGATCTCCGCGCCGCACATGTCGGAAAAGCGCTTCAGCTGGCTGTAATTGGCGATCGGCATGATGCCGGGCACGATCGGCACGTTTACGCCCAGCCTGCGCACGTCATCGACGAAGCGGAAATAGGCGTCGGGATTGAAGAAATACTGGGTGATTGCGCCGTTCGCGCCGGCATCGATTTTCGCCTTGAAATGTTGCAGGTCGGCCAGCGCGTCATCCGCTTGCGGATGGATTTCCGGATACGCCGCCACCTCGATGTGGAAGTGCTCGCCGCTGTGCTCGCGGATGAAGCTCACCAGCTCGACGGCGTAACGAAAATCGCCCGGCGTGGCCATGCCCGAGGGCAGGTCACCGCGCAGTGCCACGATCCGTCGGTAACCGGCCGCGCGATAGCTGTCCAGCAGCGCACCCAGTTCGGCGCGGGTGCCGCCTACACAGGACAGGTGCGGCGCCACGTTCAGCCCGTGCTGCTGGTGTAACCGCGCCACCGTATCGCCGGTGTAGCTGAGGGTCGAACCACCAGCACCGAACGTGACCGAGGCGTACTCCGGCTTATGCGTCTTCAGCAGCTGTGCGGCGCGATCGAGCTGGGCACGCTGCTCGTCGGTCTTGGGCGGAAAGAATTCAAAGCTGATGGCCGGCATTGCTGGGTTCCAGTTGAACAATAGGGGCAAGTATATATCTCTATCTCGCGATGAAGCGATATATGGAAGTCCCATTCCATAACCGTTCGCCCTGAGCGTAGGTCCGCAGGACCGAAGTCGAAGGGCTGCCCTTCGACTTCGCTGCGCTACGCTCAGGGCGAACGGATGTGACCAGAAACAGGTGTGAGCAGAAAAGAAGAAGGGCGCTTGCGCGCCCTTCTGAACTACTTCACTCCGGATCGGATGATCAGTAGCGGTAATGCTCCGGCTTGTACGGGCCTTCCACTGGCACGCCGAGGTAGCCGGCCTGTTCCTTGGTCAGGGTGGTCAGCTTCACGCCGATCTTGTCCAGGTGCAGGCGCGCGACTTCTTCGTCGAGCTTCTTCGGCAGGATGTAGACCTTCGCCTCGTAGGTGTCCTTGTTCGCCCACAGGTCGATCTGCGCCAGCGTCTGGTTGGAGAACGAATTGGACATCACGAAGCTCGGGTGGCCAGTGGCGCAGCCGAGATTCACCAGGCGGCCTTCGGCCAGCAGGAAGATCGCGCGGCCGTCCGGGAACACATACTTGTCGACCTGCGGCTTGATGTTGATCTTCTCGACGCCGGCCATCTCGTTCAGTGCATCGACCTGGATCTCGTTGTCGAAGTGGCCGATGTTGCAGACGATGGCCTGATCCTTCATCGACTTCAGATGCTCAAGCGTCAACACGTCCTTGTTGCCGGTCGTGGTGACGTAGATGTCGCCGCGGCCGAGCGTGCTTTCGACGGTGTTGACCTCGAAACCTTCCATCGCCGCCTGCAGCGCATTGATCGGATCGATCTCGGTGACCACCACGCGCGAGCCGTAGGCACGCAGCGAGTGCGCGCAACCCTTGCCGACGTCGCCATAACCGCAGACCACGGCGACCTTGCCGGCCAGCATCACGTCCATCGCGCGCTTGAGGCCATCGGCCAGCGACTCGCGGCAGCCGTACAGGTTGTCGAACTTGCTCTTGGTCACCGAGTCGTTGACGTTGATCGCGGGGATCAACAGCGAGCCGGCTTCGGCCAGCTGATACAAACGATGCACGCCGGTGGTGGTCTCTTCGGAAACGCCCTTCCAGTCGCGCACGACGGTGTGCCAGAAGTTCGGGCGCTCGGTATGCACGCGCTTCAACAGGTTCTTGATCACCTGTTCCTCATGCGAGGAGGCTTTCTCGTCGACCCACTTGGAGCCCTTCTCCAGCTCATAGCCCTTGTGGATCAGCAGGGTGACATCGCCGCCGTCATCGACGACGAGCTCTGGGCCGAGATACTTGTCGGCGCCCTTGCCCGGGAAGGTCAGCGCGTCGAGCGTGCAGTCCCAGTATTCCTCCAGCGTCTCGCCCTTCCAGGCGAATACCGGCGTGCCGGTCTTGGCGATCGCGGCGGCGGCATGGTCCTGGGTCGAGAAGATGTTGCACGAAGCCCAGCGCACGTCGGCGCCGATGTCCTTCAGCGTCTCGATCAGCACCGCGGTCTGGATCGTCATGTGCAGCGAGCCGGTCACACGCACGCCCTTCAGCGGCAGGGTGGTCGCGTGCTTCTTGCGGATCGACATCAGGCCCGGCATCTCGTGCTCGGCGATGTCCAGTTCCTTGCGGCCCCACTCGGCGAGCGAGAGGTCGGCAACCTTGTAGTCGTGGCTCAGTTCTTTGGTAACGGCGTTCATGGATATCTCCGGTTAGTGCGAATCGCTTCGCGTCGATCAACCGGGCGCCGTTGTGGAACGTGCCGCGCCGAGCCTGGCCGTCTAGTGAAAGTCTGCAGTGGATCAGCAGGCTGTTGCGGGATGGACCCGCATTCACGAACGGTCGCAGCGCCCCTCGGCGGGCAGTACAAGTCGCCAATTATAGCTGCAGATGCGCGGGGATGCCTCCCGCGCCGGGATTGGGTAGTCTGGCCGTTCACCTTGCGCTGGAGTCACCACGTGGAAGAAAGCCGCGAATCCGAATTCCTGCCGCATGACGGCCCGCTGCGTGAGGATGTTAGCCGCCTCGGCGCGATGGTCGGGCGAATGCTGGCCGAGCAAGGCGGGAGCGCGTTTTTCGGGCGGGTCGAGCAGGTGCGTATCGCAGCGATCCGACGGAGGGGCGAAGGCGCCTCGGTGGACGAACTGGCTAGTTCGCTGGCTGGCCTCGACGCCGCAGATGCTGAAGCGCTGGCGCGTGCATTCGCGACTTATTTCCAGGCTGTGAATACCGCCGAACGGGTGCATCGCATCCGCCGCCGCCGCGATTACCAGCGCGATGGCAGTGCCCCGCAGCCGGAATCACTACTCGACGTCCTCGGTCGACTGAAAGCGCAAGGGGTCGGCGCGGATGAGTTGCTGGGCTGGCTGGACCAGCTGTGGATCGAGCCGGTGTTCACCGCGCACCCGACTGAAGCGGTACGTCGCTCGTTGCTGGAAAAAGAACAGGCGGTAGTGCGATCGCTGGTTGATGGGTTCGATCAAAATCGCACGCCGCAGGAACGCAAGGAGGATGACGATCGCATCTTCATGGCGCTGTCCTCAGGCTGGCAGACCGCCGAGGCCTCGCCGGTGCGACCCACGGTGCAGGACGAGCATCATCACGTCGGCTTCTACCTGGTCAACCCGATTTACCGCATCGTGCCCGCGCTGTATGAATCGCTGGCCTCGGCCTTGCAGGAGGTTTACGGCGTGGCCGTACTGCTGCCGAGCCTGCTCGGTTTCGCCACTTGGGTCGGCGGCGACATGGACGGCAATCCAAACGTCGGTGCGGAGACCATCGCCGCCAGCCTGGCCACCCAGCGCGCGCATGTGATTGAGCACTATGTGGCCGACGTGGCGACGCTCGCCCGTTTGCTCAGCCAGACCGAAGGCCGCGTTGCGGTCGACGCGCGCCTGCAACAGCGACTGGACGACTACCGCGTTCGTTTTCCCGCGGCTGCGCAAAAAGTACGGCCGCGACACGCTGACATGCCCTACCGCAGCCTGCTCACCCTGATTGGCGGTCGCCTCGAAGCCACCCAGGACGACAATCATGTGGAAGGCTATACGTCCGTTGCCGAACTGCTGGAGGACCTGCAGCTGATCGCTCGTAGCCTGGTCAACAACCACGGTCTACACGCAGGTGCCTACGCCGTACAGCGCTTGATTCGCCGGGTGCGTACGTTTGGTCTGCATCTGGCCCGACTGGATGTGCGGCAGGACTCGCGCGTGCATGACGATGCGCTGGCGGCATTGCTGGAGGATCCGCAATGGAACGGGCGCGCGGCGGAAGAGCGTGTCACGCGGCTGCAGCCATATGCCAGCGGCGAGCAGGCGTTCGCCGGTAGCACGGAAGCGAATGCCGTCAGCATGCGCGCGGTGTTCGATGCACTGCACGTTGCGCGCGGTCGTTATGGTGCAGGCGCGATTGGTTTGTACATCATCAGCATGGCGCGCTCTGCTGCCGACGTGCTGGCGGTGCTGGCATTGGCGCGTTACGGCGGTTTTGTGGATGCCTTGCCGGAGCTGCCCCCTCTCCCCTCTGGGGAGAGGGCTGGGGTGAGGGGACACGCCGGCGATGCAGTCGTATCGGAGCAAGCTTCGATCGACAGCTCGGCGAGCACCCGCCCCTCACCTCAATCCTCTCCCCAAGGGGGAGAGGAGGCCAAGGCCAGGAGCGTTGTCCCGCTCAACATTGCTCCGCTGTTCGAGACGGTCGACGATCTGAAGAACGCGCCAGCCACGCTGCGTGCGTTGCTTGATGATTCGGTCTATCGCCAGCATCTTGCTGCGCGCGGCAATCAGCAGTGGGTGATGCTTGGCTATTCCGACAGCGGCAAGGATGGCGGCACGCTCGCCTCGCGCTGGGGTCTGCAGCGCGCGCAGGTGGAATTGCTGGAGGTGGCGAATGCGGCCGGCATCAAGCTCGCGTTCTTCCATGGCCGCGGTGGTTCGGCCAGCCGTGGTGGTGCGCGTATCACGCCAGCCTTGATGTCATCACCGCGCGGGGCAGTGGCTGGTGTGTTGCGGGTGACCGAGCAGGGCGAGGTAATTCATCGCAAATACGGCATCCGCGCGTTGGCACTGCGCAACCTGGAGCAGACCGTTGGTGCTGTACTTCGCGCCTCTTTGCGTCCGCGCGAGACCGAGCCGCGCGAAGAGCTTTGGCGTGAGCAGATGAGCTGGTTGTCCACGAACAGTCGGCAGGCCTATCGCGCGTTTGTCGATCGCGAAAACTTCGTCGACTATTTCCGGCATGCCACACCCATCGACGTGATCGAGCGGATGACGCTCGGCTCGCGTCCGGCCAGCCGACGCAGCATGCGCGGCGTGCAGGATCTTCGTGCGATTCCATGGGTATTTGCCTGGACGCAGTGCCGCTCGATCATCACCGGCTGGTACGGACTTGGTGCCGCGTTGGAGCAAGGGGTTGCCGAATTCGGCGAGGCGGCATTGGCCGAAATGGCGCGCGACTGGCCGTTCTTCAGCAATCTGCTGGACGACGTGGAGATGGTACTGGCCAAGTGCGACCTGGATATCGCCGAGGCGTTTTCGAAACTGTCCGGTCCGCTGCACGAGGAGTTCTTCGGTCTGATTCGCGCCGAGTTTGGACGCACCCGGCACTGGCTGCTCAAGCTCAAGGGCAGCGATGCACTGCTTCATGGCGATCCGCGCCTCGCTGCCTCGATCCGCCTGCGCAACCCTTATGTCGATCCGATGAGCCTGCTGCAGGTCGATCTGCTGCAGCGTTGGCGCGACGGCGATGGGAAAGACGATACGCTGTTGCAGGCGCTGGTGGCCTGCGTCAACGGCGTATCACAAGGTCTGCAAAATACGGGCTGATGGCCTGGGCTGGTCGTGCCAACATCACTAAAGTTCGTTACTCGAATCAGGGACGCAACGAAATGGAAGTCATCCGGAAAGCGATTTTGGCAACGTTGGTCATGCTGGGCACCACCAGTGTCGTGGGGTCCGCGATGGCTGCTGCCGGTCAGTCACAGAACCCCCAGGCTCAGCGCGGCCCGGCCCAAAGCAGCCCGGCATCCAGCGGGCCGGACGTCAGTGGCGCAAGGCAATTCCTGGAAGGCCTTTACGCCAATTATCGAGTTGATGGCGAAGGTGTCCCCAACCAGACGGTGAAGGAGGCCGATGTCTACGATCCGTCGTTGCTGGTCCTGATGCATGCCAATCAGCAGGCTGCTGGGGATGGGGAGGTCGGGTACCTCGATGGAGATCCCCTGTGCGACTGCCAGGACTTCGACATCCGCGCAGTGAAGCTCGACTTCAAAGCTGTCGGAAAAAACCAACTCGTTGCGACGGTGGTGTTTCACAACCTGGATCGGGATACCACGCTGCGACTGGCACTTCGCTTCACTTCAAGCGGTTGGCGTGTCTCCGATGTGATTTCAGCGAGCGGCGGCAGCCTGCGTGCGGATCTTCAGAAAAGCACGCTCGAGTTCAAGCGAAAGAGCGCCGCGCACTGAGCGCGTGGCCGTGCGTGGAATTCCTTGTGGGAGCGACGTCAGTCGCGAAAGCACGATCCGGCCTTCGCCGGCTGCGTCGCGACTGAAATCGCTCCCGCAAGTGCAACAGTCGGCCAGCGCCGGCCGTTACGAAGCGTCCAGCGCTGACCAGCGGGCGTAAGCCGTGTCCAGTTCGGCCTGCAGTTTGGCGACGGCGTCGTTCGCGTTCGTGATCGCAGCGCTGTCCTGCTTGAAGAAGTCCGGAGTCGTCATTGCCTCGCCGTGCGCGGCGATCGCGGTTTCCAGTTGCTCGATGCGTGCGGGCAGCAACTCGAGCTCGCGTTGATCCTTGAAGCTCAACTTGCGCTTGGGCGTTGCGGCTGCCTCCGGTGCCGCTTCGCTGCGGGTCAGCCCCGGTCTGGCCGCTGCTGCAGCAACCGCCGTCGCGGCTGCCGGCCGCTGGCGCAGCCAGTCGGTATAGCCGCCGACGTATTCGCCGATCTGGCCGTTGCCTTCCAGCACCAGCGTGCTGGAGACCACGTTGTCGAGAAATGCGCGATCGTGCGAGACCAGTAGCAGGGTGCCCTGGTAGTCGGTCAGCAATTCTTCCAGCAGTTCGAGTGTTTCGACGTCCAGGTCGTTAGTCGGTTCATCCATTACCAGCAGGTTGGACGGTTGCGCGAAAAGCTTCGCCAGCAGCAGTCGATTGCGCTCGCCGCCGGACAACCGGGTGATTGGCGCGCGCGAGCGTTCGGGCGAAAACAGGAAGTCCTGCAGATAGCCAACGATGTGTTTGCGCTGGCCGTTGAGCTCGATGAACTCGCGGCCTTCGGCCACGTTGTCCAGCGCGTTGAGCTGGTCGTTGAGCTGCAGGCGATGCTGATCGAAGTAGGCAACCTGGATGCTGGTGCCCATCTCCGCTTCGCCGCGCTGCGGCTTCAATTCGCCCAACATGATTTTCAGCAGTGTGCTCTTGCCGGCGCCGTTCGGGCCGATGATGCCGATGCGGTCGCCGCGCATGATGGTGGTGGACAGATCATCGATCAGCACGCGACCACCGTAGGCCTGATGCACGTGCTTCAGGTCGATCACTTTCTTGCCCGAGGCCTGCGCGCCGGCCAGCGTCATCCTTGCGTTGCCGGTGAGATTGCGTCGCTCGGCGCGCTCGTTGCGCAGTGCTTTCAGTGCACGCACGCGACCTTCGTTGCGGGTACGCCGGGCCTTGATGCCCTGACGGATCCACACTTCTTCCTGTGCCAGTTTCTTGTCGAACAGCGCGTTGGCCTGCGATTCCGCATGCAGGCGCTCTTCGCGTCGACGCAGATAGTTGTCGTAATCGCCGGGCCAGTCAGTGAGCTGGCCGCGGTCGATTTCGACGATGCGTGTCGCCAGCGCGCGCAGAAAACTACGGTCATGCGTGACGAAAATGATGCTGCCTTCGAACTGCTTGAGGAAATTCTCCAGCCAGCCGATCGCCTCGATGTCCAGATGGTTGGTCGGCTCGTCCAGCAGCAGTACGTCGGGCTTGCGCACCAACGCCTGTGCCAGCAGTACACGACGCTTCATGCCGCCAGACAGCGCGGAAAAATCAGTCTCCGCTGGCAGTTCCAGCTTGGTCAGCACTTCGGTGACACGGCGATCCAGATCCCAGCCGTGTTGCGCTTCGATCTGCGTCTGCACGTCGCCCAGCGCGTCAAAGTCGGCCTGCGTGTGCAGTTCGTGCAGCAGATGGTGATAGCGGGCCAGCAGGTGGCCGAGATCACCCAGCCCCTCCGACACCACGTCAAACACATTGCCGGCGGTATTTTGCGGCACCTCCTGGGCCATACGCGCGATCACTACGCCGTTCTGGACCCGTACTTCGCCATCGTCGGCATGCAACTCGCCAGCGATCAGTTTCATCAGGGTGGATTTGCCTTCGCCGTTGCGACCGACGATGCATACACGCTCTTTCGCCTCGATCGATAGATCGACGTGTTCGAGCAGGAGGGGGCCGCCGATACTGAAGTCGACGCGTTGCAGTTGGATAAGAGACATCCGCCCATTGTAGCGGGTGACCTAAGGAAAGCCGTCTCAGCCAAGTACAGATGCTCGGGATCGACATCTCCAAAGCCTCGGAACGCCCCCGCGACCCCATGAATCACCCGCCGGCCTAGCAGCCCCTGCACCAAATTGGAAGGGGCGGCGGTCTAGGCAATCCATTTAAAAACATGTATTTAACGTGGGAAGTTCGTGCGTCATCTATGGATATTCCGCCGGCGATGCATTATCTTCGCGCCCACGTGCGCCGATGTTGCAGTTTGAGTAGCGAGGAATCTGGGTTGGCTATCAAGTTCACAAAGCCAGGGCGGTTGCTGAACCGGGTTCGCGGCATGTTCGTGGCAGTGCTCCTGTGCGGCCTCGGCAGCTTTGCTGGCATGGCCCATGCTGGCTACGCCGCCATTGTTGTCGATGCGACGACCGGCCAGGTGCTGAACGAAGTCAACGCTGACGAGCAGAACTATCCGGCCTCGCTGGCCAAGATGATGACGCTCTACCTCACCTTTCAGCAGCTGCAGAGCGGCAAGCTTAAGATGGATCAGGAGCTTCCGGTTTCGGCCTGGGCGGCCGCCAAAGCGCCGACCAAGCTCGGTCTGCGTTCCGGCCAGACGATCTCGGTGAACGACTGCATCTTCGGCATGATCACGAAATCGGCCAATGATGCCGCCACTGTGATGGCTGAAGACCTGGGCGGCTCCGAGAGCGGCTTCGCGGGCATGATGAATGCGCAGGCGCTTCGCCTCGGCATGACCGGCACCCACTTCGACAATGCCTCTGGGCTGCCTGACCCGCAGAACCTCACGACGGCGCGCGACATGGCGAAGCTTGCCATGGCGCTGTATCACGACTTCCCTCAGTACGTGCAGTTTTTCGCGACCAAGGAATTCATGTTCCGTGGTCAGCTGGTGCGCGGCCACAACCACCTGATGGACAACTATCCGGGCATGGACGGGTTGAAAACCGGCTTCACCGATGCGTCCGGCTTCAATCTCGCTTCCACTGCGGTCAGGGATGGCCATCGCCTGTTTGGCGTGGTCCTGGGCGGTCGTACCGCGTCAGCTCGCGACCGTTTGATGGCTCGATTGCTGGATGATGGTTTCGATCATCGCCAGACCCCGGCGATCCTGGTTGCGCAGGCTGCTGGTGCTGGCCCCAGCATGGCGCACCGGGTTCTGGCCGCGTTGTCGCCGATCGGCAGCGCCGAGGCTGAGGCGGTACCGGAGCCACAGCACCACCGTCACCGTGGCAAGGTGGCCGGGCCAGTCGCACACAATGGCTGTACTCCACATCGTGGCGTCACCTGTCCCCGCGCCCCCCCGGTGCACCATCCGAGACGCAGTTCAACCCGACTCGCCCAGCGCACCGGCAACAAGAAGCCGGTCGTCGTTGCTTCGAGTAGCAACGACTAACCAGGTTGCACCTTGCGGGTTGGGACTGTGGTCGGCCGTAGGTCGCTAAAAGTGCCCACTGCATGGGTATCCCCGGTTTGTGAGGGATCTCGCTGCCGCGCACGCGAGCTTCTATTGATCCGCCCCATAAGTACTACGTAATGAACCGTTTGTCCCCGAATCGAGTTCGGGGCAGGCTCCGGGCGCAGCGCAGCCCAGTCGAAAGGCCTTCGTGAAACTGTTTTAGGGCCGGATCAACAGGCGGATATATACGGGCAAACAAAAACCCCGCAGCAAGCCGCGGGGTTTTTTGTTTCCAATACAGAATCGCTTACTTCAGTTTGGCGTCGGCGCGCAGCGCTTCGGCACGATCGGTCTTTTCCCACGAGAACGCAGTGAAGGTTTTGCCGTCGGCACCCTTCATCTCGTGCGGGGTGCGGCCGAAGTGGCCGTAGCTGGCGGTCTGCTGGTACATCGGGTGAATCAGGTCGAGCATCTGCAGAATGCCGTACGGGCGCAGGTCGAAATGCTTGCGGATCAGCTTCTCGATCTTCTCGTCGCTGATCTTGCCGGTGCCAAAGGTGGTGACCGAGATCGAGGTCGGATGAGCGACGCCGATCGCATAGCTCACCTGCACTTCGCAGCGGTCGGCGATGCCGGCGGCGACGATGTTTTTGGCGACGTAACGGGCGGCGTAGGCAGCCGAACGATCGACCTTGGACGGATCCTTGCCGGAGAACGCGCCGCCACCGTGACGGGCCCAGCCGCCGTAGGTGTCAACGATGATCTTGCGACCGGTCAGGCCGCAGTCGCCCACCGGGCCGCCAATCACGAACTTGCCGGTCGGGTTGATATGGAACTTGGTGCCCTTGTGCAGCAGCTTCGCGGGCAGCACCGGCTTGAGGATGTACTCACGCACAGCCTCGATAAGGTCTTTCTGCTTCACGCTCGGATCGTGCTGGGTCGACAGCACCACGGCGTCGATGGCGGTGGCGACACCGTTCTCATAGCGCAGGGTGACCTGGCTCTTGGCGTCCGGGCGCAGCCACGGCAGCGGCGAGTTCTTCTTCTTGCGAACCTTGGCCTGCTGCTCGACCAGGCGGTGCGCGTAGTAGATCGCCGCCGGCATGAAGTCCTTCGTTTCGCTGGTTGCGTAACCGAACATCAGGCCCTGGTCGCCGGCGCCCTGGTCTTCCGGGTTCTTGCGGTCCACGCCCTGGTTGATGTCCGGCGACTGCTTGCCGATCAGGTTCAGCACGCCGCAGGTCTCGCCGTCGAAACCGACTTCGGAGGAGTTGTAGCCGATGTCGACGATGACCTTGCGGGTCAGCGCTTCCAGGTCGATCCAGGCGTTGGTGGTGACTTCACCGGCGACAATCGCCACGCCGGTCTTGACCATGGTTTCGCAAGCGACGCGGGCGCGCGGGTCCTGCGCGAGGATCGCATCGAGCACGGCATCGGAGATCTGGTCGGCAACTTTGTCCGGATGGCCTTCGGAGACCGATTCGGAGGTGAACAGGTAATTGGACATCGCGGTTTATATCCTTTCGTGCGGATAGAGAGATACAAGAGCCGGACATGATACATCCCCGCTCCCGGTTTTGCAGCCTCAGCATGCCGATGAAGGATGACGATTTCATGCCGATTCAGCCATTTGGACGGCTTTTTAACTTTTGAGTGGCCGCGGTAAAGCTGTCCGGGCGCCGCTGGCGCGTGCAGATCGCCGCAGGATAGCGAAGACGCGAGGGCTGGGCCGATGGATGTCGGCCTGATCGATCCCCTCAGGAAATGGATCCTGACTGGCCCGGCTGGGAGCGCCCTTCCACTCAATACACCGTGGCGTGGGCCTGGACGAAGCTGAAGAAGAACACCGCATTGGGATCGTTGCGCACGGCATGCAGTTCGCGGCGCATACCCTCCACCGTGGTCGTGTCGACCTTGCCGTCGGCGATCAGCTGATCGGCGGCCGAGACCAACAGCTCCTGCCAGAACTCGATCATGTGCTTGCGCCGCCCGGGCTGGCGGTTGTCCAGATGTATGGTCTTCACCTCCGTCTGCACATCGCGATAGCCGCCGGCCAACAGCAGATTGCCCAGCTTTGCGCCGATGAACGGATCGCCGCCGCTGTCGTACTGGTGGTCGTTGAAAGCCATCCAGTAGCGCAGCAAGTTGGGCGAATAGGGGTCGAGGAAGAACGATGAGTTGAGTACTTCGGTGACATAGACCAGGGCGCCGGGGCTGAGCACTCGCCTTACTTCGCTAAGCACTCGCGCCGGACTCGGCATGTGTTCGAGTACCCAGCACAGATAGGCGGCGTCGAAACTGCGTTCGGCGAACGGAAGGTCGGAGGCGTCAGCCTGCTTCAGTGCGTAGCGCGATTCACACCACGCGGTGGCGGCGAGGTTCTTCTCGGCGGCAGCCAACTGCGCGGCGGACAGATCCACACCGGTGACGTGCAATTGCGGAAACCGCCGCAACAGGATTTCCGTCTGCGCGCCCACGCCGCAACCCACTTCCAGCAAACGCGTGGCACCGCCGTAATCGATATTTCCGAACAGGCTGGTTTCGAACATGCGCGCCTGGCGTACCAGTCGCGACTGTTCCTCGGCGGAAAAGCCGTGAATGTAGGGAAAGTCACCAGTGACAATGCTGTTCACGAGAGTGGCCGTGAAGTCAGGGGAGTGCCGTGTGCGCCGCTTACGATCGCGCGAAGAGCACAGTACACCTCTCGCGCCAGCTGGGGTGAGTCCTGCCACCAGGATTGTTCCAGCGCGCAGTCGGGCGCCAGTGCATCAATGAGTCCTTGCCTGCCATTGCGGAAGGCAGGGACTGTGTTCACTTGGGAGAGCCTCGAATAACCCAGCTCGTCATCCCTGCGAAGGCACGGACCCAGTGGCTTCAAGTTCTTGACGAGCAAGGGCACTGGCTTCCTGCCTTCGCAGGAATGACGAGCAGAGATTGGTTTTTCGGGGGCTTTAGGCGATCAGCTTCAGCTCGGCGCGCAATTGCCTTGCGCAGTCGACCATCCGACGTAACGCCTGATCAACCTCCGGCCAGGCGCGGGTCTTCAGTCCGCAATCGGGGTTGATCCACAGCTGGTTGGGCTGCAGCACATCGAGCGCCTTGTACAACAGGTCGAGCATTTCTTTCGACTCGGGCACACGCGGCGAGTGGATGTCGTACACACCCGGGCCGATGCCGTTCGGGTAACGGAAGCGCACGAACGCATCGAGCAGTTCCATTCGCGAACGGCTGGTTTCGATCGAGATCACATCGGCATCCATCGCCGCGACCGCCTCAATGATGTCGTTGAACTCCGAATAGCACATGTGGGTGTGGATCTGCGTAGCGTCACGCACGCCGCCAGCGGTAATGCGGAAGCACTCCACGGCCCACGCCAGATAGGCTGGCCACGCGCTACGACGTAGCGGAAGGCCTTCGCGTAGTGCGGGCTCGTCGATCTGGATCACGCTGATGCCGGCCGATTCCAGGTCATGCACTTCGTCACGCAGCGCCAGCGCGATCTGCCGGCAAACGGTTTCGCGCGGCAGGTCGTCGCGAACGAACGACCATTGCAGCATGGTCACCGGTCCGGTGAGCATGCCTTTCATCGGCTTATTGGTCAGCGATTGCGCATAGCTCGACCAGCGCACGGTCATCGGCGCACGGCGGGCGATATCGCCGTAGATCACCGGCGGCTTCACGCAGCGGGAGCCATAGCTTTGCACCCAGCCGAGCTTGGTGAACAGATAGCCGTCCAATTGCTCACCGAAGTATTCAACCATGTCGTTGCGCTCCGGCTCGCCGTGTACCAGCACGTCCAGGCCGATATCCTCCTGAAAGCGCACGACGCGTTCGATCTCCGCCTCCATCAGCGCATCGTATGCGCCATCGTTCAGATGGCTGGTGCGGTGGGCCGCACGTGCCTTGCGCAGCTCCTGTGTTTGCGGAAATGAACCAATCGTGGTGGTCGGCAACGGCGGCAATCCCAGTACCTCGGACTGCGCGACTCGGCGTATCGCGTAGGCGGATCGACGCAATGGGGCCTGTGGTCCGAGCAAGTGCAAACGACCGCGGACCTCGAGATCGACTACGCCGGGCGCCTGTGCCTGCGCAGTCAGCAGGGCCTGTTGCGCAGCGAGTGCGGCGACGGCTTCCGGCACGCTGTCGAGTGCATCGGCGTACACCCGCAGCTCCTCGATTTTTTGGCGGGCAAAGGCCATCGGCGCGAGGCGTTGTGGATCGAGCGTGGTTTCAGCTTCGAGATCGATCGGCACGTGCAACAGCGAACAGGACGGTGCGAGCCACAGGCGTTCGTTGCCGATGCGTGCCTGGGCCTTGCGCAGTAAGGGCAGTACGCGCTCAGGGCGGCTACGCCAGATGTTGCGGCCGTCGACGACACCGAGGCTGAGGATGTGTTCCGCGGGAAGCGCGTCCAGCACGGCATCGAGCTGTTCTGGCGCGCGCACCAGATCGATGTGCAAACCATCTACCGGAAGCGTGGTCGCCAGCGTCAGGTTGTCGCCCAATGCACCGAAATAGCTGGCCAGCAGCAGGCGCGGCGTGTGCGCTGCGGCAAGTACCGCGTAGGCATGGCGATAGGCGGCATGGTCGTCGGCGTCCTGGTCCAGCACCAGGCAGGGTTCGTCCAGTTGCACCCAGTCGGCGCCGGCGTCGGCCAGTTGTCCGAGCAGTTCGACATAGGGCACCAGCAGCGCGTCGAGCAATGCCAGGCGATCGCTCCCGTCCACGCTCTTGGACAGCAGCAGGAATGACACGGGACCGAGCAGCACCGGGCGAGCCCGGTGACCTCGTGCCTGTGCTTCGCGAAATTCCGCCAGCGGTTTGTCGCCGGCGAGCGTGAAGCGCTGGCCGGCGGACAGCTCCGGAACGAGGTAGTGGTAATTCGTATCGAACCACTTGGTCATTTCCAGCGCGTGCAGATCATGGCCGTCGCGTTTGTGGCCGCGGGCCATGGCGAAATAGCCGTCCAGGGGATTTTCGGCGAATACCGGCCGATAGCGTGGCGGGATGGCGTCGAACAGCACGGCCGTGTCCAGTACATGGTCGTACAGGCTGAAGTCGTTGCACGGTACGACATCGGCGCCAGCAGTTACGGCTAGCTGCCAATGCCGGCCACGCAGCATGCGGGCGGTGTCGAGCAACGCTTGTGCGCTGGTTTCGCCGTGCCAGTGCGATTCGAGCGAGCGTTTGAGCTCGCGTTTTAGGCCGATGCGTGGAAAGCCTGAGTGAGTGACGAGTGACATTGGATTTCCTCTTGCGTGGTGGCAAAGAGGAACGAAGGGTGACCAGCATGATCGCTGCGCCTGTGACCTTCGCCCCCGCGGGCGAGCCGGCACCGCCACGGGGCAAGCGAAACCAGCGCGTCTGCCGCACAAGGCGACAGGCAGCGCACTGGCTCCGGTGTTCCCCCGCGGAAACGCCAGGTCGGACAGAAGCACGCACGCGCGCTTCCGGCTGAGGCAGGTATTCGGGCTCGTGGACGTACCGCTCGGCCTACTGTCCGTCGCTTCCCGGGCGCATCGCGCCCAGTGCATGTGACGGAGGTCGTTTCCACATACCGCTGCGGGGCAGCGCCGGATTCTCACCGGCTTCCCTTGAGGTTATCTCTTCATTCGGATGAAGAGATAACTACCATCAGCGAGTCGAAAATTAGCCTTATGGACGTGCGAAGTCAACGCCGGGTTGGCAGATGGTCAGGCGTGCGGAGGTAGTTGCGGTCTGTCGACCGGCCAAGTCGCCAGAAGTGGCCCTGGGGAGGGCAGCCAGTCAGGCGGCCAGGCGTTCGCCGGCAGCGAGTGCGGCAAAGTAGTCGCGAGTGAGGCTCAGCTGTGCATCGGCCGATTCGGCGCGATTGACCACCTGGCGAAACGCGGCGTTCTCCGGCCGATCCTTGGCGTACCAACCCAGATGTTTGCGGGCGATGCGCACGCCCTGCAGTTCACCGTAGAACGCATAGAGCTGTTCGAGATGACCGATCAGAATCTGTCCGACTTCGGTCGGCGCGGGCGCGGGCAACAACTCGCCAGTGGCGAGATAGTGAGAGATCTCGCGGAAGATCCAAGGCCGGCCCTGCGCGCCACGGCCAATCATCAGCGCATCCGCGCCGGTGATATCGAGTACGTGCCGCGCCTGCTGCGGCGTGTTGACGTCGCCATTGGCTAGAACGGGAATGCGCACGGCTGCCTTCACGGCGGTGATCGTGTCGTACTCGGCCTCGCCTTCGTATTTGTCGGCGCGAGTTCGACCGTGCACGGCCAGCGCGGCGATGCCGCTGTCCTCGGCAATCCGGGCGATGTTCAGCGCGTTCCTGTTTTGCCGATCCCAGCCGGTGCGGATCTTCAGGGTCACCGGTACGTCAACGGCATCGACCACCGCCTTGACGATCCGCGCCACCAGCGGCTCGTCCTGCAGCAGCGCGGAGCCTGACCATACGTTGCAGACTTTTTTCGCCGGGCAGCCCATGTTGATGTCGATCAGCTGCGCGCCGTTGGCGACGTTGAAGCGCGCCGCCTCGGCCAGCATCGCCGGATCGTAGCCGGCGATCTGCACGCTGACCGGTTCGGGCTCGCCGGCATGGTCCATCCGTTGCAGCGACTTGCGCGTATGCCACAGGCGCGGATCGGCATTCGTCATTTCGGACACAGCCAAACCTGCGCCCAGCCGTTTGCACAGCAGGCGGAACGGTTTGTCCGTGACGCCTGCCATCGGGGCAAGCACCACGGGCGGGTCGATGCGGTAAGGGCCGATCTGCATTCGCCCATTGTAGCTGCAGCGGGGGATGGGCTTACGTCGTTGCGCCGCTGGTCATGCTGCGCAGGGATCGACTGCTATCCTGAATCCGTTCATCACAGAGGACCCCAATATGAAGTGGCGCAAGCTTTTGTGGGGTTTGCTGGTGTTGCCTGCGCTGGCGTCCGCGCATCATGGCGACAAGGACGCTCAAGGGCTGCGCAACGTCACCGTGCTGATTGTGCGGCATGCTGAAAAAGCCGACCCGGGCAATGGACTCAGCGCACGCGGCGAGCAACGCGCGGCTGCCTACGCCAGCTATTTCGATCCGCTGCGACTGGATGGCGAAACTTTGCAGCCACAGCGGCTGATCGCCACCAGCGACAGCAAAGCCAGCGAGCGGCCACGGTTGACCCTGACCCCGTTGTCGTCGCGCCTGTCATTGCCGATCGAGCAACCCTTTGCGGACGATCAGGTCGATCAGCTGGTCAAGTCGCTGCGCAAACAGAATCAGGCGCCTGTGGTCTTGATCGCATGGCATCACGGACATATCGGCAAGCTGATCGATGCGTTCGGCGGCAACGCCACGGATCTACTTGGCAGCAAGTCATGGCCGGAGAATGTCTATGACTGGCTGCTGGTGCTGCGTTTCGATGATCGCGGCCAGTTGATTGAATCGCGCAGCGAGCGGGTACAGGAGCATCTGCTGCCTGGAGATGGCAGCAACGCATCGGGCGGCTGATCGTGTGATGCAGAGGTTGCTGTCGGCAGATCAGCGATTCGCCTGTACATGCCTGTGCTTGAACAGCAACGCAAACAGGATCGCCACCACCAGCGCATACAGCGCAAAGGTCAGCCAGATGCCATGCCAATCCTTCGCGCCCGCGTGGGTGAAATAGCGGTCGATCAGGATGCCGCTCAGCGAGCTGCCGAGCACGGCGCCGACGCCGTTGGTCATCAGCATGAACAGTCCCTGCGCGCTGGCGCGTATCGACGGATCGCTTTGCTCCTCGACGAACAGCGAGCCGGAGATATTGAAAAAATCGAACGCCATCCCGTACACGATGCACGACAGGATGATCATCCACAGCTCGTGACCCGGGTTGCCGAAAGCAAACAGGCCGAAGCGCAATGTCCACGCCAGCATGCTGACCAGCATCACCGTCTTGATGCCGAACCGCTTCAGGAAAAAGGGGATGGCCAGGATGAACAGCGTCTCGGAGATCTGCGAAATCGACATGATGATCGCTGGATAGCGGACCGCCAGCAGACCCTTGTACGCACCGACGTTTTCGAAGTCGTGCAGGAACGTGTCGCCATACGCATTGGTCAGCTGCAGCGCGGCGCCCAGCAACATGGCGAAGATGAAAAAGATCGCCATCTTGCGGTTGCGAAACAACGCGAACGAAGTCAGGCCCAGCGTATCGAGCAGCGATAGCCCCGACTTGCGCTCGAGCTTCGGCGGGCAGGGTGGCAGCGTGAACGCATACAGGCCCAGCAACAGCGCTGCGCCCGAGGCCACGTAGAACTGCCCGGCGGAGGTCTCCAGATGCAACAGGCTGACCGTCCACAAAGCCACAATGAAACCGATCGTGCCCCACACCCGGATGGGTGGGTAATCCCTCACCACGTCCTTGCCATCATTCTTCAGTGCCGCGTACGCCACCGTGATCGACAGCGAGATGGTCGGCATGTAGCACATCATGTTGATCAGCATCACCCAGAAAAGGGTGGTGGGATCCTTGACCAGCGGTATCGCGAACAGCACCGCGGCTCCGGCCAGATGCAGCAGGCCGTAGAGCTTTTCGGCATTGATCCATTTGTCGGCAATCACACCGGCGATGGACGGCATGAACAGCGAGGCGATACCCATCGTCGAGAAGATCGCGCCGAACTCCGAGCCTGACCAATGTTTGGTCTGAAACCAGTAAGCGCCGATGGTGAGCAGCCACGAACCCCAGACGAAGAACTGCAGGAAGTTCATGGTGATGAGTCGGAGCTTGAGACTCATGGATGGATTTCCAGCATGTTTGTTCCCTGGGCTGAGCCGGGGAACGCCCCCATGGCCACAAAACCCGCCGAGGTTAGATGATGCTCCAAGCTTGCGGCAAGGTACCCTGCGGCGTAGCTCAAGCCTCATCACCGAGCAGGGCGGCAACGCGCTCACGCAATACCGGCACAAGTTCGGCCTCGAACCACGGGTTGCGGGTCAGCCACACGCGGTTGCGCGGGCTCGGATGTGGCAGCGGCAGTACCCCGTTGGCCAGATGCGTGCGCCAGGCCAGCACAGTGTCAGTAAGCGTGCGGCCACGGCGCTTGCCGAGCAGTCCGGCCTGTGCGTACTGGCCGATCGCCAGGGTCAGGCGCACGCGCTTGAGCAACGGCAGTAGTCGCGGGTGCCAGGTCGGTGCGCATTCCGGTCGCGGCGGCAGGTCGCCGCCACGAGCGCTGCCGGGAAAGCAGAAGCCCATTCCGACGATCGCAACGCGTCGTGCGTCGTAGAACAGGATGCGATCCACGCCCAGCCATGCGCGCAGGCGGTCGCCGCTGACATCATCGAACGGGATGCCGCTCTGGTGCACTTTGCGCCCGGGTGCCTGGCCAACGATCAGCAGGCGCGACGAAGCTGATGCCTGCAGTACGGGTCGGGGACCGAGCGGGAGGTGCGCTTCGCATAGCCGGCAGGCGCGGATGTCCCTGAGCAACGAGTCGAGCTGATCCACGCGGCTCACGGCAGCAGCTTGCCCGGGTTGAGGATGCCGTCCGGGTCGAATGCGTGCTTGATATTGCGCATCAGATCCAGCGTGCTGGGCGCGAGTGCCAGCGGCATGAATTCGCGCTTGACCATGCCAATGCCGTGCTCGCCCGACAACGTGCCCTCGAGCTGGATAACCAGCGCGAACACGTCGGCCAGGCAGGCGTGCGCGCGCTCGCGCTCGGCATCGTTGCGCGGCAACAGGTTCACGTGCAGGTTGCCGTTGCCGGCGTGGCCGAACGTGACGATCAAGACATCGTGTTTCGCGGAGAGCTGCTTGATGCCGTCGACCAGCGCGGGCAAGTGGCTGACCGGCACCACCACGTCTTCATTGATCTTGTTCGGCGAGATCGTGCGCTGTGCGGGTGAGAGCGCTTTGCGTGCGGCCCACAGCGTGCGGGTTTCCTCGGCGGTTTCGGCGATGCGCAACTCTTCCATTCCATCGCCACGCGCGGCGCGCGAAACGGCTACCACGGCGGAGGCGAGGGTTTCTGGTTCACCATCGACTTCGATCATCAGCAGCGCGCCAGCCAGCGGCACGCTGTCGCCGCTGTGGTCGTGCGCGAGCTTCAAGGCCACGTCGTCGATGAACTCCAGCGCACACGGCGTCACTGGCTGCGCCATGATCCGCGCCACGGCACGTGCGGCGGCGCCGACGTCGCGATAGGTCGCGCGCAACGTGCGAACTGCCGATGGCTTCGGGGTGAGCTTCAGTGTTGCTTCGGTGATCAGGGCCAGCGTGCCTTCCGAACCAATTAGCAAGCGGGTCAGGTCATAGCCGGTGGCGCCCTTGCTGGTGTAGGTGCCACAACGGAAGCCGTCGCCGTTACCGCTGACCGCACGCAGCCCCAGCGTGTTTTCGCGCGGGCTGCCGTATTTCACTGTGCGCGGACCGGCCGAGTTGCAGGCCAGGTTGCCGCCGATGCTGCACCAGGGCGCCGAGGTGGGATCGGGTGGCCAGAAGAAACCATGCGGCAGCAACGCCTGCTGCAGATCTCCGTTCAATACGCCGGGTTCGACTACGGCGAGGCGATTGTCCGGGTCGATCCGGAGGATCCGGTTCATCCGCTCGAAGCTCACCACCACACCACCGTTCACCGGCACGGTGGCGCCGGTGGTGTTGCTGCCGCGTCCACGCGCGATCACAGGAACCTTGTGCGCACGGCAAGCTTGCACCAGCGCTTCGACTTGCGCGTGCTCGGTGGGAAACACCACCGCGTCGGGCAGCGCGTGGAGGCGCGAGTTGTCGTAGGCGTAGGAAATCCGCTCGGCTTCACCCGTGGTGAATGCATCGGCGGAGAAAATCTCGCGCAGGCTGGTGAGTAGTTCGGCAGGTAATGGCATCGCTAAAGCCTATCCCAATGCAGGAAGAAGTGGCTCCTGCGCGCATGGTGCGGGATGCCTCAATGGGCCTCGAACGCGCCACGCAGCCAGTTCTGCCGGATCGCATCGGCCGGCCCGTCGTAGCTCATCACGTCGAAGCGGCAGGCGCGTCGTGCGTGCTGGGGATGCGCCAGCAGCCAGTGCTGCGCGGCCTGGATCAGCTTGCCTTGTTTGCTGACAGTGACTGAGGCCGCCGCATCGCCGTGACTGGCACTCTTGCGATAGCGCACTTCAACGAACACGACCGTGTCGCCGTCGCGCATCACCAGATCGAGCTCACCGTGGCGGGTGGTGTAGTTGCGTGCGAGCAGGCGCAATCCGGCGCGTTCGAGTTCGGCGCAGGCGCGCTGTTCGAAGGCATCGCCGGCAGCGCGCATCAGCCTGAAGCGGGCTGGAAGCCGCCGCTCGACGACGAGCTGGCCGGCGCTGGCGCGGTGGTGTCCGGTGGCGGCGCGTTGGACGGGACGTCATCCGTTTGCAGGCTGCCGCCCAGCGGTCGTGCCAGTCCGTCCTGGAACTTGGCCCAGATCAGCACACGGCGTACGTGACCGAACTCGTCCGCGGTGAGCTGCCCGCTGGCGCCGGGCAGATAACTGCCGGGATGCGCGCGTAGCCAGTCGAGGTACGGCACCAGATTCCATGCATCCATGCCGAATGCAAACAGTCGGGCGGCGCTGCCTTGCGCGCCAGGTAACTGAGCAGCGATATCGGCATGGCTGGGCAGGCCCGGCTGGGCGTCGAACAACCACGGCGTATCGCAGAACTCCACTCCTTCCAGGTCGCGGTTGGCGGTGGCATCGTCGGTGCCGTCGTAAACATGCGAAGTCGCAAACACCGGCAGATGGATATTTGCGACCAGCAGCTGCGGCAGCAGCATGCGCGCCTGGTTCGGTCGCATGCTGATGAAGATGCCGGTATCGCTGGTAGCGTCTGCGCCGTTGCTGGTATCGCCGGGGCTCAGGCCGCTGGGCGCGGCGTTGAACGTCGTCAGGGTGGTCATGCCTTCCAGCTGGCCGCCGCGGGCGGCCAGTTCAGCTTTGAACGCGCTGGCTGCGCGTTGGGCGAAGTCGTCGTTGGAGACCAGCACATAGGCCTTCCGCAGACCGCGTTCGACCATGTGATCGGCGGCCTGGGCGCCTTCGGTTTCCGGCAACAGGCCGAATTCGCTGATGTTGCCAGCTGGCAGCTGCTTTTCATCGGGGTGATTCAACGCCAGCAAGGGCACCGGCAAACTCGTCTGGCTGAATACCGCGGCGACTTCGCCGCGAGTGAGTGGCCCGACAATCAATTGCGCACCATCCCCGACGGCCTGCTGATAAGCCTTGACGGCGCCGTCGGCGGTGCCACGGCTGTCGTATACACGCACCGTCGGGCGAGGTGCGTGGTTGTGTCCGGCATCGATATACGCGGCGAAGAAACCTTCGCGTATCGACTCGCTCGCCGCGCCGAAATTACCGTCGCTGGGCAACAGCAGCGCAACCTTTTGGGGCACTTTGTAGCCTTCGCGAACATTCGCGTTGGCGCCGGGCAGCAGGGTGCCGACAGGTTGCTGCAGTTCAGGCTGAGGTTGCGCCACGGCCACGCCGAGTCGGCCCAGCGCCTCGTTGACCCAGGACAGCATGCGGTCGCCCGGCTTCATCGCGGCGGCACGTTGCTTGAGCGGCTCGACGCCGAGCTTGACGAGCAGATTGAGTGCCTGCTGTCGGTTCTGCGCCTGATCCAGGCCGCTCAGCTGGGCATCCATCTGTACCCGGGTGCGCGCGGCGCCCCAATAGTCGCTACTGGCATCCATCGCACGGGCGCGCAGTTCCAGCAGGCGCAGTTGCAGCGCCGGCGGTACGGCGACATTCGGCTGGGTGGTGAGCTGCAGCGCGGTGCTGGCGTCGTGCTGGCTGAGAGCCAGTTCGGCACGCAGCAGGTCAAACAGCAAGGGATCGTCGTCGGTCAATCGCTGCCGCTTGATTTTCGCAAGGGTGGGTGCGGCGAGCTGGATCTGACCCTCCTGCCGCCACGCTTCGGCGGCCAGCAGGCGGTAGTGATCGCTGCGGCCGGAAGATTGGTCGGCCAGTGCGAGATACGCCTGTGCGGCCTGGTCGAATTGACCTTGCTGTTCAAGAGCAGCGGCACTCTGCGCGGCGGCGATCTCGGCCGG
>Ga0302226_10000399_pt1 | contig 37218 bp, 41 predicted proteins | sample II_Palsa_E3_3_FD_193524 | JGI IMG/M metagenome (GOLD analysis project Ga0302226, IMG submission 193524) | Peat permafrost microbial communities from Stordalen Mire near Abisko, Sweden - II_Palsa_E3_3 | ecosystem: Environmental > Terrestrial > Soil > Palsa > Peat permafrost | place: Sweden...
ACAAGCCGCCGAAAGAAAACCCACCGTATGACACGCTTTTGAACTTGATCGCATTGTTAGTGCGAACCGTATTGTTAAAATTGTCCAGATCGCCAGGATGCGCGCCCACATTGCCCGCCCACTGATTGCCAGCTTCGAACGGGCCGACGAAATCCGCATCGACGTCATATTGCCGACCCAGCGTCACCGTTCCATAGCGGCTAGACAGACCAAGATACGCCTGACGACCGAAAAGCAGACCACCCTGGCTCATTTTCCCGGTGTTCAGATCGAAGCCGTTTTCCAGCCTGAATACGGCCTGCAGACCGCCTCCGAGATCTTCGTCGCCACGCAGGCCCCATCGGCTGCCTTGCATCACGCCGCTTTGCACTGCGTAAGAGCGGCCGCCTTTCAGGTTGCTGTTGTAATTGAATCCCTCATCGATGAGGCCGTATAGCGTCACGCTGGTTTGCGCATAGGCTCCGCTGCAGATCATGCCGAAGGTGGCAACGGTCGCAAAGGCGATTTTCTTCATGAAGCGTCTCCTGTTTTTGTTTTGTGGACGGGGCGTTTGCATTTGATTCAGGCAAAGCTCCGCCCTGCTCGGGCACTGAGTTGTTTGCGCGGGAAAGTGATTTTCGAATTGAATTGACTGCTGTCTGAAACCTTCAAGGCTTGTCGTCAGCATTCGCAACGACACGACGGCGATCCCTATGAGTCGACTAGGGCACGACGATCAACAAATGAAGTCACACCCTTTGTGCAGAAGAACGATCCGCCTCGCCAGCACGCCGCTTGCCTTTTCGCGTAACAATCAGCAAACCGACTACGGCGAGGACGGCCAATACGACGAGCGGACTCATGGCAAGCGAATAACTACCGGTGTGCTGTTTGATCTGAGCGACGACGTTGACCATCAGCCCTCCGCCAATCAGATTGGCTATCGCGTTGATGCCTGCTACGCCGGCCGCCATCGTCCGTGGCGACAAAATCTGACTGGACATTGCCCAAAATGGCCCCTTAAATGAGTAGGCACCGACCAGACAGCACGTCAGGCAAACCAGGACAGCCGGCAAAGGCACCCCGCCTAAACTTATCACTGCGAATCCGATTGCCGTGAGTAGCAATGGCACTGCAGTGTGGAAGCGCCGCTCGCCCGTCCTGTCCGAATGCCGTGCCCAGAGAATCATCGCGACGACCGTGAACGCATAGGGAATTGAGTTGACGAAACCCGTCTCCGTATTCGTCAAGCCGAACGACTTGAGAAACTGGGGCTGCCACACGGCCAGCACGCTGCTGGTTGCAGAGGCTACCGAGCAAAGCAGCGCCATGATCAGGAAATAGGGATTACGCAAGAGCGCCCACAAGCTCAGATGACCCACCGTGCTGCCTTGCGAGCGTTCGCTCGCAAGGCAAGCCTGAAGCCAGTCGGTTTGCACGGGCGACAGAAAGCGTGCGTTCGCCGGAGAGTCCACCAGGATAAACAATGCAGCAATACCGAGCATCACGGCCGGGACACCTTCGAGCAGGAACAGCCATTGCCAACCGCGCAACCCGCCCACGCCATGAAGTTTAAGCAAGGCAACGGACAACGGTCCGCTGGCGAAACTCGCCAGCGCGTTCGACGTCGCGACGATTCCAAGCACCTGCGCGCGATACCGTTTCGGCAGCCAATAACTCAGGTAGAGGATCGTGCCCGGAAAAAATCCTGCCTCCGCTGCGCCAAGTAAAAAACGCATCACATACAACGAGTGCGGACCGACGACAAAGGCCATCAGCGAAGCGATCAATCCCCACGTAATCATGATCCTCGCAATCCAGCGGCGTGCGCCAAACCTTTCCAGCGCCAGGTTACTGGGTACTTCGGCAATAAAGTAAGCCACGAAGTACAAGCTCGCTGCAAACCCGAACATCGAATGGGACAGCCCCAAATCCGCGTTCATCTGCAGCGCGGCGAACCCGATGTTCACCCGATCCAGTAGTGCCATGAAATACGACACCATCAGGAACGGCACCAGGCGCAAGATGACCCTGCGCATCGTGCTGCGTTCCAACGCGGATACATCGGATATTTCTACCTGCATTGTCCCCTCCTTTTATTGCTCGTGCCGTAAAAGCGGCCCGAGCTTTATTGCCCTTCGCCCGCGGCTTCCGCGCTACTTTGAGCCTGATAACTCAACGCAGGAGCGGCCACCCAGCCGGGTAACTGATCGGTACGAGCGGGCGCTGACAACTCGTAATAGCAGGCCTCTTGCTAGCCGGTACCGACGACGGCGTGCAAACTGCCGGACGGAAAAAAGATCAGGTCTCCAGGTTCCACTTCGAGAACCGCGTCGTTGATTTGCACGGACACTCGTCCCGAGAGCACCACCAACATTTGCTCATGCGGATGGTGATGAAGTCTGCCGTCAAAACATGTGCCGCCCGCGACTACGACTTTCATTGCAGACATCTTTTCTCCGCAAACCGTTTTCCGAGTCATTCCTGACCGGGCATTCTCAGCGGCTGGAACACGGGTCCAATCGATCAGCATGCAATGTCTCCTTCGTTTTGTGCGGACGATCTCAATCGCGCTGACACTTCCTGCTACGCGCAGTCTTGTAAAAGGTGATTTAGCGAGTGGTTGATTGCGCATGAGTCATGTGCCAGGACCGAACACTACTCGTTAAGAAGTTTTAGGTAAAACGCATTTATCGGCGCTACTATTCTCTTTTTTCGATCAATTGGATGGAGCCGGACCATGAGCGATCTGCCCGTACCCGTGACCCAATTCAACCTGCGCCTGCTGCAGACCTTCATGCTGGTCGCCGAGAATCTGAGCTTTCGCGACGCAGCGGAGCAGACGCACCGGTCGCAGTCCGCGGTGAGCACGCAGGTAAAGCAATTGGAGACCCAGTTAGGCATCACGTTGCTGCATCGCACGACGCGCAGTGTCGTACTCACGCCAGAAGGCCGCGAGTTACTGGAGGGAACCAAGCGCGCGATGCACGAGGTTAATCTCGGCCTGCGCAAGATCCGCGAATCCGCCGACATCAAACGCGGTCGCGTATCGCTCGCCTGTTCGCCCTCTGTCGCCGCCAACCGGCTACCGCAGATACTGGCGACGTTCAAAAAGGTACACCCCGGCGTGCACATTAGTCTCATGGAACAACACTCCGCCGACATCTTTCACATGGTCCGCCAAGGGGACGCCGACTTCGGGGTCGGGCCGCTGGTCGAAGCAGTCGACGACGACATCTGCTTCGAGCCCATCCTCGAGGACCGGATCATGGCGCTCGTACCACGGGTGCTGTTGGCCAACACGCGCAAGACGATCTCGCTCAAAGAACTGGTGACGATGCCGCTTCTTCTTCACACACCCGGCAGCGCGATGCGTCGCATGCTCGAAAGCGCGATCGATGCGCAGTCGCTCAAATTCGATAACAACTACCAGTGCATGCAGATGCAAACGCTTGTCTCAATGGCGGTCGCCGGCATGGGGGTGGCCGTGTTGCCGCAGTCGGTGCTCAAGGGCGTCACATCGTCACACACGCAGACGCTGCGCCTCGTTGATCCTTCGCTGACCCGCCAGGTCTGCCTGATCACCATGCGCGGCCGTACGTTGTCTCCCGCATCGGCACAACTGGCGCAAGTGGTCCGCGAATTGATCGAAGACGGGACGAAACCATCTCGTCGCCGAATGGCATCAACTGCGCATTGATCTGTTTAACCGAATAATTGACATAAATTATCTGATTCTAAAAATAATCTAACTCGCTCACGCTTCAGTTCTGACGCGCCACCCCATCGGTGCGAAATACAAGGACTGAAGCTATGAAAATTGCACGCCTCGAGGCTCATCACCTCGCCAACATCCCAATTCAACCGCCTCCGTTTCGCAAGCTGCCAAACGTCGAGCATGCGTTGATCGTTGAAATCGAAACGACCGATGGACTGATTGGCTATTCGATGGGCGGCTACACGCATCCCGTGATCGTTGACTTCCTTAACAATCATGCGGCCGATCTGCTCATCGGTCAGGATGCGAGTTGTATCGAGCGGGTCATTGCCCGCTTCGATCGCCATTCGGTCGTTCGATTCATGGGCAGGGCTTATCTCTCCGCCCTGGCGCTGGTCGATATCGCGTTATGGGATCTGAAGGGGAAGGCGCTCGGTGTGCCCGTGCACAAACTGCTCGGTGGTGCGCGCGACAAAGTGGAGGTGTATGTCACCCATGGCGCCGCCTACGGCGGTGCGCCGGTCTACAGCGTCGAGGAGTTGGCGGCTGAAGCCAAACATCTCGCCGGACTGGGCAATTTACATTTAAAGAACACGGTAGGTCGCCAAACCGTTCCCAATCCCGCCGATGACTACATCCGCATGAAGGCCATGCGCGAGGCGGTTGGCCCCGGCGTAAAACTCGCGATGGACGGAAATTCGCGAATGACCGTTGCGCAGGCCACCCGGCTTTGCCAGATGACAGAAGAGCTCGATATCTCGTTCATCGAAGAGCCTGTCATCGACAATCACCCTACCCTGCTTCGCGAGCTTCGCGGCAGGACGTCGATTCCCGTCGCCGCGGCCGAGAATCATAAATATTCCGCGCGTGACCTGCTGGTCAATGACGCGGTGGATATCCTTCAACCCAATGTCACCAACGACGGCGGCTATACAGCCGGGCTGCGCATCGGCATGCTCGCGCAAGCGTTCGGACGATCGCTCGGTCATGGCAACGGCAGCGGCCCGCACAACATCGCCTTACAAGCGGGACTTTCCAATGGTGGAATCGTCGAGTACCACTTCCATAAGTGGATGGCTTACAACGCGATCTTCGAGAACGTACCGCAGCCTGAGAACGGCTTTCTGCACGTCTCTCAGGAACCGGGACTAGGGCTCAATCCGAAGCGCGGATTGATCCAGGAATTCAGGAAGGTCGACCGCACGTCGCTGTTGTTCAGTCAGCCCGGCGCGATGTAACGCGGTTTCACTGACCCCGCAGGCCGGCGCGGCTCGATGGCGCACACGCCGCGGCTGTCTGCTGCCACGAACCGTGGTTTCATTTACCTCGTCCTCTCAAGGAAATCAAATGATCGAAGCGCGATCAACACGCCTGCGTGGCGTGCTCGCTCCCGTCGTGACACCGTTCCACACCAATCTGGACGTTAACGTCGTCGAGTTTGTGCTCCACTGCAAATGGTTGCTGGAAAACGGAGCAGGTCTTGCTATCTTCGGCACCAACTCCGAAGCGAACTCCCTGTCTGTCGCGGAGCGAATCCGGCTGACTAATACGCTGCTGGAAGCTGGCTTGCCCGCTAGCTCGATGATGCCAGGAACCGGAACGTCATCCCTTGTCGACACCGTGCTACTTACGCGACATGCGGTCGACGCGGGCGCCGCTGGCGTATTGATGGTTCCGCCTTTTTTCTACAAGAACATCAGCGACGACGGACTGTTTGCCTATTACGCTGAAGTGATCGAACGGGTTGGCGACGCGCGTTTATCACTCTATCTGTACAACATACCCGCGCTATCGGGCGTGCCGATCACGCTTGAACTGATCGAACGCTTGATCAAACGCTATCCCGGGACTATCGCGGGGGTCAAGGACTCATCTGGTGATTGGGGCAACACGAAGGCAATGATCGATGTCTTCGCACTAGACGGCCTCGACATCTTCCCTGCAAGCGAGGCGCTGCTGAGCGCGGCACTGCCGCTTGGCGCAGCGGGATGCATCAGCGCGACGGCGAACGTCAATCCTAGGAACATCGCATTGCTCTGTGAACGCTGGCAGCACGAGGATGCACCCTCATTGCAGGACAAGGTGACCCGCATACGGAAAGTCTTCGAAGCCGTTCCAATGATTCCGGCCATGAAGCGCGTTATTGCGCATGGTATGGATGATCGGGAGTGGCTGACCGTCCGCCCGCCCATTGAACAACTCAAGCAGGATGACTCGGCAGCGTTGATCGAGGCGTTGTCTACGGCCGGATTCGAGTTCGCGCATCTGAGACATCGTTTGGTTGATTAACACGCGAGGTGTAGTTTTCGCCGATGGCATAACCGCGGGCTGTTCGGCGACGTTACGCTGTTAGCGTCTTGGTCGCACGCTTAACTCGGGCGCTATTGGTCGCCGTCTGTTCGGTTTCGGCGTAGGACGGGCCAGCTTCCCGTGGCCAAACCCGACCAGCATGTTGCTGCGAATTGATGGGCGAGACAATGAGTACGCGCTGCGAAAGGACGGATTGAAAACGGGTAGCTTGGTCACGACGCATCGGCCAACCTTTCTGGTTGGGCAGTTCGCTTTTGCCAAAAGGATACCGGGCGAAAATCTCCAACCACTCCTCTAGCCGCACGACGGCATCACGGATCGCTCGAGGAGACACAGTGCCGTCAATTACGGCCCTTCCATAGATGTCACCGATCGGCTCATATTGGCCGAACTATGCCTTCGCTGTCCAGGTCGCAAGCTCGCTAATCGGCGAGCCAACCATGGAAGAGCACGGTATTTCCGTCCTCGTGCACTAGAAAATTGACCATAGGTTATCTCGTCATCCATCACGGTGAGGTTTTGTCGCAGTAAGCCGGCCTGTCATGGCAGTCGGTCCCGAGCCGGACGAAGAAGTGAATGATGAAAACCCCGGACGCCGTTGAAAGCAAGGCGCTCAATCGGCTTCACGCACTTGCTGAACGCCATACCAGAGACTCCGACGATCGACAAGAGCCGGGCGAATCTCGGAGTGCTAAATGCGATCAATGCTATTCGTGGAAGGCCGATCAAGAATTGACAATTGAAATATCTAAACAACGTGGTGGAGCAAGCCCATAGAGCGATTAACATAGATATCGTAGGACCGATGCTTGGATTCATGAGTCTTCTTCACGCATGCGTCATTTTAGGTGATATCGAACGGCGCATCGAAACGGCAGATGAAGGGTGACGGTGAACGTCACCCTTCAGTCCCTCCGAGCAATTCTACGAGCTTGCGAAATAGGTATTCCGGCACTGTCACGTTAAAGCGTTCGCGACGCATTGGCGGAGAGGAAACTGATTTACTCAGAATACGGACGGATCTTGGGTGATCTCAGTGAAACGATGCCAGACGGCGAAGCGCGCGGCGAGCTGTTTGCGATAGAGCGAGGCGCGTAGCAGGTGTCGCCTGAGCGCGAAGTGCTGCCGGATCAATCCAAAGCTCGACAAGAAAGCTTGCGTGCGTTCGGGATCGCGGAAGCCACGCATGCGTCGCTCGCGTTCGCGCGTCGGCTGGTGACTGTTTTCAGCCCGGTTATTGACCCGTGCGCTGGCATTGACGAAGACGTGCTTGACGTGAGCCAGTGCGGAAATCTCGGCTTTCGCCGCCGGATAGCTGCGCAGCTGGCCGGTCACGATTTTGCGCGGTGCCTCAGGACACGAGGCAACGCGCTTGAAAAACCGCTTCGCTGCAATCTTGTCGTGGCGCTTCTGTAGCAGGATATCGAGTTCAGCACCGTGTTGATCGACGGCGCGCCACAACAGGTAAGGCTCCCCGCGCAACGTCACAAATACTTCGTCAAGGTGCCACGTGGTGCCGGGCCTGCGCCGCGCCGCTTTCACACGGTGTGCGAAGCCCGCACCGAACTTATCGCACCAGCGCCGGACAGTTTCGTAGCTGACGATAACCCCGCGCTCGAACAGCAGCTCTTCGATATCACTCAGGCTGAGCGGAAACCTGAAATACCAGCGCACCGCGCAACTGATGACTGCCGCCGGAAAACGATGACCGTGGTAAAGCGATTTTGGATTCTCCATCACGCGACCTTACTCGACCATCTCAACAACGTGACAGCGCCGTTCTTTCATCTCCTCGACTTTTTCCATCACAACTGAATCGCCGGCCAGACGCGCGCTCAGCAATGACACGTCGATTTTCAGCCCGGTCAGCAACTGGCCGAGTTCTCATGGATCTCCAGTGCAATGCGCTTCCTCTCCTCTTCGCGGACCGCCTCTAGACGCGCCGGCAAGCAGCGCATCTGCTCGCGGGACGCCAGCCGTTCGAGCTCGGTGCTTTCGCGCTCGCCGGCCAGCCCAATGTTGTCACAATCGCGCCCTGGCTCCTCGACCGCGAGCATGCGAGAGGTTGCGTCGGTTAGCACGCCTTGAACTACACCCTCGTGTCGCATTTACTCTCTCCCAAGTCTGAGGAAGCCGGAATCAGACTGCTTAACCGATGCGAAGTGACACTTTCATTGCGCTCGGAGTGAGAGTGAACCAAACCGTGGGAGGCCATTTCCGTTGACTTGACCGCCGTCATAGACGACGTGACGGCGCCGTACCCGATGGGACACGGCGTTTGGAATCTGCTAAGTTTCTAACGAAAAGAGCCCAACGAGCCCGCCCAGCACGCTGACCTTATCAGCTATGCTGGCGACGTTGCCAAACGATCGGAGTTGCCATGCGACTGATCATCGAGGCCCGCCTCGAGGGTGGGGAAACGAGTGAGACTGAAGCGACGACTGTTGCTGTGGTGGAACGAAAGGACCGGAACGTCGCCGACCTGGGACTCACACTTGCCGAAGGTCGCGCCTTGCTCGCTGAGGTTCAATCGTTGCTGGTGTCGGAGCAGACTGCCGGGTGGATGGAAAGCCAATTGGCTTGCGATCGTTGTGGCTCGACGCTGGCGCACAAGGATGCCCGGTCGATCGTGGTGCGAACCGTGTTTGGCAAGGTCGACGTGCCGAGTTCGAGGCTGTGGGCGTGCAACCGCGCGGCAAAGCAAGGGCAACCGCGCCGCTCTGTGAGTCCGCTGTGCAAGGCCGTTCACCAGCGTGTGACGCCGGAATTGGAGTACCTGCAGGCCAAATGGGCCGCCCATCTACCCTACCGTCAGGCCACTGAGCTGCTTCGAGAGGTCCTTCCGCTGGACAAAGGGATTTCCTTCGGTAGTACTCGCCGTCGGATCCTCGCCATCGGCAGGGCGCTGGACGCGCAGATCGAGCGCGATATCGCGTCTGGACCAAAAGCGGTCAGCGGAGAGCAGCTTCGCGAATCGACCACCGTCGGCTGCGTGAGCGTCGACTCGGCGTGGCTGAGCTTCCGCAGCAGCCCCAAGAGCCGTAAGGCGGCGCGCGATCTTGCGGAGCTGAAATCACCTTGGGCGCAGAAGTTGACGCAAGATCGACATGTCAACATCGTTGCGGGCCGCGCAACTTTGGCTGATCGCACCCCGCGTCTCTACGCGTACGTGCATAAGCTGGTGCCATCGGCGCCCGCGCGGTTGGACCAATTTCTCTTTGCAAGCGGCGTGGCTCCAGACGAGCGAGTCACCGTGATCAGCGATGACGCTGGCGAATTCGGCAAGGCTGTGGACGGCAGCCAGCTCGCCAGGGGAAGGATCCTGGACTGGTTTCACATCGCGATGATGTTAAAGGCTGCCAAGAACTCGGTGTTAGGAAGCCAGACGATAGAGGTCCACGAGCGAATCGCTGTTGAGACAGAGATCGATCACACCAAGTGGCTGGTTTGGCATGGAAAGGGCCGGCAATCGGTGTCCCGCATCAGACCCTCGATGCCACGCTGTTGGTGAAGGAAGGCTATGAACACTCGACGTTGTACTGGAATCTGCGCCGCCTGTACTTCTACATCGAGCACAACGCCGGTACGCTGGTGAACTATGGAATGCGCTATCACAAGGGACTACCGATCAGCAGCAGCATTGCCGAGTCCGCGGTGAACCTGGTGGTCAGCCATCGCATGGCGAAGAAGCAACAAATGCGATGGACGGACGAGGGAGCGCACTGTCTGGCACAGGTCAGCGTTGCCGTTCTCAACAAGGAATTCTCGGTTGAGAAACTTGCCGTGTTGACCAAGACTTCTGCAGCTGAAAACTCGCCGAGTGCGTGCCGAGCGGCGTGAATTGACCTCCCATGGTTTGGTTAACTCTCAGCTAACGGCACATATCACGTCCTGCCGTTCCGCGATCAGGGAAGCGACCAGCCCTCCACCTCCCGACTGCCCGATCAGCCCCAATTCCTTGATGCCATATTGCGCCTTTATTTTCTCGAGTGCCGCGTTCATCACCAGAGTCTAGTAGCGCGTGCGCCGCCGGGTCTGGTTGCCGCTGCTGCCGTCGGTTCCGGGTCGCGCAAGCGTCAGATACGCGATTCCACCCCGTTGCTGTTCCAGTTCAGCATCAGCGAGTTCGCGTTGGGGCGTCCACTTTTCGTAACCCGAGGACGCACCGTGGGCCGAAAGCACATCGCCCTCCATAAATACGACGGCGCGGTCAAGGTGGCCGCTTTTGAAGTCGCTGGACGGGAAGTAGCGAATGCATTCTTGAAAGGTTGCACCCTCCACCCATACGGCGTTCAGCGTGTTCGCGCACTGCTTCGGCGTCGAGGTTGCCCCGCTCGTGGACTCGGTACCGGAGAAATGGTCATTGAGGCCGTAGTTCTTCACGGTCGATGCACAGCCAGCCAGAAGCGCAACCGTTAGAACGGCAGCTTTACCGAGAGCTGGTAACCCCGTTGTCATGCTGTACCCTTTGAGTCCTGCACTAATCAGCCTAACGAAAGTCTTCAAGCGAAACACCGGCTTGCGGTCTACAACAACCGCCTTATCGCGCTTAACTTTCCCATGACCGCCATTGCCGATGTTGTCGTGCCATCGTCATGAATGACACTCAGATCCAGACGCTTGTCTTGGTGAAGAGAGCACCGAACTTAAGAGGGTTAGGTTACAACAACCCTCAGCCTGGCCGTGCATTGATTGTGGTATGGACCCCGGCGACACGCGCGCCCAAGCAAACCCTCTTCGGTCAACCCCTCACATCGCGTGTTCGAGCTTGAAGATTTCGACCGAAGTGCGAAGCGCTTGCGCTTGACCTTCCAGCGAAGCGGCCGCCGCCGCAGCCTGTTCAACCAAGGCGGCATTCTGCTGTGTGACATCGTCCATTTGCGTGACCGCGCGCGCAACTTGTTCGATACCATTGCTTTGCTCTTCCGAGGCCGTCGTGATCTCGCCCATGATGTCGGTTACGCGCTGCACTGCACCGATGATATCGTTCATGGTTTGGCCCGCCTCCTGCGCAAGCGCGGAGCCATTTTTTACACGATTAACGGAAGTCAGGATCAATTCCTTGATTTCTCGCGCGGCGCTGGAGGATCGTTGAGCAAGACCACGTACTTCGGAGGCAACCACCGCGAAGCCCCGGCCTTGCTCTCCGGCACGCGCCGCTTCAACTGCTGCGTTGAGCGCAAGGATGTTGGTCTGAAAAGCGATGCTTTCGATGATACCGATGATGTCGGCAATTTTATTTGAGCTGTCGTTGATCTCGGTCATCGTCCCGACAACGCGGCCCACCACGTCGTTGCCTCGATTCGCGATTGCCGATGCGCTGACAGCGAGCGTGCTGGCTTGCCGTGCATTTTCGGCATTCTGGCGTACGGTGCCCGTCAGCTCCTCCATGCTTGCGGCAGTCTCTTCCAGTGAGGCCGCCTGCTCCTCGGTGCGGCTCGACAAGTCGGCGTTACCGCTGGCAATCTGGCGCGTCGCTGCGCCGATGGATTCGGTCCCGCCGCGCACGGCGCTTACCGTCTCGATAAGACTCGCGCGCATGCGGGACAGGCCGGCAAGCAGCATCCCCATTTCGTCGCCTGACCTCACATCGACTTTCTCACGTAAATCACCGCTCGCGATCAGGTTGAAGTGTCTCAGCGCGTCCGCGATGGGCACGCCGATCGCACGCCGCAGCGACATCCAGCTGTAACCAGCCACTACGACGCCCGTCAGCACCATGGCCAGACATGCCATGCTAAGCATCGAAGAATTGCGTTCTGCTCGCTCATAGCCTGTCTGTCCAAGGTCTTCCTGGTATTTCTTCAGCTCGTCATCACTTTTGGTCATGACGCCGTAGACTGGAGTCAGGCGATTAGCTGCATCAACAATAGCGTCGTGGTTGGCACTTTTGATTGCGACGATATACGAGTCAATAGCTACCTGCATGTTGCGGCGAGAGGCGCTGGTGATATTCGCAAGACGGTCTTCCGTGGTGTCGCGCGGCAAGCTCAGGTATTTGTTCCACCAGTCGTTGGACGCTGTGCGGAACCCCTGCGCCCGGGTCACGACCGACGCAGCCGAAGCGTCCTCGGGCGAAAGCGCCGCCCGGTCGAGCGCCATGCGTTCACGCGCTACGAAAATTTCCATGTTGCCGATTGCGACGGTCCCAGGTAATTGCTTCGAATAGGTTTGGCGGTTCGATTCGTTGCTGCGGTTCATCCCTATAAGCCCAAGCACACCGATTACGATCATCAGCAAAGCCATGATGCCTACGGCGACGCCCAGCCGAGCTTTAATGGTGAACCAGGTGCGTTGCGCCCCGATCATATTGTCGTTCATGTGTCTCCTCCTTATTGGTAATCCGAGCGCATCTCTACGTTCTCGAACCCTATAACGGCCCGTTTGCGGAAAAACTTAATAATGAGGAATTTGAGATCATCCTGGTTTGCACGCTGCCCGCGGACTTCGATCCGGGCATAAGCAACCATCGGGAATGACGGCCGCTCGCAGAAGACGGTCACCGCAGTTGAATAACTCCACGCCCATCCCGGCGATGGAATATTTTATTCGCGGCAAACAGACGATGATCACATGGCTCGCAGAACAACACCGACGCACACTGTGTCTGATGCAATCGGCGCGCCGCTGCCCCGTGCGAGCCTACCTTGACCAAGGCGTGTGTACCCGCATCAATCTGCATAGTGTGCGCTATGGGAGCGACGTGCTTGCAGTCAGCACGCGTCTGATCGGCGAACACCTGCCGGTCTACCTGAACGTGCTGGCGTAAGCACCGACGGCGCACTCCGGTCGGTCAGTCGCGACCGGTGAAAACTGTGAAGGCAGAATTCACGGCGACACAAACAGTGCGTACCTTACCGGTGGTTACCGTGGTCGAGCGTGCGGCGTGCGCACCAGTCCACCCGAAAAAGTTATCCATCGGTATTAGTCAGGTCTTTTTGACCCCGTCGTTTCCGTGGGAGGCTTCATGTCGCTTCAGATGCAGCGCCCTCTTGATCCGGCGCTGCATCCGCTGGCCGCCGACAATTATCGAATCGCCACCCCGGCGATTGAGGCGTTCTACGAGCTGGTGGTCCGTTGTCGGCATTACCGGATCATGGGTGCGCTGATCTACGGACTGCGGATCGGCAAGACCCACGCGATCGAGTGCCTGCGGCTGCTACCCGCCCTCAACTATCCCAGAGTGACGAGCTATCACACGCACTGTGAACACAAACCAGGACACGCCGATGGGCCGCTCTTGTCCAACCTGCTTGAGGCCGTCGGAGATCCCGATCCGAAGGTGGTCTCCGACCCGTCCGAGCGTCTGCGACTGTCGTTGAGAATTCGCGAGGCGGTCGCCGTACTGGCGGTGGCACGATCGTAGACCGAATTAAAAGTGTCACCGACCGGACCCTGTAGCATCGGGCCGACGCGCCGCTGAAGTGACACTTTTGCTCGCAGTCGGAACGAAGTAAAACTGTCACTTCGCATAAGCCCGTCCGAACTTTGTCACTTCGCATCGCGCTTAGTAACTTTTGTCGTAACTCTCTGATTTTGCGGGTGATTCTCGATGGTGACCGACGGTTGCCATCGCCTGTATCTGCCGCACGGGCGCCGCGCTTGGGAGGGGCCATCAACAGTTCTTGCTTAACCGTAGAGGGCCGGGGAGCAGCGTTGGGTGACTGCAATTGGTTACATACCGTTGGGAATACGATATAAATTAAAATCAATCCAGAGCGATGCCTTGCGTCAGATATCATTAAACCCGGAGCAAAGGGTTCTATCCAGCGACCGAGGTATATTCAACCGGTGAGTTCGGGCGCAGGGAGCGGGTCAAAGAGCGGAGCTGAACCGCTTATGCAGCAAGGGGTGCCGGACGACGCGGAGGTTCTAGCGAGCGTCTCGGCCATGCCCTTCCGGGACGCAGATGGCAGCACAATTCAGTACATCCTTTCGTACCGGACGCGGTCCCGTCTGCTATGCCGCCACACCGTTTCTCCGCGGCCATAGATCAGGATGGCATATCATAAAATCATAAAGAAAAAGTACGACCTTCAGGCTTTCCCTACGCTTGCTTTTGCGCTCCGCAACGTGGGAAGGCGACCAAAGCGGATTCCACAGTGACACGCTCGCGGACCGGCGCCAGTGACGATTTTCCTTCGCTCGCGCCAAGTCATTGAACCAACGCGCTTTTTTTTGCGACAGTGACTGATCAACGCGCGAAGTGACAGTTTTATTGCCGAAGTTGTGACACTTTTAATCCGCTCTACGGCAGCGCCGTTATTACGGTTTGAGCCGTAGACCAAAATAAAGATGTCACCGCGTTAAATTTGTCACTTCGCGTCCTAAACTTCGAAGCCCGCCTGTAAGGACTTGATCTTATGGAAAATTCTCTGCACATCGCAGAGCCGGTTGCGCTTGTGCGCCCGCGTGGCGCGCACCGGTTCGAAGGCTTTAGTCCGAAACTGGCGCGACCGCTGACGTTCTACAGGCGCGGCCTGCTTGAGCAGTGGATTCTGTTCGAAGCGTATCCTGCGGTGATCGTCTTCTGCGAGCGGCCCGGTTGTGTGAATGTCAACGGGAAGGAGCGTCTCGCCGATTTTTGGGTCCGTTACGTTGATCGTCAAGAGTTAGTTATCCTTGATGATGCGTTTGGGAATTTATCCAGCCAGCTGGCCGATCGATCGTGAAGCGACAAATTTACTGACGAAGTTGTGACAATTTTAATGCGGCCTACGCCGGTACAGCAGCACGGCGCCGACGACGGTCGAAACCAAGGATGGCGACCCGCCAGGAACTTCATCGACGAGTTATAACAGCACGGGTATCTCTAACACCGGATCGAGTCAACTACCCAAAGCGTTTGGATCCCGCCACGCTCGCTCGAATGGAAGCCGCCACGCCTGGGGCGCGACGAGTTGATGGATGGCATTTGGCCCCCACGAACCCGGAGCGTAGAAACGAACGGGAGGGGGGGATTCGAGCAAGGATGTCGATACCTCCCACAATCGTTCGATGCCCTCAGCGGTAGTGAAAAGCGTACGGTCGCCTCGCATGGCATCGAGGATCAATCGCTCATAGGCTTCAAGTACGTCACCAATCAGACCGGTATCGCGCATGGCGAACTGCAAGCTCAGTTTGTCCAACCGCATCCCGGGACCCGGGCGTTTGCCGTAGAACGAAAGCGACATCTTCGAGGCATCCGCCAGGTCGAACGTCAAATGGTCCGGGCCTTGCGAACCGACACCCGATCCAGCCGGAAACATGCTCTTCGGCGGCTCGCGAAATGCGATAGAAATGATGCGTTGCCCCTCGGCAAGCCGCTTTCCTGTGCGCAGATAGAATGGAACGCCGGCCCAGCGCCAGTTATCGATCGAACATTTCAACGCAATGAATGTTTCCGTTTCCGATTCTGGACTTACCCCTTCCTCGGATCGATAACCGGTGTACTGCCCCCGGACGACGTCAGTTGGCTTTATCGGCAGCATGCTTCGAAAGACCTTGTTCTTTTCCTCGCTAATGGGCGACGGTTCTAGCGACGTCGGTGGCTCCATCGCCATGAACGCGAGAATCTGAAACAGGTGCGTGACGACCATGTCACGAAATGCTCCCGTTTGTTCATAGAAACCCGCGCGCTTGCCGAGACCCAGCGTCTCAGGCACGTCGATCTGGACATGGTCGATGAAGTTGCGGTTCCAGATCGGCTCGAACAGACCGTTCGCGAAGCGGAAAGCAAGAATGTTCTGGGCGGGCTCCTTCCCCAGAAAATGATCGATCCGGAAGATCTGCTCTTCTTCGAAGACTTCGTGCAACCGGGCATTCAACGAAACAGAACTCGTCAGATCCGTTCCGAACGGCTTTTCCATGATGATGCGTGAGCGTTCCACAAGGCCCGCTTCCTTGAGCATGCCGACTGCGGAGAGCGCTGCGTTAGGCGGGACGCTCAGGTAATGCAGCCGCCGGCACTCGCCATCGAAACTCAGTTCGGCGTTCTGCACCGCCGCCTTGAGCGCCTCCGCGCCTGCTGTCAGCGGCACATAGTCGAGATTGGCGGCGAAAGTGTCCCACTCCGGCTCGGCGACCTTGCGAGAAGAAAACTCGTCGAGCGCTTCTCGCGCCGTCCGACGAAACTCGTCAATATCAATGTTGTCGAGCGCGACGGCAATGATCCTGCAGCCCGGAATGAATCCTGCGCTCGACAGATGGAACAAGCCTGGCAAGAGCTTGCGTCGCGCCAGATCGCCGGTGGCGCCGAACAGAACGACGACTTGCGGAAATTGTGGACCCACTCCTGCAGCGATCTTGGCCATCGTGCAAATCCTTTCTGGGTTGTCGACGCCTGGCGAAAAGAATGCGGAAGAGTGCATCCGGCGGCCGGGCTCGATTGGCCCATGGCCGTCCAAAGTGCCCGTCTTTCAGAAACGCTCTTCGCCCCAAAAAAAGCGAAATCGACTACATGGCGAGCCCTGAATAAACTCGCGTACTCGTCATAACTTAAATTTGCCTAACAAGATGTCGCATGAGGACGAGGCGTTCTGTTTCCACAGTAGCACGCGCATACAGATCGAACTTGCGATGCTGACAGTACACCGGCACGGTGTTCGCATTTTTGACTTTTACCGAACCCGACAAATTGCTGATTCTTGCTCACTTACTTTCTCGGATCTTGCCGGTTCGCTCTTTGCTCGAACATAGCAAAGATTTATGGATCGCGAAAATCGTCGGGATCGTGGACTTCGATCTTAATTCTGGCCAACCGAGCGTTCCTCCTCGCGCACTTGATGTGCATGGCCGAACTGATGTCACCTTTTCAGTCATCCAGTCTTCCGCATCGGTCTCACTGCAGAAGTTCGGCCTTGCATTGGGGCGAGGGAACGCTTGCTTGCGCTGCACGACCAGCAACCGAGTAGGCGCCGATGCACCGATGGGTGGAGGCCAAAAATAATACCGCCAATTCCTGGCTTGCACCGGTACATCGCCGTTGATTCTTCCGAAGTCGAATAACTACCGATCTCCCTTCCACTGAACGCGTTCACTTTTCAGCCATGCCCCGCATAGGCGGAGAACGCGTTCGACGCCCTACTCGTTCACTGCGTCCTTGAACGCTTTGCCGGCGGTGAACTTGACAGTCGTCGACGCTGCAATTTGAAGCGCCTCACCCGTCTTCGGGTTCCGGCCCGTTCGCGCTGCACGCGCACCGGTGCTGAAAGACCCGAACCCGATCAGTTGAACCACATCGCCTTTGACCACTGCGTTCGTCACGGTCGCCAAAAATGCGTCGATCGTTTCTGCTGCGGCGGATTTCGCTATGCCCGCTTCGTTTGCCACTGCATCGATGAGTTCCTGTTTGTTCATGTTCGCGATTTCCAATTTAAGCGAAAGACAGCCTATTTACCTGTCGGCTCTGGAGGATACCGCACCGGACATACCCCGTTGGTGCGGGGCACCGCGAGTATCACTGACAGCGCCCTGCTCCTGATTTGGAGTCAATCGACGGGCGGCCAGCCGCCGTCTTCCGCACGTAGCGCGCGGCTGCGCCGGAGCCCGACGTCCAAGCGACTAAATGTGGGATTCCAGGCCGTTTGCTGATGCGCTTTTAAGCAGGCGATGACCGCGCGAGACTAACCTGAGAGACGGCCATGGAGACGCCGTCGCATTATCGACGCTCGTCGGTTGACTCCCGTCGAACTGAGTCACCAATGGGGCGATAACGGCGCGTTCAGTTGCTCGGGCTCATCTTCTTTCTTCGGTTGTGGATTTCGTTTCCCGGAAACCACTCGCGAGGCGCGCAAGAGCGCGTGTGCCGGAGATTCCTTCCATGATGCCGTGCGCCGCTCGACAACCGCATCACGCATGACAGCGAGCGAAACTGTCATTTTCGTAACGTAGTGATTGATACGCTTTCAGACTCATTCGATACAGGCACCCGTGAAGAGCGATGGATTGACATCATTGATCGAGGAAATTCCCCCTTAAACGCACCGAGGTTCGAAAGGTTTCCTCGAGCCGTGAAACATTTTGAGCTTTGATGCCACAACTCCTTTCTGAATAAGGCTTTCGGGCAATTCAAGTTCGATGTCAATTGTTTCACGGGCCCGACGAATTGCATAACCCCTTGCACGTGGGGCCGATCGAGCGAAGTCGACCACACTACTGGCTACGACGCTCGGTCCGGGTGCGCTGCTGTGCACACTTAACAGACCCCATCGGTGACCCGGCGCCGTAGCCCAACCAATCGAGGACCGGCCGATATCTTCGACCGGCTGGCGATTGCTTAGACATTACTCCCATAATGTCTAATAGTTAAAAGGGCTCGTACCGATCGCGCGAACACGCACCCGTCGAACGGCAGCGGAGAGTCGCGGCACGATCCGCCGAGATGAGAAAGCCGAATGGGGTCCGCCTGCCCCATTAAGCTCCAGTGAGACGTGCGACGCACTGCAGTGCTTCACCCACGCTGCATCCAGTGCTTTACGGTGACCCGAGAGCAAACGCCATACTTAGTGGTAGTCGTCCTCGCGTTGATACCGTACGGCGAGAATCGTCACGGTCTCCTCGCCTTCGATTTCGAACAGCGCGACGTAGCCCGTATTGCCGAACTGCACGACGAGTTCTCGCAGATAGGGATTGCCAGAGTCGACCTTGCGGCAGGTGAAAGGGAACGATGCGAGCATGTCTGCACCCTTGCGGATCGTTTCCAGTGCTCGTCCGGCAGCCGCAGGGTCCTGTTCTAATAGAAATTTGTAAAGTCGGATCAAGTCAGCACGCGCTTCAACGGTGTAGCGGACCCGATAACTCAACGAGCACCCTTCCCTTTCTTGGTCGCAGCAAGCATCACTTCGAGTTCTGCGTGCACTTCATCCGCGGCGTAATATTCGCCGGTACGACGGGCCTCATCCCGGGACGCGAGCCCTCGCGCGACGAAATCCCGCTGTAATTGACGGCGTATGACGCTTGATCTCAGTGACGACTCCATCAGCGACGAGAGGCTCTCGCCGTCGTTTAAGACACCTTCAGCGGCCTGACGCAGTTCAGGGTCTACACGAAGCGAAGGGAGGGAGGCAGTTTTCATGACGACTCCAATGCGTTGCATTTGCAACGCAAATTTTAGCGCGAACTGTCGGATAACGGGCTGTCCTGGCTGTCACCATGCTTTGCGACTTAGTACGGCGACGTGATTCCGAAAATCAGTGTCCGTTGACGGACGGTCGTCTAGCGCATTGATTCACAATCCAGTTCGAGCGCGGGTGCGCGGGCACTGCAGGATGTGGTAGATCGCTTGGAGGTGCTGTTCGCCTACCTCACCCGGGTGGGAACGCTGGGTTGAAAGTCGCGGAACTGACACTTGTAGCTGCCGACACACGGTCGATAAGTAAGGTTTGGCGTCACCCCTTGCGCACGCGTGTGCAGTCTTGACAATCGCCGCCTCGCCGACGGTCTCAATGAGCCACTTTAACAACTGGCGATCCTGCTCGTTCCGCACTCGTACCCACTGCTCCATGGCTTCCTCGCAGGCTGTATATTTATACAGTACTTGAATCCGAGGATTTACTGATGACAAGTAGTAGGCCTTTTCCGCCATTGAATGTTGAACGTGGCTTTGTTTATTGGATACGCCTTCGGGGGAGACCGTTAGTTGCGCAACAGCCCACGCATCGTCATTGCGAGACATAGCGGTACTAATATCGTGGTGCACATGCCGTCTGTTCGCTATATCAAATACGGCTCGCCGCGCAGCGTAACAATGTGAAGGTGGTGTTGGACTTGCAACGCACGGCCTTTAGACTGCGAGCAAAGCTTCCGTCAAACGGGTCCCATCAGCGACGGGACTCTCGTTGCTACCAATCTTGCCACGCTCGAAAAGCAACTCTTCAATGCCGACAAACTTCAGCTGATACCGGAGATAGCGATGCAGCGCGCAATGGGGACATGGAACGAAAAACAAGTCCGTGATACAGCGATTCGATTCCGTCAGATCAGAATCTCACGCGAGGGTTCAACAACATTGCAGAGCCTCGCCACTTATGCGCGGGCGGAAAACCGGAGGCTCTTTGAGCGTGCGACGGGCACAACGCTAGCGGGACGATCCGTGTCTAGAGTCTAGACACGCTCTGGAGGAAAGCTGTCGCCACGTAGTGATTGGTCCAGCGTGTCAGCAGGACACGCTGGACGGAGGGCGACAATGGCGCTCGGTGAAGTGCCGGGGTCCGGGACTCAGCGTCGGCACAACTTCCTAAGCGACTAGAACAGGCGAGTGGCAGGTTCACGGGAGCTCTTCGTGCCGAACTTGAAGCTCGCGACAGGCACTTGTCGATTAGAAATAAACGCCCCTGTTCATCCTATGGTCGTTCGGAAAACCCCTGAACCTCCCAGCAAAGCCAGCTCTGTCGAGCTTGCGTGGGCACCTCAATGTCCCTTGACTTACCTCCACGGCCCGACGGCCCGTACAATCCCGAAGCAAGCGACGGGGGAAAAGCGGCCTCGCTGAAGATGTCCCATCGCGAGCAGCGGCGACCAACCAGACTGCTGTCGACACCAAGGCAACGACTGACGCGCGGTATCCGACATCTTCTCGATGAAGTCTCCGGTGTTGTGGTCCACTGTTGTTGTGAGCACGCCAACCGCTCTGGTGCTTTTCTGGGCCATGGCATTTGCTCTTGCCAACGTAACCCGGTCTTTTGCGGACCATAGAAACGTGATTTTCACGCCCGCAGAGAGCCATTTGTAGCCCCTACATGTCTCCCGCGCAGAAAATCGGCAGCCAACAGCATTGGTATCGCTTCCCGCGCCAACGCGTCCTAGCGAGCGCATCTACACTCGCTATCAACACACGGCTAATCCGCCGCCGTCCTTGGTCAGACTGGGTGTACCGCCGCGCGTTAGTAGCGTAGCTCGATCGAGATCTACCTACGCGTATGTCTAGACTCTAGACACCCTGGTGGAAAACTGCACAAAAAAAACCCGCACATGGCGGGCTTTGCGCTCAGCGTTCCTCAGCTCGTTCTCGGCTGAGCGTGGAACATCTGACTTATAAGCTCCCTAATCTGTGTCTCTTGCGCGTTGGTCAGCACGCCGGACTTGATTTTCACCGTGATCCCGCTGATATCCTTGGTAATTGAGCCCGCGTGTTCCTTGCCAGAAAAGAACTTGTCGATGCTCCGTTCGCTCGCTGAGTTGGCCGACGTTGCTTGGCGGGTTGCCAACGCCTTAATCGCCGCCGCGACCTTCCCCTGGTCCATATCGCCCTTCACAACGAGGGGCCAAAGTTCCACTGCAGCGTTCATTCCGCTCTCTCCATGCTTCTTGATCGCCGTAACAATCGCCTGAGCCGCAGTCCCACCAAGCAGCCGTGGCTGGATATCCAGGTCCTTCCTGATAAAGTCCGGCAGATTCTCGAACGAGAGAAACTGATAGAGCCCGCTGCGAGACATACCCAGTGCCTCGGCCATTCGCTTTCGATCAGGAAACTCCTTTTCCGTTTGCCTCATTGACGTGGCAACTTCATAGTCAGACAAATCGTCACGGCTGACATTTTCCACGAGGGCCAGCACCGCCATGTCGGCGTCGGAACACTCCACGACAACTGCCTTTATCGTGGCAAGCTCGATCATTTTGTGCGAGCGCCACCTACGTTCACCCGCCACAATCTGATAAATATCCCCCGAGCGGCGCACCACGATAGGCTGCATAAGCCCGACTTCTCGAATAGATTCGGCCAATTCCGACAGCTTCGCCTCGTTGAATACTCGCCGCGGCTGCCAGGGGTTCGCCACAATATCTGACACCGCCAATTGCGAGGCAGCGCCAGTGGACTCCAGCTCTTGGACACGGAGCTGCGCAACCGCCAACGCCCCTGCAAGGCCAGGCGCCGTTTGCGTTCGAGTGCTACGTTTCACCTCGTCTTCATTGATAGACGAAGTCGCTCGTATGCCCGCCGTCTTGGCCAGTAATTGTTCACGCATGTTGCTCATTGCGCGTTCCTCCATTTTTCCGCATAGATTTCGTCTATCCAACGACAGTAATCGACAAGAGGCTGTCTAACCCGCTGCAACGACTTGGACGCGCTATGGGTACTGCTGACGTCGAACACCGTTGAGAACGCAAGCGCTCCCGTGCTCATTACAGAACTCGCGGGCACTTCAATCGAGTGCAACCAACTCTCGTAGGCGCTTTGTGCCCATGCACGCACGATAGGTGCTGAAGAGTTACGGCCATAATCGACTCTCGAAAGCAGCAGCGAAATAAAGTCGTATTTCTTGTCCGTCTCGTACTTCATGAAGCTCTTGGACACGTCAGAAAACAGGCGCCAGAACGACAGCGAGCTAATGAAGTCGAGATTCTCCGGGACCATCGGCATAACCATCGCATCTGCTGCAAGCAGCGCGTTCAGATTGAGGTACGACAGAGAGGGCGACGTGTCCATGAGAATGTAGTCATATCGCTTTCGGAGCGGCTCTAAACCTTGTCGCAACACAGTCCAAAACCGAAATCCAGGTCTCATCTTCTGCATCGCGGGCAGATGGAACTCTGCACCAATTAATTCAGTGTGAGCCGGGATCACATCAAGACCATCCCAGTACGTCGGCTGAACTCTCGCCTCCAGTCCACCTTCGATGTCCTGGTCGTAAATGAAAGGCAGAATCGTGTCGTCCGGCGTCACATCCTTTTCCGCGTAAAGACCGCAAAGTTCGGAAAGCGAGGCTTGCGGATCCAGGTCGATAACCAGCACCTTGCGTCCACGCAAGGTCAATCCCTGCGCCAAGCACATGGTTGTGGTTGTTTTTGCCGATCCCCCCTTTAATTGGGCCGTGATGATGATTTTCCCTTCAGGCTCACGTGTCCCGGTAACAAGCGGCGTCTGATAGATGTCAGAGACTTTTTGCACCCAGATGCGCGCCTCCTCCAGAGTGAAGGTCCGGGTACGCCCAGTGCCTGCTGCCGTGCCCGAGGGCAACTCTCCGTCACTCTTAGTTGCGAGGTATTGAACCTGAGAATGGGCGATATTGCACATTTCGGCAATCTCCCCTGTCTTAAAGACAGGGGCAGCCTTTCTCGGCCGTGGCGCGAGGATGGTGTCGCGCAGTTCATCTGTGAAAATCGAGACCTTTTCAGCAAACTGGCTAATCTGCTCAAGATGAACAGTTCTGTCTACAGCGGGAAGTTGGCTCGTTTTCACCATTCTGAGGTTTTTCCGGAAATTTTAATTAACCTCAGAATACAGGAAAGACTTGGCAATTGCTCTATAAATTGCTGTTTACTATAGCGATATCCTCTGAAAGCGCCCCGTCGATGTGTCCTTCGCAATGTTATAGAGAACCTTCGCCAGGCGTGAAACCCCGACCTCCTCTTCCGAACCATCGCGCTCCATTCGGCTATTGTTGGCTGCATACCGTTAGATCGACCTTCAATCACTGCTCAGACTTCAAGGTGAGGTCAATTGTGCTGCTATTACGCCCGCAGCGTTTGACCATATCCATATTGCACAATGGACCTCACCTTCATAGTCAGGTATCAGGAAAGACCTCACGTAAAAGGTGTGGAAAGATCCTCACGAGTAAATCTGCACAATCAACCTCACCATAAGTTTTGCTCACCAGTCCGCGCACCGTCAGTTTTTTGAGCATTGCACAATAAACCTCACCGTCGACAGCAGATCACATATCAACGTATTGAAGACTAGTTGGTTTGTTTTTTAAAGAATTAAACCAACCCACTTACCAACAGCGACCCACGACTACGTTTAGTTTCAACAGCTTAACCTTGGAAAAGTGAGGTTTCTTGTGTCAGGGGTGAGGTTAACTGTGCACAGAGGTGAGGTTCGATGTGTGCGGAGGGTGAGGTTCGTTCCACACCAAGGTTAGGTTTGGTGTGCGGGGGAAAAACTGCTTTAGCAAAGGTGAGGTTGGCTGTGCAGTACCGGGTAGGCGTCGCTGCCAGCGGCACGAGATAACGCGTGACTGCTGGGCGCAGGTTCAACGTGGTGAGGTTGATTGTGCCCAGGTGAAGTTAATTGTGCGTAACCGGCAAAGGTAATGCGGACAGCCCTGTCTGGCTGGTGGAGGGTGAGGTTGTATGTGTTGACAGCTCACCCACGCATGCTACATTCGCAAACAATTCAAACGATCAGCTGATGAGCTTATGGCGGCGGACAATCCTGAAGCAGGCAAGTCGAGGGTAACACCTCGCCAGATGGCGCTCGCGCTGTTCGAGGACCTGTTCGACCTAGGCATGCCCATCAGTGAAGCCACCCGTGAAATCGGCTACCAGCGGAACAACTTCTTCACCCAAATCGTCAACATGGGCCTGCCGGCGCGGCGATTTCTTGACGCCGCGTATTTCATCGTCGCACAGGAACAAGAAGCACGAGATCAGTATGACGTTGAACTGAACTACTTCAAGTGGCTGATGCGCTATGACAGCCGCAATCTCAAGCACTTGCGCACAATCGCAGAGGAAGCGCAAGACGCGAAAATCCAGGTGACGGATACGCCGCTCGACCGCGACCCCAATGAAGACGACCTATGGGTCTCCGTCCAACTGCTGGGGATGGTGGGGTTCCACAGAGGGCGGGTCCGATTCGACGTGCATCCGAGATTAGTCCCGCACATCCGTGACCCAAAAAAGTCACACTGGCTCAGCCTGCGCATTTCGACGGCTTTTACGCGCAGTCTGGCGCGCGCGATTTATGACCAGATACTGCCGAATGTCCCCGATGGCCGAACGGAATGGATACCGCTTGAAGACATGCGAAATTGGCCCGGAAAAATGGGTGCAAACGCGGCCATCTTCAAATACTTCAAACGCGACTGGCTTGAGCCGGCAGTGCGTGAAATCAATGAGGTATCGGACATCGATCTGACTTACGAAACTAGGACCGAGTCCAGCACATCGAAAAAAATCGACCGGATAAGGTTTCTGCTCAAGCGCAAGGATACCGCCGACGCTGTTTTGGCCAGCTTGGCTGACGCCAGCCACCTGTACAAGATTCTCAAGGATGAATTCAACTTGTCGACCCAACAGTTCACCGAGATTTCCGAGAACCGTGAGGTCTGGACCGATACACACATTCAGCAAGCTGTCGAATACACTCGATTCAAGATTAATCGCGGACAGGTGAAAAGGAGTCCAGCTGGCTACTTGATGAGAGCTCTCCGCGATAACTGGAAAATGTCCGAAGCCGAACGGACGATGGTCGACGTTCAGGCCAAGCTGCTTAGCAACGAAACAGAAGCAGAGGTCGCAAAAAATGAAACCCGGAGTTCGGTCGCACGCACCATGGCGTCGCGTGAGGAAGAAGTCCGTGCACGCATGAACGAAGAATCGCTTAAAGGACGTGAACACTTCAATTCTGTGGACTTAAAAACCCGTAAAGATTTGGTGCGCTCATGGATCACGTCGAGCCAAGGCAAACTCATGCTCCGCCGTATGAAACTTGAGGCTTCAACAGTTACGGAGGAGGACATCCTCGCGAACGCAGACCTAGTTTGGTACCTGGGACAATTTGTGTTCGGGCGCATGAATTCGTCTCGTACATCGGCCTGATGTGCCTGTAGGGCCCTGAGCTTCGCAGCGAGAAAGGCAAGCCTGGGCGGCGACAATGGTTAAGTCCGGTGCAGCGACATTCATCTTGGCCGGACATGCTGCTTGACGTTACCCACAAGCGATACAAAGGACTGAAATACAGCGAAATGCGGGCGGTGCAGCGTATCTGGCTCGACCGCTACTCTTGGGGTTCTTGCACGAAAGTTATATTTATCTCCGTGAGCAACGGGCCGCACCTGATCTGGCACGCAAACAGATCCAGCTCGTGCAATGCCGCACAAGCCCAGGTAGCGTCGATCGAGAACGTCATCGACCGTTACACCAGGTTGCGGCCAACCGTATCGTCGCGCTCAAGGCAGTGGCCCTCAGGCTTGTCAGATGAAAGAGAGGCGACATACCTTGCGCTATATCAGGATGCACATCTTTCATTCCACGGGACACCATCGATTTACATCCGACCAAATGCGGTTTCATTAGTTGATACAGATAACGAAAAATCGAAGATCGCCAGGAGGCAATCGTGAGCTACGCAGAGGAAAGGAAAACAGAGGAGGGGATGTTCGCGGGGCCCCCGCGGGCGAGGTCGACCTCGAAAGCCCGATGCATTCAGTAACGCCAAGCGCCATATCGACAACGCAAACGAGATCGCCTATTTTCCGAACGGTAAGGGAAAGTATGTTCGCGCCACTTGTCATTCACGTGCACAGCATGAATGACCGTTTGGCAGCTCTCGAAAAGGAGGTGGAGAGTCTTCGTCGGGATCGCAATGCGGCGCGTGCCCAGGCACATCGACCCAAGAGGGACGCGTTGATGATGGCACAGCGGCTTGCGCGCGCCGAAGCAAAACTCAATCGAAGAGGGCATTCGCGCCGAAACGATCAGAATCGGCCGCTGGTCGAGGTCATGGTCAGGCTGGCCGCCTTGGCTTGCAAACGAATGTCACCGAAGGCTCAACTCGAGAGTTGTGCTTCCAATTTTTGGTAGGATTGCTTCGTTTACGCCTTGAGCGTTTCTGAAGGTCTATTGAATAGATTGGGCTTTGCGTCCCGACGCAAGCTTATACAGTTGCCGCTCGCGGGTTTTCTGCAAAGGAAAACTATTAGACGGTCTGCGAAGCCAGGCGAGTGCGAAGCAGCAAGAGGGGAGGGCGCTCATTGATCTGAATCTGTAGTGCCGCGCACACATATTCTCTAACTTCGAAAGAGCAACTGCTAACCTGTTCTTCCGGTGGGGGCTCTTAGGCCTTCCTCAACGACGGCGTGTATTACTCTGGCGAACTCGTCGGGTGCTTCGACGCACGACGTATGTCCCGTTTCGAGCACCACGAGTTTCGAGCCCCGAATGCCGTCGCTCAGGCTTTGCGCATGGGACAAGGTGCGAGCCGGGTCACGATTTCCATGGACCACCGTAGTGGGAATGGACGATAGTTCGCTGAGCATGCTTGTAAGATCCGTCTGTCGCAAACTGCGCAGGCTCTGGACGGTCGCTTCAGCGGTAATTCGGCGCGGATACGTCATAAACGAGTCCACAAGCTCGGCGGGGCAGACGCTTCCGAGCGAGCGTTCGGTCATTGCTCTCCACAGCGGTGGCCCCCATGTCTGAAGGACACGCTCGATGACTGATTCGACGTCGCCATGTCCCTTTGTGTTCGCTCCGCTATTGCTCAGCACGAGACCAACCACGTTGTTTTTCATCGAGCGTAAGTCAATCGAAGCGGCGAGCGCCGCGATCGGTGTACCGACCGAATGCCCTATCAACACGGTTGGCCCGAGCTCTCTTAGTAGATTGGCTACACGCGTTGCAACTGATTGAAGGTCGTGTGGGCCCGCACCCTCGAGCCAGCCCACGCCAATCGCGTGAAGTTTAACGATTCTTGTGACGGGCGCGATAGCGTTTGGCGGAATGAGGGCGCCCGGCAAGAAGACGAGGGTCGGTCGGTTTTTGGGTCCATGACTAAGATGAAACGTGGATACTGCCTGGGTCATTTATCTACGTCTGTTTTGTTATTCGATGGGAGTGCAGCAACACTTTTCACAATGCACGATCTGGCGGTTCCGCGATTCTTGAAATGATACGCCGAACGGTTTTAGCGATGCGGTTGCCGTGCGGGCAATCAGCACTTCCGTTGGCAGCTCAGCTCCTTAAGAACAGCGATCTACTCGTTTTGATTCGACTAGCCGACACCCGTATAAACGAGCTTGCATGACGTCGTTTCAGTGTCGGTAGCGCCAAACCATGTACTAACACGGCATTTATGCGCTCGTCATTCGCACATCCTGCAAACGGTCGCAGCGCCTTATGACGTGATGTATTCCTTCTGCTGGTACTATTTGCAACTAACGATCTCTCCGCTATCCCTCCACCGCACGGGCGCGAATTCAGTCCGCTAACAGTTTGCACGCGACCAGAACGAAGCTCATGCGGCAGGTAGTGATGTCGTACCCCGGAGTAGGAGAGACCATATCGCCGATACGAACCGGATTCTGCGTTTCCGCCAGCGTCCAACACGCGCATTTTTTTGCGACCGCGAAAGACGTAAGCTCAGGTAAGGTAGCATTTTGATCGACATATCGGGAACCAGCAGTGCACAGTGACTACCTAGTCTTTGTCGATGAGAGTGGAGACCACAGTCTCACCTCGATTGACGACGCCTATCCGTTACTCGTCCTGTGCTTCTGCATCATTAAGAATGAGTGACTACGTAAATACGGTAGTTCGGCGGATCAAAACGCTCACAATCGAGGCCTTTAGTCACGATTGCGTGGTACTCCATGAGGCGGACATTCGCAGAAAGCGTGGCGCCTTTTCGATGTTAAGCAAGGAGCTGTGAGAGACTTTCCTGGAAACCCTGACCACAATCATCGAGGAGATTCCGATGACGGTCGTTGCCGTCGTGATCGGAAAGCGGAAGCTCAATGAGAAATGCAGCCCCCCATATAGCCCCCACCATCTTGGAACCCAGTACGGCCTCGAAGGGGTTCAGTTTGTCAAAATGAACGGGCAGCACGAAACGAAGACCCATGTAGTGTACGAAGCTCGATACCTTTTTGGGCACATTTTCTATCTACCTGACCTTTTGAATTGGCAGTTCTTTTATTTCGACAGTCGCGACGTGTGGCAATACAAAAACCACTACAAACGCGGCCCGCACCTCCACCTCATCAATCATCTATGGCCGAACCATAAGGCAAAATCAGTCTGGAAGGAATTCAATGACGGCAATCCAGTCATGAAGGGCGCCGAGCCCATTCGATTTGATCGTCCATATGAAGGACCGCCGCAAGTCTGATCGTGAAGAGCGACTAATTCTGTTTTCATGCGGAAGGCCCGGCACTGGCCTCCGCCCGCCTTTTTAAGCGTTTTTTCGGTAAAACGTCGAAAAGTAAGCGTTTTTGTTGCCGCGTAAGTATTTTTTAGACAAACCGCGCGAAGCAGGGAAGCAGGGAAGCCAACTATTGAATGCCATGACCCGCCGTTCACGCTCACTCGAAGAGGTTAACGCCCTCCGCAAGAATTTCTATGAAAGGATCGACCTCGGCAACCCGACGATTCCGGATGCCGTCAGGGCAATGCGCGCGATATTTGACATGACGCAGGCTGAGTTTGCAGCACATCGTCGCGTCAGCGAGCAAACTGTTCAGGATCTTGAGCTTGGCAGGGGGCAAGCGGACGTCGAGTCTCTGAACCGCATCGCCAGCATTTTCGGGCTCCAAGCTCAGCCTTCACCAGATGCTGAGGGAGCGCTTGTCCTCGTCCGTAGACGGCGCGATATGGCGCCTCTGCCGCAGCCTCGACCCGCACAGGGAATGGTCAGCGAAAGGCGTAATTCGAGTTCGGGTCCTCCGGTCCATCGTTACCCACTCAATACCCGTGGCCGAGATTTCGTGGTCGGCGACATCCATGGTTGCTTCGCGCTGCTCGATGCCGAATTGGCTGCTCAAGGGTTCGATCCAGCGCGTGACCGGCTCTTCAGCGTGGGCGATCTGGTGGACCGGGGCGAGGAATCGCCGGCGGTGCTCGATGCTGTGCATCGCCACCAAATCAAGGCCGTGCGGGGCAATCATGAGGAAATGATCTTGGACTGGGCTCTAAACGGTGGTCTCGAACAGATCAAGGCATACAAGGCTTCTCTGGCAGATCCCCATGCTGATGTGGACAGTATGCTCGCCCATGTTGCCTATCGTCACGGTTTGACCAGTGCACTACTCCACAACGGTGGCGAGTGGTTCGTCGAACTCTATAGCTCAGATGTCGACGCGGCGTCGCAGCTAGGACGGGGAATCGTCGACTATTTTTCCGCCTTGCCGTGGGCGATCGAAATTGAAACCGCACATGGGGTGATCGGGGTAGTGCATGCCGACGTACCCTGTGCGCAATGGTCTGAGCTGATACGCGTACTTGAAAATGGGCCGCTCGACCATCCAGTTCGCGAGCAGATCTTGTGGGATCGGCGACGCTGGAGAAGGCGTGAAGTGTCCACTCAGATTGAGGGTGTAACGGCCGTGATCGTTGGACACACGCCAACCCGAGAAACTGCCCAGCGGGGCAACGTGATTAACATCGACACGGGGACCGTGTACGGCTGCAAGCTCACCGTTCTCGATTTGGCGAATGTCCGCAAATGGGTGGTACACGGTGATCGGCCTTTTTCCCGGCTGTGAATTCACAGGGAAAGCAGACGGGGGCCAATCACAACTAGCGATCCTGCTTGCGCGCATGCCGCACGCGCAGGACCTCGACGCGCTCGGTGACGCGATAGACCACGATGTAGTTCGGCTTCACAACGAGCTCACGCGTGCCTTTGACGCGCCCGGTCCGATAACGATTCGGATAAGTGGCGAGGGTATCGGCCGCCGCGCGAATCGTCACCGCCAGGTCGACGGCCGCGCTCGGGCTGTCCTCGCTGACGTAGTCGATGATCGACAACAACTGCTCGATGGCACGAGGCAACCAGACCACGTCCACCGCGCTCATGCACCGGCCTTGCGTTTCACCTTCTTGCGGATCTCAGCGACCTTGGCATCGAGCATGGCCATCGCCTCGGCATGCGGGATCTTCTCGACGCGCGGGTCGTCCGCTTCCGCGAGCGCCTGCAGGATGTCGGCCTCGAACGCGGCAGCTTCCTCGGCGCGCTGGTGTCGCGCCTTCATGTCGGCTGACTGATCGGGCCGACTCCATGCCTTGGCCTTTGGCGCGTGCGTGTCCCATTCTTCGAGGGCAAAGCGGCCGGTGGCCACGCCCAGCTCGCGCACGACCTTGAGCGCCGCGCCCGGTTCGCGGAACGTACGGCGCTCGCGGCCGTTCGAGGTCACCAGTTCGGCCACGCCCGCTTCACGCGTTTCCAGTTCGATATAGAAAGACCCTTTTTCAGCGCGCAGGATCGCGGAGAGCACACCGCCTGCCTTAACGGCTGCGCTCGCTTGGGCCAGATCAAAACTTGCTCGACGCATTAGGACTCCTTCTGTTCGATCAGCTCGGGCCGCCACGCGCGCACCACCGCCTCAAACTGCGGACCGTAGCCCAGCGTGTCGGGGTAGCTGTTCGCGCGGGTCGCGAGCCGGAACACCGCGCACAGATCCTCGACGATGGCCTCATCAAGACCCCAGCCGGTCGTCATGTCGTACGCGCCACACGCGCTGGGGTTCCACCACGCGAGCAGGAAATCGGCGATGCGCCGGCTCTGGCCAGTGTCGCCCCGCGCGTGCTGCAGGAGGTTTTCAAGGGCGTGTTTCTCGATGGGCGTCATCTGTTCGGGATGCATGGTCACTCCGGAAAAAACCCGCTTGGGAAATCTCACTCAGTATAGCAATGGATTTAACCCAATACTATATTACGTGGTGTCCGCATCAAAATGAGTTTATCAGGGGAGGGCAGGCCATTGCAGGGCGGGGCTGACCGGGCGAAATTGACATAAAAACTGTTCTCGTCTTTTTTTCCCGAATGTACTGTTTTTTATATGCGGACGGACCGGATAAGATAATCATCTGACAAATCAATAATGGCGTGACACGCCCTGTTATCGGCCGGTAGCCGAATCGAGGAAAATTGCAATGAAGAAGATTCTTTTCATCGCTGCTGCATTGACGAGGACCTTTGGTGCGATGGCTCAAACTCAGTCGGATGCGCAGCTTACCCAGCAGCAAGCGTCCAGCCAAATGCAAGACAACCATGCATACTGTATCTACGAAAACAAGATTTACTCGCTCGGCGCAAAACACGATGGTCAAGTGTGCGTGACCAACAAAGGTGCATTTGGCAATGAAAATAACCCGCCGCAATGGGTGTCGAGCCGACAGGCAGCAAGCGGAAATTACTAACGCTGTCCAGCGACTCTAATCACGACCTGAGCCGCAACATGGCCGAGGCAGGAGGAAAGGGGCGCCAGCCCTACTAGGTTCCTCCAACGCCTCGGGGCAAGATGGACATTCGACCACTGCACAATGAAGATGACTATCGCGCAGCGCTGGCGGAAGTGTCGGCGCTGCGCGACCAAGTGATAAACGGTTTATCACACAGGATCTGTAGATCCTCATCGCATGGGGTGAAAGACGGTTTGTCACCCAATCGATTGAGATCATCGGGCGCATCTCATCCCCATTCGCGCGCAGCTACCTGAGGGCACCGCGCGACAACTTGGGCTACTGCGCTCAAAGGATGACACGGACTCGCAATGAAACAGGATGGACATCGCCTTCAGCCACCGGAGACCCTGCGCACCGACCTGAGCGAGGTGGAATTCGAAGCGCTCGCACGCAGGCAGACATGCCGCGTCGTGCCCGTACGCGAGCGCGATGGCCGCCCGAGCTATATCCGGTTGAGCGACATTCCGCCGCCGTGGCAGGACACATTTCGTAACGCACTGCGCGGCTCGGCCGCACCTTTAATTCAGGGCGAGGACGATTGCGCGTGGGCGTGGGACTGGTCCGACTGGCTGCGGGGACGTTTTCCGCACGGGTAAATAAACGGGGCGCAGCATGGCATTTCAGGACAAGTTTCGAGCGTTTCAGTTTGGCCTCCCGCTCGGGGTGCCGGCGTGCGAGCTGGCAGGTGAAAAGGTGTTGTTGCTGCATGGCGCGCCACTGGAGCTGTCGGACGCGTTGCCGCGCTGGCTCATGCTGCATGATGAGCTGGTGCATAACGATTCGCCCGCGTGCGCGCTGCGCTTCGATGAACGGGGCCGGGTGGCCGTGACATGGCCCGTGTGGGGCCAGTTCCTCGACTGGATGAGCGGCCATATCGAAATCGGCAGCGAGGGGCAGGGCGGCTCGCAAGGGGCCTCGGGTGAAGCCGGCGGTGCATCCGCGTTCGCGCTGCATGACGGCACGGCCGCTGGCGTGCCCCGGTGCGATTTGCACGGCGAAGAGGTGCTGTTTCTCGATGCGGCGCCCGTAGAGTTTCGCCCCGCGCTGCATCACTGGCTCGATGCCACTGCACCGGCGGAAGCCCGCTACGGCGACAGCGGGCGAGCCGCGCTCACGTGGGACGGCTGGGAGGCGTTCATCAGCTGGGTTCAAGACAGCCTCGGCGAAGCGGTGCACGCTCTGGAAATCGCCTATGACGCTCAACACGAGAACTAGCGGCCCCAACGCGGCGGCCCAGTCGCATGACGCTGGAATATACTGTTTTTTTATACAGTGTTTTCGAACGACCGCGATGCTATTTCAAGTCACCCTAATGCGCTTTCACGGCAAAGCCCTCGATCAGCATCAAATCCGCTCGGCCGAAGCGGTACGGGCCAACATCATCATTTCGCACCAAAGCGTAACGGCGTTGGGGCGTTATTCGGACGTGGCGAGCGCCCACGGGGGCAAGGCAACAAAGATGCACTGCTGCCCGAACTGTATGACTGTCGACTGTCCTACATGGGCACGCATGGGTTTGTCCTGTCCGGGCTGCAACTCGAAGGCTCGGTCGGCTTCGCTCAAAATTGGTGGTGTCAGCCGGCATGAAACGAGTGTAAGTCTGCTTGTCGGCTTAGACTCGCTATACGCACTACGACCCCGTTGTTATCGAGTCCCCCATGACCCGCAAAAAGACGACACTCGCCGATCCGCTCTTGCAGCTTGACTCCTCCGCGCCCTCCGCCCGCGCATGGCCGCACACCCAGGAAGCCGTGCGCGAAAACAGCTTTGCGGATCTCGTGCACCAGGTCGAAAAGATAGTGACGGAGTCGGGTAATCCGGAGGGATTCGACGCGGGGCAGTGGCTCGCTGCGTGGATGGAGCGCTCAGTGCCGGCCTTGGGCGGCAAACGCCCCGCCGAGTACATGGATACCGCCGAAGGTCGTGCGTTGATTTCCCAGCTGCTGGCGATACGCAAAGCGGTGCGTATGCGTGAAATCTTGATAATTCGTGACGTGTCGAGACCGATAGTCCACCGCCCTTTCAGCCGATCGAAACCAAGCGGCGGCTTGCCGGCGTCAGCTTTTCTCGTAAGTGATTGTTTTTAAGCGATGTTTGACTCGAACATCGAGTCGACGCCAACTCTCTCGTAAGTGGTGTTTTTAAGCGATGTTCAACTTGAACATCGTTGGCGTCGCCAACTTTTCTCGTAGTGGTTATTTATAAGCGATGTTCGATTCGAACATCCGTCTCGGCACCAACTCTTACCGTAAGTGGTCGTTTTTAAGCGATGCTAAATTTGAGCATTGATGGGTGACACTAACTTTTACCGTAAGCTATTGTTTATGAACAATGGTCAATTTGACCATCGCTCGCAACAGGGTAACGAACGGTCTTTGGGTCCGGAGAGCTTTATGCGCATTTTCGTCGACACTGAATTTACGGATTTCATTGATTGCGATCTCATCAGCGTAGGGCTGGCAGCCGAGGACGGCCGCGAGTTTTACGGTGAGCGATCGGACTTCGATATGCGCGCGTGCAGTGAGTTCGTGAGGGCAGCGGTGTTGCCACAACTTGGCCAGTATGTGGACCGCGTGTTCACGCGCGACGCGCTAGCCGTGGAACTGCGCGCATGGCTCGATCAGCTCGCGCTCGAGGAAACACTAACGCTCAGTTTCGATTACGGCGGTGATTGGGAATTGCTGATGGATCTGGTGGGCGAGCTACCGGAGAATTGTTTGGCCGAACAGGTCAACGCCTGCCTCGATCCCAAACGTTCAGAGAGCTATTACCGTGAGCACGGTGGCCGTCATCACGCGCTGGGCGACGCGCGCGCGAATCGATATGCATGTTGCCTTCTTCCCAGCGGATAAAGCACAGGCGGCGTCGATATCACTGTCTGGCGCTGTTTCGATATTGACGGTGAGTGCGATTTCCTTCCATTTTTTTGTTTTTCAAATTGGACCGAAACCTCTATCTTTTCAACACCTTAAGCGCATGACCAGCGGCTCATGCATTGTCCGAAGCCGTGCCGACTGTTACACCATGCGAAGCCACCATGCTGAGAATTACGATTGAACTGCTGCCCGATGGAGATGAAGAAGCGGCCCACTCGTTGGGTCAACTGACGATTGCGAACGACGACACCGGTACGCCCTTGAACGGCCACTATGACACGCAGCTGACGACATTCGACCGTGACGGCGGCTCGTTCGTACGCACCGGCCGCGTCGAAAATTTCAATCGCGAACGTAGTGCCGTCGATCTGGTCATGTTCGCTCTAGAAGGCCTCAACCCGCTCCGGCGCTCCGGGGCCATGCTCAACGCGCCACGGCACGACGAAGAAACGCCGACCGCCGCACCGGAAACAACTTTTCCGAGTTGAGCACTTAACCGGCGTGGCCCAAGGTTTTCGACCAGACATTGAAAGCGAAACCTGTCATTGCTCGCTGGTTTCAATGGGGGGTTTGCCCCTCAATCTCATCAATGCAGGCCTTTAGGCGCGTCAGGTTCGAGTGTGGGTAAGTCAAAAATCGCCCTGCCCGAGCGGTGGCGGCATCCGACTTATCCATACGGTGCAAAACACCATGCCCGGGATACAGCCTGTTGGCTTCCCATAGCAGCTTACCCCGCGCGGCGGAACGTGCTGAACTCGGAAAACCGAAAATCGCCCTCATACGTGCCATGCGGGGCGAAACGGCTGGAGGCGAGTTCTGCCGCCTTTAAGCGGGCTCATCATAGGTCAGTCGCTAAAGCGGTTGACGTACACGTATTGCGAGTATCATTTTGATCTGGTTAGCAGCTTGATCAGGAAGTTCACGTGGGCGGTCAGCGCAGGACCTAGTACAACATCCCTTAAATAAGTTGAATATTTAACGGTCTGTTTTTATCATGGCGGGATGAGCCGAGGCCGTCATGCAACGCCAGTGAAGCTGGCGAAGAAAGAAAGACAGGAACTGCTATCACTGATCGGGCGCAAGACGGCCGCACAGCGAGATGTGATGCGGGCGCGCATCGCGTTACTGGCTCATGAGGGCCACTCTAATACGATGATTGCGCAGGAACTGAGCGTGTCTGTGCAAACGGTCAGCCAGTGGCGCAAGCGCATTGCGCGGCAAGGTGTGCAAGGTATTCGGGAAGGCGAGCGCAGTGGTCGTCCTGCGCGCATCACGCAGGAAACACGGCTGCAATTGATCGCGCTGGCGTGTGAAGCGCAGGAAGCTGAGGGACGGGTCACGCCGACGCTCGACGAGATTGTGGTGCGCGCCGTGGAGCGCGGCATTGTCGGGCAAATCAGCCGCAGCCATGTGCAGCGTATTTTGCAGGCAGGCGACATTCGCCCGCACCGGGTCCAACAATGGCTGCACAGTCCGGATCCGGCCTTTCGCGAGAAGGTCAATGTGATTTGCAAACTGTATCGCCGCGCGCCCAGAAACGCGGTAGTGCTGAGTATTGACGAGAAAACCGGCATTCAGGCCATCGAGCGCAAGTATCCGGGACGCGCGCCCGGGCCGGGACGGCTGCGTCGTCGTGAGTTTGAATATATCCGTCATGGCACCCAGGCGTTGATTGCCGCGCTCGATGTTCATACTGGACAGGTGCTGGGGAGCTGCCGCGAGCGGCGCACGCAGGACGATCTGGTGGACTTCATGGAGAGCGTGGCGCACGCGTACCCTGGCAAACAGGTGCATGTCATCTGGGACAATCTGAATACGCATTGCGCGCACGCCGTGTGGCAAGCGTTCAACGAGAGGCATGGTAAGCGGTTTCACTTCCACTTCACTCCTTTGCACGCAAGCTGGGTCAATCAGATCGAACTATGGTTTGCCCTTTACACCCGCCGCGTGCTGCGCCATGCCAGCCACACCAGCACCACGCATCTGCGCGAGCGCACCGAGCAGTTTATCCGCGAGCGCAATCAGACAGCGCGCCCCTTCAAATGGACCTTCCGCGGCTATCCGTTGCAAACTGGCGCATCCTGAACTGGAACTTGCCATGCCTACCTTATCCGCGAAATATCATGCAAGCGAACTGCAGCGCCAACTGCGCACCCTGCTAGGCCATGATCAGATCGTTACGCAAACCTACGGAGCTCACCTGCTGATCAAACGTCTGGACGATCAGGATCCGATTGTTGTGGCTCGTCTGACTGAGCTCGGCCGCAATCTTTACGGTGCAGCCTTTCGCAGCCACAGTGGGCGATGGGAACCTCTGCCAGGTTCAGGCCCGCTCGATGAGATGGCGCAGGTCGTCGTCACGCTCCTGGAGCCTTATTTACAGCCAGATAATTATTAAACCTATTTAGGGGATGTTGTACTAGACCGATCGAATTGGCGGAATCGCTCC
>Ga0302226_10000400_pt1 | contig 37135 bp, 36 predicted proteins | sample II_Palsa_E3_3_FD_193524 | JGI IMG/M metagenome (GOLD analysis project Ga0302226, IMG submission 193524) | Peat permafrost microbial communities from Stordalen Mire near Abisko, Sweden - II_Palsa_E3_3 | ecosystem: Environmental > Terrestrial > Soil > Palsa > Peat permafrost | place: Sweden...
ATGGCCGAAGCAGTTTCAAAGGGCCAACCTCCGTAGTTCTCCGAGCGAACGTCGAAAGCAAGAACCCCTGGACAGCCAAGGAACAAACTTCGACGCCAGCCCATGGCGAAGAGCCTACCGAGGCAGGCTATTCCAAGTTATTCATTAGAGATAGTTTTTGGTGAGCGGGCTGGGGCTCGAACCCAGGACCAACGCCTTAAAAGGGCGATGCTCTACCAACTGAGCTACCCGCTCGCTCCTTGATTAAGGTAGCACGAAGGCAGGTATCCGTTGCGTCGGCGGTGGAATTCAATACGCACTTGCATGGCGTCGAGAAGACACGTATAAATCAACCACCAAATCTCTTATCTAAGCGGGTCTCCATGAAAATGCGAGGCGGGATACACAGAGCTACCGCCATGCGGTTGAGCATTGTAGCAGATCGAGGCCGCGCGGGTGGTCGGCTGGCAATTCTATTGGTGGGCGCGATAGTGCTCGGGGGCGGTGTTCCAGCGCTGGCCGGCAACCTTTTTGGGTCGCAGCCGGTGCCGGACTGGGTGAAGACGGCGGCGCAGGCGAAGCTGCCTGAGTTCCACGGAAATCCAAAGGCGGTGGTGCTGCTCGACGAGACAACGTATACGGTCGACCAGAAGGGGCAGGCGGTTGAGCATGTGCGCCGGGTGGTGAAGATTCTGCGGCCGCAGGGGCGGGATTATGGGTATCCGGCCGTTTCGTATGACAAGGACTCGAAGGTGCTGTCGATGCATGTGTGGAGCATCGATCCTGCGGGACACGACTACACGGTAAAAGACAGCGAGATCCTGGATGTAGGTCAGCCGGGCGAGGGTGGTGAACTCTACTCGGATGAGAGGGAGAAGGTCGCGGACCCACCGGGACGAGATCCCGGGGGTATCATCGCGTACGAATACGAGAAGCGGGAGCGGCCATACCTGGCGGAGACGAACTGGGAGTTTCAGGATGGACTGCCACGGCTGCAGCAGAGCTTCACGCTGGCGCTGCCCGCAGGTTATACGTACACCACGACATGGGCGCGGCATGCGAAGGTGGACGGGATCGACTTGGAAAACCACTCCTATCGCTGGGAGATGAATGATGAGCCGGCGATCGATCTGGAACATGTTCCGATGGCGCCGGGGGAGGGTGCGTTGGCAGCGCGAATGACGGTGCACTATACAGGTCCAGGGCTGGCGGAGCCGCAGGATGGCACATGGCAGGGAATTGGTGAGTGGTATGAAGGGTTGTCGCGCGACCGGCTGGCATCGACGCCGGATATTGCGGCAAAGGCTGCGGAGTTGACGGCGGGGAAGACGGATTTCTACGACAAGGCCGAGGCAATCGGAGAGTTTGTACAGCAGAAGATCCGGTACTTCGTGATTGAGATGGGAGTGGGCGGGTACCAGCCGCATCCGGCGGAGGATATCTTTCGCGGACGTTATGGGGATTGTAAGGACAAAGCGACGCTGCTCTCGGCGATGTTGTCGAGCGTGGGCGTTCATAGTGCGTTATTGATGGTGGACACGGAGCGCGGCGTGGTGGATCCGGATGCGCCTTCGATCTGGGGCAATCACATGATTGCGGCGATTGAAGTTCCCAAGGGATATGAATCGCCGAAGCTGCACAGCGTGGTGACCGCGAAGACCGGCAAGCGGTATTTGATCTTTGATCCGACGTGGTATCTGACGCCGTTCGGACAGCTTGAAGATAACTTGCAGGGAAGCTACGGAGTGTTGATCGAAGGCAAAGACAGCCAGGTGATCGAGCTGCCGGTGATGGATCCTACGCTGAATACGATTCGACGCTCAGGCAAATTTGAGCTGAGCGCGGATGGAACGCTGAAGGGGTCGGTTACAGACTTGCGGTTTGGGGATCTGGCAGAAAGGCGGCGGCACATTTTCTCGAGTGAGGATGAAAAGAAGCAGACGGAGTATATGAACCGGGTCATCGCACAGGATTTTACGGGGGCGTCGATGACAGGGTTGAAGGTGGTGAACGTGGATGCCCTTAACAAGGATTTGACGACCACGTTTGATCTGCAGGCAAGCCACTTTGCGAGTTTTACCGGGCCGCTGCTGATGGTTCGGCCGCGTGTGCTGGGGAGCTATGAGCTGGACGTAGATCGCAAGCCACGCCACGTGGAGATCGATCTGGAGCAGACGATGCAGGGCACCGATGAATATGACATTGAGCTACCCCAGGGATACGTGGTGGATGAGCTGCCGGATCCAGTCAAGATCGATGTTGGATTCGCGAGCTATGTGAGCTCGACCGAATTGCATGGGCGCGTGTTGCACTACAGCCGGACGTATACCGTGAAGCAGGTGACGGTGCCCGCCACCAAGTATGCGGAGGTACAGCAGTTGGCGGCAGCCATCGCTGCGGATGAAGACAGCCAGGCAATTTTGAAGCGCGGAAACTAAAAGGTACCAAAGACTGAAAGGGAGCGAACGGCTGGTGATGACGATACGACGGATAGGTGCATGGGTATGGATGGCCGTGGCGGTGACCGCAACGGCGTGCGCGCAGACGAGTTTTACGCCACCGACACCAGAAGAGTTATCGATGACTTCGTTGCCGGGATACCCGGGAGCGGCGGCGGTGGTGCTGAATCGTGAGGAGACTACCAAGGACGATCTGCATGCAGTGCTTCATTACGAACGCATCAAGATCCTGACCAAAGACGGGGAAAAGTATGCGAATGTGGAGCTGCCGTTCGTCAGTACGACGGAGGACTATTCCGGCGGCGGCAATGAAAAGACGCTCGATGACATTACGGGACGGACGATCCACGCGGATGGCACGATCATTCCTTTCACGGGAAAACCGTATCTGAAAGTGCTGGAGAAAGGCCAGAACGTGAAGGTGCAGGAGAGAGTGTTCACGCTGCCGAATGTTGAGGTGGGAAGCATTATTGAATACCGCTACGCAACGCGGATTTCCGACGATATGGTTGAATCGCCCGACTGGTATATCCAGGGAGAACTGTATGTAAAGCAGGCGCACTACATTTGGTACCCAACGTCGAGGGAGATCCAGAATAGCCGGGGGCCGATTACGACGATTACCTGGTTCCCGATTCTTCCTGAAGGGGTGAAGATCGAGCGTCGTGATATCCCGCATTCTTCCTTTTCGACCCAACCTATTCAGGTTTTTGAGTTGACAATTAAGGATGTTCCGCCCGAGGTGAAAGAGGCCTATATGCCTCCTATCGCGAGTTTCAGCTACCGGGTTCTGTTCAACTTCACGGCGGAGCATAGTGCGGCAGACTGGTGGAAGGATGAAGGCAAAGACTGGTCGAAGCGAATGGACTCCTTCGCCGATCCGAACTCGGAGTTGAAGAAGGAGACGGCGGAAATCACATCCGGGGCTACGAATGATGATCAGAAGCTGCAGAAGATTTATGTGGCGCTGATGAAGCTGGAAAATACGCGGTACACGCGGGCTCACGACCAGCAAGAAGATAAAGCCGAGGGCGGGCACCAGGTGAAGAATGCCGCCGACGTGCTGAGCCGCAAGCGAGGCAACGAGACACAGCTCACGCAACTGTTTGTGGGGATGGCGCGAGCAGCGGGGATGAAGGCGTACTTGATGCTGGTGCCCGACCGGAGCGAGGAGATTTTTATTCCGGGTTGGATGAGCTTTCGGCAGTTCGACGACGTGATTGCGATTGTCAACGTGGATGGGAAGGAGATGTATTTCGATCCGGGATGCAGGTACTGCGGCTATGGCCACCTGGCATGGCAGCATACCGTGGTGCAGGGATTGCGGCAGTCGGATAAGGGCACGGAGTTTGGTGCGACTCCCAGCGACGATTTCAAGTTCAACGCACTGACACGGGTGGCGAACTTGAAGATGGATGATGCGGGCCAAATTACAGGCACGATCGATCTCGGCTTCTCAGGAGCGGACGCGGTGGAGTGGCGACATAGGGCATTGAGTGGTGACGAGGAGAGCCTTAACCACGCACTGCGGACACATGTCGAGGAAATGGTGCCCAGGTCGCTGCAGGTGAAGGTCAACAAGATAGAAAATGTGACGGAATACGAGCAGCCGCTGAAGGTGAGCTACGACGTGACCGGAACGCTGGGAACGCATACGGGGAAACGCGTCCTTCTGCCCTCGGATATCTTTTTGAGCGGGGAGTCGGCGCCGTTCGCAGATGTAAAGCGGCAGGAGGCTGTCTATTTTCACTATCCCCGATATGTGCAGGATGCACAGCGGATTAACCTGCCGGTCACGGTGAGCGTGGAAGCGCTGCCCGACACGGTGAGGTTCGATCTTCCGAAACAGGAGGCCTACACGTTGTCGATTGTCGGGGATGCAAAAGGTTTTACTACGCGACGGAACTATATCCAGGGTGAGTTGCTGGTCCTGCCGAAAGACTATGACAGCTTGCGTAAGTTTTATGCCCAATTCGAGAGCAAGGACCAGGAGAGCGTGGTGCTGAAGGCCGCACCGGCGGTGGCGGCGTCGGGCGGAAACTGAGCGCGGGCGGGAGGGTCAGGGGCGCGCGGCTGCTAGCCTGCAGACTTTGATCACGCCGTTGTTATAAGGGCATTGGTGCGCGGTCGGAGCTGCGGAGTGAAGGACCATCCAGGTAACGCCGAGGGGGAGTAGCCGCGCATCGCGAACGGCGTCGGTTTCGGTGGAGAGGTTGGTTTGGGCGTCCGCTCCCTGTAGCCACTGCGTGGCGAGAGAGGGGGTGATGGCCGCCTCGCCGCCGTCCTTGGAGAAGTCAGGTACGGCGCTGCGGAGAGCGATGGGGCGGAAGGTCTGTGCGTCTTCGCCGTCCTCGTTGACATACTTGGTGTCGAGGGCGAAGAGGGCGTCGAGTGGCGTGTTGTCGCGAGCCCAGAGAAAGGCGCGGACCCAGGGGTTGGGATTCTGCTGCGCGCGCCAGGGAAACTCGAGGTGCTCGGAGGCGGGGAAGGCCTGGCGCTGCACGTAGAACATGGTGCCGGCGAGAGCCACGATGAGGATGGTGGGTAAGGAAACAAGCGCAAGGCGGCCGGCTTGCGCTTGGAGGCGCTGGCGGGTTTCGAGGGCGAGTTGGGTGAGGGTTGCTCCGAGTAAGAGCGTCATGATCGCGTAGATGAGAAGGAAGACTCGCAGAGGCTGCATGCGGGCGACGAGGTGAGAACGACTGGCTTCATGCGCGAAGAGCAACGCGACCAGGGTGGCGATGCAGCCAACGGCCATGCAGGCGCGGCAGAGAGTCGTTGCGGCGGCGTTGAGTGGGTCGGGGTGCTTGCGATAGCGGGTTAGCAGCGCAGCGAGGACGGCGAGGGGGCCGGCGAGTCCGAGGAGCTCGAACCACTGCCACTGGGAGAGGAACCAGTAATAACGGGATTTCTCCGCGGCGATGATGGCGGGAGATTCGGTGGGGGCGAAGGTTTGAAGGATGGCTGCGAGTGCCAGCGCGGCGACGGTGAGGATGGCGTAGGCGCTGAAGCGTTGGCGCAGGCGGGAGAGGCGCAGGACGAACACAAAGGCAAAGGCGTACGCCGCCATCAGGGGATGGAAGGCCGCTGCGAGGATCAGGCAGAGGGCGGAACCGAGGAGCGGGTGGAGGCTGGGACGATGATCAAGTGCGAAGGCGACGGCGAGTAAGGAGAGTGGTGTGGAGAGGCTGCGCGCGGTGACGTAGGGATCCATGAGGAGCAGTGAGGTGCCTGCGATGGGAAGCGTCCAGAAGGCGGCGAGCAGACAGAGGCCGGCGAATTGTGCGGCTTCGCTGGAGATCGTGCGTTGAAGGATGCGATGAGCAGCGTAGAAGGTAAGCCAGAGGCTGAGGAGCTCGGTGAGCAGCAAAACCCAGGCGAGCGAGAGGTGGGTGAAGTGGACGAAGAAGGCGAGGACAGGGGCGAAGACGGAGAAGTGGAGATGCTCACTAACGAAGACGGTGTAGTGAGGGAAAAGTGCTGGATCGAGGGTGAGTTGGACGCCTGCGACGTAGAGGCCACCGTCCTCGGCCAGCGGGTGGTAGCCATTGAGTAGAAGTGTGGCGAGGGCAAGCAGGATGAGCACGGCAAACCAAGTCGATCGGTGCCACGGTTTGTGTTGTACAGGGGAGAATGCGGGGAAACGCTTTGCAGCGGGATGCATCCGAATAGTTTAGACGGCTGCGGACGATACAATGAACATCTAATCGAAGAACAAGATTACCCCCAAGGAACAAGAGCGAATCAATGAATTTCTGGATGACTGGCGCGTTTCAATCGAGGCAGAGCCTGTGACGCGTGAAAAACGGTTGAGTCTACTGAAGACCTTGCCAGGCTTGCTGGTGAGTGGCTTTTTTATCTGGTGGACCTATATTCGCATTGAACCGAACGGCAAGCGGGGATTTGACCCTGCCGCGTTTCATGGTCTGAGGATTGTTTCGCCGGTGTGGATCGTGGGAGTCATCGGGTTCTGCGTAGCAGGGTACGGGCTGCGATGCGTGCGCGCTTGGTGGATGCTGCGTAGCGTTCATGCGCGCTTCACGGTGTGTTCCAGGGTGTTCTTAACGTCACTCGCGGCCAACAATGTGCTGCCGCTGCGAATCGGTGACGTGATGCGCATATTCACTTACGCAGGCGATATGAATGCGACGCCGTCGATGGTGCTGAGCACGGTGATCCTGGAGAAGTTGCTGGATGTGTTTTCTCTGGGCGTTTTCTTTGTGGCGAGCCTGCAGTTTGGGGGCCGCGTGGCGCCGCACCTAAAGCTGGTGGCGGAGGCTGGGCTGGCGATCTCGGTCGCAGGACTGCTGGTGATGGTGTTGGGCGCACAAACGCTGGACAAACCGCTGCGCGAGCTGTTCGCGAAGGCTAAGAATTCTAAAGTACAGAAGGTCGGGCATTGGCTGATGCTGGCGCTCGATTGCATCAAGCAAATCGGGGTTGGCGGCACGTTGATGCTGGTGGTCTATAGTCTTGCGGCGTGGACCTGCGAGTGCTTCATGTATATCTCGATCGCAAAGACGATCGGTATGGTCAGCGATGCAATCGGCCCATGGCAGGCGATGGCGGAGGCCAATCTTTCGTTTCTGATTCCGAGTTCGCCTGGCGGCATTGGACCTTTTGAGTTGGCGTGCAAGGATGCGATGATGCGTCATGGCGCAAGCGCGGCGGATGCGGGACTCTATGGACTGTTGGTCCACGCATGGCTGCTACTGGTGATTACTAGCGCGGGCGGAGGGATGTTCCTGGTACATCGCGTACACGAGGGGCGGCGCAAGCCGCTGCTGCAAGAGCTAGAAACGCTGCCGGCCGAATTGCCGTAATTACAGACCAACAGCTAGAAAGACAAGGCCATGTATAGGACGTTGCAATTGCAGTTGCAGTCACGGATAGAAGCGCTGTTGAAGGAGCGCTACGAGATTTCGTTGGCGAATCTCGCGGTGGAACTGCCGCCGAAGATCGAGTTTGGGGAGATGGCGCTGCCGGTCGCGTTTGAGTTGGCGAAGCGGCTGAAGAAGGCTCCGCGCGCGATTGCGCAGGAGCTGCAGGCGGAGCTGGCGGAGACGCCGGGTGTGGCGGCTGTCGAGATTGCCGGTGCGGGCTATTTGAATGTGAAGCTGGATCGCTCGGGCGTGGTGAAACGGATGGCCGCGGACGAGCATGCCATTGTGGGTGGTGGCGGGTTTCGGCTGGTCGAGCATACGAGTATCAATCCGAATAAGGCTGCGCATGTGGGGCATCTGCGGAATGCGATTCTTGGCGACAGCTTTGCGCGGATGCTGAAGACGGATGAGTACAAGGCTGGTTGGGACGTTGGCGTGCAGAACTACATCGACAACACGGGTGTGCAGGTGGCCGATATTGTGGTGGCGATGACGGAGCTGCAAGGGATGTCGCTGGCTGATGTGCGGGCGTGGATAGCGGAACTACAAGCCGCGGGCAAGCGCTTGGATTACGCATGCTGGGATCTGTATGCGGAGGTTTCGCAGTGGTACGAAGCGGATGCTCCGCGCGTGGGTGAGCGCAGACAACTGCGGCTGGATACGCTGCATGCGATTGAGGCTGGCGGTAACGACAAAGCCGAGATTGCGGAGTTGATTGCTACAGGTGTGCTGCGGCGGCACCTGGAGACGATGGAGCGGTTGGGGATTGAGTATGACTTTCTGCCGCGCGAGAGTGAGATTCTGCACTCCCACTTCTGGGAGACGGCGCGGGCTCTGATGGTGGAGCGCGGTGTTTTGTATCTTGAGACGGAAGGCAAGAACAAGGGTTGCTGGGTGATGCGTCGGGCGATCTCCGCGGCTGCTGGTGTTGAGTTGTCGGAGAGTGGACCGGACGAAGACGCGAAGATTATTGTGCGTTCGAATGGGACGGTGACGTATGTCGGGAAAGACATTGCGTACCACCTTTGGAAGTATGGGTTGTTGGGAAAAGACTTTGGTTATGCGAAGTTTCGGGAGTATGCGACACATACTTGCTGGATCTCGACTACGCATGGAGAAGATCCGCACTCCAGTTTCGGGCATGCGGATGCGATTTATAACGTGATCGACTCGCGGCAGGATGATCCGCAGACGCAGGTGAAGGAGTCGTTGCGGGCGCTGGGTTATGTGGATGAGAGCGATCGGTATACGCATCTGAACTATGCGTTTGTGGGGCTGACGGCTCGCACGGCGGAAGATCTTGGCTATGTGTTGAGCGACGAAGATAAGGCTAAGAATTTTATTGAGGTGAGCGGACGCAAGGGCTTCGGCGTGAAGGCCGATGACCTGATTGATCGCATGATTGCGGCGGCTCGCAAGGAAGTGGAAGCGCGGCATCCGGAGCTGGAGGAGCGCGAGCGCGCGGAGATTGCTGAGGCGATTGGTGTAGGCGCGCTGAGGTTTTTCCTGCTGCGGTTTACGCGTAATACGGTGATCGCGTTCGACTACCAGGATGCGCTGGCTTTCGATGGAGAGACTGGGCCGTATGCGCAGTATGCTGCTGTTCGGGCGGCTAATATTTTTCGTAAAGCTGGTGTGAGCGAGGAGGCTGCGCTGGCGGCTGTCGCTGATTTGGATTTGAGCGCGATGCTTGTCGGCGATGAGGGGACGAGTGTCTGGGAGGTTTGGCTGACGGCTTCGCGGCTGTCGCTGGTGCTGGAGCAGGCGATTGCAGCGGCGGAGCCGGCGATGCTGGCGCGGTATGCGTTTGCGCTGGCACAGCAGTTCAATAATTTTTATCACCGGCATCACATTTTGACCGAGACGGATGAGGCTCGGAAGATGCTGCTGCTGGCGACCGCAGCGGTGGCTCGGCGAGAGCTGGTGAGGGTGCTGGGGTGGTTGGGAATTACCGTGCCGAGCGCGATGTAGGGATTGGTGGTGTGAGGAGGTGGGAGGGGTACCCCTCCCACCTTCTACGCATTTTTTTGGACCTAAGCGATTCAATCCAGATAGCTTAAGTATGAAAGTACTACTGAGTTTCGGGGCGATTTTTCGAGGTAACTGGCTGTATTCAAGCGGGTTAGGGTAGAAAGTACCCCCTACCCGTATCTCGGGATTTACTGCGCGAGGTATTGAGGCAATAGGGGTTACTCGGCAAGTACCCACCGGTGGCGCCTGAAAGGGCATTGTAAGTGTTTGCATTCACGGGACTTGCTGGTAGACGTGTGCCTTTGCGGGAGCCGGGCGGGAGCGGTTTTCGGGGCGGTTTGGCGGTCGGGGTGGTGGAAGAAGCAGAAGGCTTCGTTGCGGAGGGAGGGGGAGCCGCAGCGGTGGTCGTCGGGGAAAAGGTGGTGGCAGGTGGGTGCAGGGATGGTTTTCATAGGTGGGGCTCTCCCCGGGGTACTTTTGGGCGCAAGGTTGGAGGGAATCGGTTGGATTTAGGCGATTCGGCGTTTAAAAGCGAAATGCCCGGCAGGTGCCGGGCTGTGGATGGATTTGGGTCTACTTCTGTCTACTTCTATTGTAGCGAGTTGGATGGGGTAACTATGCCAAGTTTTCGAAGATTTAATCGCCAGTATTTATGCGGGGTTTCGCGGTTTTGGGTGGTTGCAGGGGCTTGACAGGTTTTTGCGGCGAGTTGATTTGTGGCGAGGTGGAGGAATGCAATTTAGTCGCTACGCCTGCGGCTTCACTCGGCCTGCGGCAGCAAGGAAGGGCCTTCGGCCCAGCGTTATGAGACCCAAGGCTGAAGCCTTGGGGTAACTAGAAGCTGACTGCGGGGCTGCGCTCCCGTGCGATGCTGAGACCGTTGTGAAGATGAGTTTGGAGAGGGGCAGGAGCGGTCGCGCTGGCGCGCGATGCCCACGTTCCACCCCAACGGACAAAGAACGTCCGTCGGGGACCCCGGCTTAGCGACGATAGGGCCGTCGCGAAGATGGGGCACCCGGGTCCTGCGCGGTCATGAGAAAACGGAGGGGCAGGTCTACTGCCTTGCTGATGCCGATGCGGGGTATGGCGGTGATGGAGGTTGGGCGAAAGCTGTCGTCGAGTACGCGCAGAGGCGATTTGGTGCGGGTTACGTCGAGGCCGTTTTCGGCGAGGGTAATTCCCAGGGCTTCGCAGAGGCGACCGGGACCGGAGCAGAGGAGCTTCGGTTTTACGGGCGCTGGGAGTCCGCGAAGGCGTGCCATGGTTTCAAGTCCTGCTACTGGTTGGAGGGCGCGGATGAGTACGCCGCCGGGTTCGCCTTCCGGTTGGCAGGAGAAGTTCAGACAGTAGTGCATTCCGTAGATGAAATAGACGTAGGAGAAACCGGGCGGTCCGAAGAGGACTGCATTGCGCGGTGTCTTGCCGATGAAGGAATGCGAGGCCGGATCGGAGAGGCCAAGGTATGCTTCGATTTCAATGATGCGTCCGGTGAGCCGCTCGCCGTTGAGGGTTCGGGTGATGAGCTTGCCTAACAGGTTGCGCGCGACCACGTCGGGTGAATCGAGATAGAAGCTGCGAGGAAGGAGGGTGGGCATAGGGTCCTACGCGGAGGGGGCGGGTAGAGTGGCTGGGGCTGCGGGCTCATGGCTGGCTGAGTTGATCTTCGATGGAGCGGGTGCGTGGAGTTTGGATGTCGCCGGTGTGCTGGGTGGTGACGGTTTCGATCAGAACGATCCAGCATTCCTCTTCGGCGATTGGGTTATGCAGGGTGCCGCGAGGGATGACGCAGAAGTCGCCAGGGGAGAGCTCGACGTCGGGCTGATCGTGGATTTGGATGCGCATGTTGCCGCGGAGGACCTGGAAGAGTTCGTCCTCGTGATCGTGTTTATGCCAAACGAACTCACCCTGGAGCTTGGCTACTTTTACGTGTTGGTCGTTAACCTTACCGATGACTTTGGGCGACCAGAGGTCCGTGAGCTCGGTGCAGGCTTGGAGGAGATTGATGGAGGAGATCATGGAGTCCTACGCGGGCGGCGAGAGTTAAGACGCCGAGGGTTGAATTGCGGTGAGGGTTGGGAGGACTTCGGTGGCGGGGCCGAGGAGGATTTCGTCGAAGGCGTCCGCGTTGAGAGGTTCTTCGGGGCCTGCGTAGATTGTACGGATGCGACGCTGGTTGGCGATGTGAACAAGGCCCGCGGCGGGGTAGACCGAGCCGGAGGTTCCGACGACCAGGAGAACGGTGGCGCGGTCGAGCTCGGCGTAGATGTCGTCCATGGCTAAAGGGATTTCGCCGAACCAGACGATGGCTGGGCGGACTGGATGGCCGCAGACTTTGCAGGTGGGGAGGGCGTTCTCGTAGGAGGCTGCGTCGGCGAAAGGGGCGTTGCAGCGGGTGCAGCGGGATTGGAAGAGGCTGCCGTGCATGTGGTGAATGTGGCGCGAGCCGGCGCGCTCGTGGAGGTCGTCGACATTCTGGGTGCAGAGATAGAAACGGCCGGGCATCTGGCGTTCGAGTTCGGCTAGGGCCAGATGGCCGGCGTTGGGCTGGGCTGCGAGGGCGTCGCGGCGGCGCATGGAGTAGAAGCGCCAGACGAGGGCGGGGTCGGCGTGCCAGGCTTCGGGGGTGGCGACGTCTTCTACGCGATGGCCGTTCCATAGACCGCCGGAGCCGCGGAAGGTGGCGAGGCCGCTCTCGGCGGAGATGCCCGCGCCGGTGAGGACGAAGAGGCGGTCTGTTGCCGAGAAGGGCATGGGGTTAGTTTAGGCGGATTGCGCTATGTGTAGAGAGGATGCCGATGAAGTCGTGGCGTTCCGAAGCATTCGCGTCCCACCCATTCCGCAAGAGCGCGTATGGATGGGGCACCCGCTCGTCTCAGGCTGATTTGTCTATTTCTTGGCAGGTGCTGCGGCGGGAGGAGGGGTGTCGGGCGTGGGCACGAACGGCAGAGGCTTGGCGTTGCCGCGGTGGCAGGTGCCGCAACTGACTTGCTGGTCGGCTGGAGGGGTCTTGAGCTGGGTGAGGAAGTGCTGATTGATTTCCTCGCTCATGTGCATCATGACGCGGGCGCGGTCCTTCATGGGGTTGGCGTCGGAGGCGAAGTCGAGGTGGCCGGTTGTGGGGCTCGGCGTGGGGTTCTTGGCGTGGCAATAGTCGCACTCGACACCGAGTTGGTCTTCGAACTTGTGCATGATCTCTACGACCTGGTCGCCGGTGAAGTCCTTGGGGAGGACTTGGAGGTTGGTGGGCTTGGGACGCGGACGGTGGGGGCGGGATTGAGGGCTTGCTGGAGCGGCGGCAGGGGGCTCGGCGGAAGTTTGTGCGGGGATGGCGGGTGCGATGGCCATCGTGAAAAGAGCGGCGCAGGCGAGAAAGAAGGGGCGAAGGCGTTGGGGCATCCTGTGGGTCCTTGGGAGAGGATGGAGGTAACTTTAACGCTGGGTGCTTGTGGTCGGGGGTTTGAGACGGGGGGAGGCGGGTATGAGTTTCCTGTATATCACGGGAGGCTTAGCTGGCGTAGGTGCGGACCCATTCGGTGATGGTGCGGATGGCTACGCCGCTGGGGCCTTTGGATTGCCAGGGCTTGGCGTCGTCTAGCCAGGTTACGGCGGCTATGTCGAGGTGAATCCAGGGGGTGTCGCCTACGAATTCTTTTAGGAACATTGCGGCGGTGGTGGCTCCGCCGTAGCGGCTGCCGGTGCTGTTCAGGATGTCGGCGATTTGGGATTTAATTTGGTCGCGGTAGTCGTCCGTGCAGGGCATGCGCCAGAATTTTTCGCCGGTGATAGTGACGGCGTCGAAGAAGTGTTGCGTGGTTTCGTCGTTGTTGGAGAAGAGGCCGGCGTTGATTTGGCCTAGCGCGGTGCCGATGGCTCCCGTGAGGGTGGCGGCGTTGATGAGGTGGGTGGCGCCGAGGGTTTGGGCGTAGTGGAGGCCGTCGGCGAGGACGAGGCGGCCTTCGGCGTCGGTGTTCATGATCTCGATGGTCTTGCCGGACATGGCGGTGACTACGTCGCCGGGTTTGAAGGCGTGGCCGTCAGGCATGTTTTCGCAGGAGCAGACTACGCAGAGGACACGGACGTTGGGTTTGAGCTGGGCGATGGCTCGCATGGTCGCGATCATGCTGGCGGCGCCGGCCATGTCGTATTTCATTTTGTCCATGTCGGCGGCGGGCTTGATGGAGATGCCGCCGGTGTCGAAGGTGATGCCCTTGCCGACCAGGCCGATGATGGGCGCGTTGGTGGGTGGTGGTGTTGGGGGTTCGTAGCGGAGGACTATGAGGGCGGGGGGTTGGGGGGAGCCTTGGGTCACGGACGCGAAGGCTCCCATTTTGAGTTCGAGGATTTTCTCCATGGAGTGGACTTCGCAGGCGAGGTTGAATTCGGCGGCCATCGCGGCGGTGCGCTTGCCTAGTTCGGTGGGGGTAAGGATGTTGCCGGGCTCGTTGATGAGGGTGCGGGCGAAGTTTTGGGATTCGGCAAGGATGACGCCTTCGTTGAAGGAGGTTTGGAGGGCCTCGGTGATGGGTGAGGCCGATAGGACGGTGAGGGATTCGATGCTTAGGTCTTTGCGGTCGGCGCGGTAGAAGTCGATGTCGAAGTCGGCGACGATGGCGCCTTCGGCTATTGCACGGATGCAGGGGCCGGGCGGGAGGAGTGGGTGTTCGGGGAGGGTGAGAGCGAGGGTGCGGAGGGTGCGGGGGCGTGCGAAACGGATGGCTACGCCGGCGGCCTTGCGGAGTTCGTGGGGGGTGAGCTTGTCTGCCTTGCCGAGGCCGATGAGGAGGAGGCGCTGGGCTTTGAGGCCGGCGGGGGCCGGGAGGAGGAAGGTCTCGCCGAGGGTGGCTTTGAAGTCGCCGGAGGTTAGCCAGGGGGTCGCGGCGGTTTCGATTGGCGCGGAGGTCGTGAGGAGAGTGGGGGTGGCGGGGGCGTCTTTGGTGGCGGTGTCGGCGGCGAAGACTACGAGGAGCGGGGTGGCGAAGCCGGCGGGGGACTGGTGGAGCAGAGTGGTGGTCACATTGTCTATGGTAGCGCTTGATTTTTTATTCGGCTGTCCATGGGATTCGTGCGCGATTCGAGGAAGGCGATTCAGTCGTTACGCCTGCGGCTTCACTCCGGCCTGCGGCAGCGAGGTAGGGCCCTCAGCCGGGCGTTATGAGACCCAAGGCTGAAGCCTTGGGGTACCTGGAAGATTGTGTCGTGCGCGGACGGCGAGAGGAAGGCAAGGACAGAAGCAGATTCCGAGAGGGATGACCGGAAGAAGGGTAAGGACGAGAACAGGAGCAGGTTCGAGGCTGCTGCGAACTTCGGAGCTATCCCGTCACCAGACCTCGAACGGATCACTTCCGACAGGCCGACTCGTCGGTACGAACAGGGATGGAAGATCGATCAGGCGGGCACGTACGTCAAGCGTACCGTGTCCTCGCCGATGGGTTCATGCTTTAGGAGGCGAAGCGGAGGCACGGGGCCGGCGAAGAAGGGTTTGCCGCCGCCGAGGACGTAGGGTCGAAGGTACAGGCGATACTCGTCGATGAGTCCTGCAGTGGACAGGACGTGCGCAAACTCGGCGCCGCCGACTTCGAGGTCTCCCTTTCGTTCGGACTTTAGGCTTCGTACATAGTCGATCACATCCCCCTGGATAAGGGTGGCGTTCGGACCAACGGATTTTAGCGTACGGGATGCAACCCACTTCGGCCTGGGACGCCAGGCGCGGGCGAACTCATGGTCAACCTCGTCCCAATCAGGCTTGTCCTCATCCCAATACGTCATTACCTCATACAGGCGTCTGCCGTAGAGGATGCCGTCCAGGCTACGGATATGCTCGGTAAAATGGCGGAAGGTGGATGGATGCGGTGGCGGCATTTCTGCTGCTGCTTGTGACGATAAAACTCCGTTCGAATCGGGGCCGCCGGAAGGCCCTGCGATATAGCCATCGAGAGATTGCATCATTCCGAAGATGAGCGTGGCCATCTCGCCTCCTGATTTCTACTTGCATCCCGCAAGTTGTTCGAACATAGCCCAGACTCCAGGCATACCGCAAGTCAGGGGCGTTTGAGTCTGTCATGAGTCGCGAAGCCAAGGTGCGAACAAGTCGTAAGACTTGATAGGCTTTGCATCGGGTCCTGCGCGCCCACCCGGATCTTCTGCTACGCGAGGCCACGATGACAAACGTTGGGGGAAGAGATGAGCGGGAGCGGTCGGGCTTTGCCCGATGCCCACCTTAGCCGCAAAGGACGCGGCGAAGATGGGGCACCCGGCGTTTAAGCTGGCGCGAGGGCGGCTGTTAAGTCGCGGGGGAGGGTGATGGAGAAGGTGGTGCCGTGCTTGGGGCCGTGGGTTCGGGAGCGGACGCGAATGGAGCCGCCGTTCTTGTCGACTAGCTGCTTGCAGACCCAGAGGCCGAGGCCGGTGCCGACGGTGCCCTTGGTGGTGAAGAAGGGGTCGAACATTTGCTTGGCGGTGGCGGGGGTGATGCCGTGGCCGCAGTCGGAGACGGAGATGCGGATGCGGCTCTTGCTGCTGACAGGGTCGAGCGAAGTGGTGGCGCGGATAATGATGCGGCAGTCATGACTGACGGCATCGAGCGAGTTGGCGAGCAGGTTGGCGAGGATCTGGCGAAGCTCGCCGGCAATGCCGAGGATATGGAGCGGGTCGTCACATTGCTGGACGACCGTGGCGCCGGTGGCCTGGATTTTGGATTTGAGTAGGTCGACGACGGATTCGACAAGGTCGCAGGCAGGGTTGCTGGTAGCGGCGGAGAATTCGCGGTAGAAGCCGAGGGTCTGGCGGGTGATGTGAGCGATGCGCATGAGCTCGCCGTCGGCGATATCGAGGTAGAGGCGCGCCTGGTCGGGGAGGTCGGGTGTGGAGCGGACGAGGTAGAGGGTGTTCATCATGGCCTCGAGTGGATTGTTGATCTCGTGGGCGATGCTGGCGGCCATGCGGCCGGCGCTGGCTAACATCTCGCTGCGCAGGAGGGCTTCTTCGGCCTGCTTGCGGGCAGAGTTGTCGGTGCCGATGAGGAGGTAGCCGATGATGGCTCCCTGGGCGTCGCGGAGGGCGGTGACGGAGACGACGGCGGGGAAACGGCTGCCGTCTTTGCGGCAGTAGGTGAGCTCGTAGATGTCCTCGATGCCGCGGGAGGCTTTGAAGACGAGGGCTTCGAAGCCGGGAGTGATGTTGGTGCCGAATTCAAGGCTGAGAGCGGAGGCGCGGGCGAAGAGCTCGGGCTTGTCGGAGAGGTTTGCGGGGGTGACCTTGTTGATGACTTCGGCGGCGGTGTAGCCGAGCATGCGCTCGGCGCCGACGTTGAAGATCTGGATGACGCCGTGGGCGTCGGTGGCGATGGAGGAGAAGTTGGCGCTGTTGAGGATGGCGCGTTGCAGGGCGCCGGCCTTGAGGAGGACTTTGTCCATCCGGATCCGCTCGTTCATTTCTGTTAACAAATTTTGCTCGGGGTCTCGCGTCTGCGGTTGGATCTGTAGTTCCGGCACGTGCGGGTCCTCGAAGACACCTAACTGATTGTCTGCTTTGGAGGAGAAAGTGGATGTGCTGAATTGCTCACGTGGCCGGAGGGTTGGGTGCCCAGGGGCGAAGCAAAATAATTTTCACTTGACTATAAGTGAATACTTATATAAGTTATTGATTATGAATGTTGGGCTCAATTTGGACATTGCCTTTTCCGCTCTGGCTGATCCGACCAGGCGAGCGATTCTTGCTCGGCTGGCGAAGGGGGAAGCGACGGTGTCGGAGCTAGCGGATCCGTTCGATGTGACGCAGCCGGCTATCTCGCAGCACTTGAAGGTGCTGGAAGAGGCTGGGCTGATTTCGCAGCGGGTGGAAGGAACGAAGCGGCCGCGGCGACTGGAGAAGGCTGGGATTGAGGCGATGGACGAGTGGCTTGCGATGTTGCGGAAGAGTCTGGAAAAGAACTACGAGCGGCTGGATGAGGTGCTTGCCGCTATGGAGAAACCTAAAAAGGAGAAGAGACGATGAGCAAAACGACGCTGACGAAAAAGATGACGCTGGAGACAGAGGGTGAAACTCACGTAATCGTAACCAGGCGCTTTGTCGCGTCTCCTGAGGCGGTGTATCGGGCGCACACGGATCCGGCGTTGATCCAGCAATGGCTGCTGGGGCCCGAGGGATGGGTGATGCCGGTGTGCATTTACGAGGGGAGACCCGGCGGGAAGATTCGCTACGAGTGGACGAAGGTCGATGGGAGCAAGGGGTTTTTCATCACGGGAGAAATTGTGGAGGTTGGACCGGGGCATCGGATCGTTCATGTGGAGCGGATGCACATGCCGGATCCGACTCCTGACAACCATGTTGAGACGCGGTTCGACAAGGATGGTGCGGGAACGTTGATGACAATGCGGATGACGCTTCCCGATGCGCAGACGCGGGCGATGATGCTGGCGAGCGGGATGGAACGGGGAATGGAAGCGAGCTACGCGCGGCTGGAGGGGATGATCCAGGTCGACTAGTGGCAGGGCTTGAATGGGCGTTGCGAGATTCTGCGCTATTCTGACGTGATCGGAGGAAGCGCTTATGGATCAGCACGCCCCATTCTTGCCGTTACAGCCTGACTTTGTGCGTGCGTTTGCCGAGGAGTGGATTGCGGCGTGGAACAGCCACGATCTCGACTTTATCCTTACGCATTACGAGGATGAGGTGGAGCTGCGTTCGCCGGTAGCGCAGAGACTATTGCAAGGCGATGGGACGGTGCGTGGCAAGGTGCGCTGCGGGAGTACTTCGAGTTGGGCCTGAAGGCGTATCCGCATCTGCGGTTTGAGCTGGTGGAGACGCTGTGGGGACTAGAGACGATCGTGATTTCTTATCTGAATAATGTTCGCGGCAGCAAGACTGCGGAGGTGATGTTGATCGGTGAGCTGGGGAAGATTCGCGGGGTGTGGGCGAACTACGACCACTAGTGCCGGTTGGGCTTCAGGGTATAAGCGGAGGCGATGGTTGGGAGGGTTGCTGGTGGTGGCGTGTGGGAGGGGAAATTTCGGCTTGACTTGATTGAGGCGGTGAAGGATTGTGGTGGAAAGTCATTTAGGGAGAACTGGTTATGGCGAGTTCTGGAATACCGATGGAACAGATCAAGGCGTCGATGCGCGCGACCTGGATGGCGGGAGATTTCGGGATGGTCGCGAAGACTATTGCAGGGGCGGCTGAAAAGTTTGTGGAGCGGTTGCCGATTGCGCCGGGGATGCGGGTGCTTGATGTCGCGTGTGGAACGGGAAATGTGGCGCTGCCGCTGGCGCGAGCGGGGGCGGTGGTGACGGGCGTGGACATTGCGACCAATCTGCTGGTTCAGGGGCGCGAGCGTGCGGCTGCGGAGGGGTTGGCGGTGAAGTTTGATGAGGGAGATGCGGAACAACTGCCGTATGCGGATGGGTCGTTCGATGCGGTGGTGACGATGTTCGGGGCGATGTTTGCACCGCGGCCGGAGGTGGTGGCTTCGGAGTTGGCGAGGGTGCTGAAGCCGGGCGGATTGCTGGCGATGGCGAACTGGAATCCGTCGAGCTTTAGCGGGAAGATGTTCAAGGTGGGGAGCATGCATGCGCCGCCGCCGCCGGGGTTGCCGCCACCCGTGATGTGGGGCGAGGAGGCGACAGTGCGCGCGCGGCTGGGGGAGACGTTCGAAGAGATTCGGACGGAGCTGATTCCGATTGATTTTGATATGCCGGTGAACGCTGCGGGGGCGGTGGCATTCTTCCGCAAGTATTTTGGGCCGACGCAGATGGCGTTTGGGCGGTTGGATGAGGCGGGGCAGGCGAAGTTTGCTGAGGCGCTGGAGGAGTTGTGGGCGGGAGAGAATGTGGCGGAGAATCCGGAGGAGCGGACGCTGGTGAAGAATGAGTACCTGGAAGTTGTGGCTCGGCGACGCCAGGGGAGAGGCTATGTTGGGTAGGACTTTCGGAGGTGGTGGGCTGACTCATGCGCGATACGATCACGCTTGCTGTAGGCTTTGGAATTTTGTCGCTGGTGTGTTCGGCTAGCTGCGTTGGGAGCGGGCGATGGCGGCTTTGGCTTCCTTGTCGCCTTCGCGGGCGCGTTCGGTGGCGCGCTTGTCCCAGTCCTGCTTGCCTTTGGCGAGAGCGATTTCGCACTTGACGCGGCCGTTCCTGAAATAAAGTTTGACGGGGATCAGCGTGTAGCCTTTCTGCTTCGTCAAACCTTCGAGCTTTTCAATCTCTTTTTTGTGGAGCAGGAGTTTCCGGGTACGTAACGCTTCGTGGTTCATGGCGTTGCCATGCGAGAACGGGCCGATGTGGGCGTTGAGCAGGAAGGCCTCGCCGTCCTTGAGGAGGCCGTAGGCGTCTTTGAGATTGGCTTTGCCTTCGCGGATGGACTTTACTTCAGTGCCGCGGAGGGCTACGCCACACTCGAAGCGGTCGGAGAGGAAGTAGTTGAAGCTGGCCGAACGGTTGAAGGCGGCGTCGCGCTTGCCGGCGGCCACGGGATCACGATCCTTCTCTTTGGCGGAGGGCTTGGGTGGGGCTGGAACGGTCGGATTGGAGAGTGAGCGAGGCATTGGGAATACAGGAATTAGGGAACAGAGATTAGGGATTAGGTTCTGCTTGGCGACAAAACGGGTGGTGGGCCGTCCAAGAGCTTGATGCTAGCAGATCGTCCCGCAGGTAATGCTGTTAAAGGGATAGATGCGGGCGAAGAGGTTGAGACTCGGAGTTCGTGGATCTGGGAGCAGAAGAAGGCGTGGACACCGTGAGTGTTAAGGGAGCAAGAACGCTGCGAGGGACGAAGGAAGGTCTCCGCGGACGAGGTAAGGCAACGGGTTTGGAGCGGAGAGACTAGTGAAGCGACGGATAATGGCTGTATCATCAAGCGAGCCCGATCAACCGCTCGAAACCCCAGGAATGGCCGCTCCAGTTTTCCCGGAAAACGGGGCGGGGGTGATGACCGGACGGGGCTGCGAGACCGGTGTCCGAGGCATCTTGTATCGGATTGCAGGGGAGCAGGTTGCAGGTATGCAGGGACGGGCGGCAGACGGAATCGATCGAAGCGTACGGCGCAGCCTGATGGGGCGCTGGGCAGCGTTTTGCGGGGAAGCGTTGCGGCCTCGCCGGCGACGGCTGGAAGCGTTGCCGATGGCGTGGATGCTGGGCGTGATGCTGTTTTCGGGCATGGCGGTGAGCAGCGCGCATGCGCAGTCGGCGGGCTCGTGGAACAAGAAGGGGCAGCAGGCCGAGGCGCGCGATGATTATGACGCGGCGTTTGAGGATTATCGCCAGGCACATTTGAAGAAGCCGAATGATATGCAATATCGGACGAGCTTCGAGAGCATGCGGTTCAAGGCGGCGAACATGCATGTGGATCGCGGCCGGGTGTTGCGGCAGTCGGGCGACGTGGATGGTGCGATCAACGAATTTGCGCGGGCATTGCAGATCGATCCGGGCAACCAGGCGGCGGCGCAAGAGCTGCAGGTGATGGAGAAACGGTCGGGACAGACGAGCGGGCCTGCCGGTGCGCCGGGCCAGGGAGCAGCGGGGGCGCCGGGCTCAGCGGGAAAGCCCCTAGTGCCGGGGATGGGCGAAGAGACGCCGTATCAGCGGCAGATGCAGAGCGAGATCTCGACACTGGGTGGGCCGGTGGTGTTGCAGCCGGTGTCGGACGATCCGCTCACGCTGCACATGGCGCAGCAGGATACCGAGGTGGTGTACCAGGCGATCTGCAGGGCGGCGGGTCTGAACGTGATCTTCGATCCGGAGTATGTGCCCAAGCGCATCCCGGTGGATTTGAATGATGTATCGCTCGAGCAGGCGCTGCACATTGTGGGTGTGCTGAGTGGGACGTTCTGGAAGCCGGTTACCAGCAACACGATCTTCGTGGCGCAGAATACTCGAGCCAAGCGGACAGAGGTTGATGACCTGGCGGTGCAGACGTTTTATCTGACCAACGTGTCGCAGCAGAATGACGCGAACGAGATTATGGTGGCGATCCGCAATTTGCTGGATCCGGGGCTGAAGATTTATTTGGTGGCGAGTCAGAATGCATTAATTATTCGTGGAACGCCGGATGAGCTGATCCTGGCAGAAAAAATTATCAACGACCTCGATCGCACCAAGCCCGAGGTGGTGGTGGATGTGGCGGAGCTGGAAGTAAACCGCTCGCTGGAGAGGGACATCGGTATCACGCTGCCAACGAGCTTTGGCCTGACGCCGCAGTATAGCAATGCGAATATTTCGACGAGCTCGACTACGACGACGACGGGCAGCTCGACGACAACAACGTCTGGCCTGACGCTGAACACGCTGGGCAACTTGAACGCGACGAACTTTGCGGTGACGGTAGGCGGCGGGACGGTGAATGCGCTGCTGTCGGACTCGGACACGCGCATTCTGCAGAACCCGCGCATCCGTGCGACGGATGGCCAGCATTCGACCCTGAAGATTGGATCGAAGATTCCGATTGCGACTGGATCGTACTCGGCGGGTACGGCCATCACGACGGCGTCGCTGGGCGTGCAGACGCAGTTCACGTACCTGGATGTGGGCGTGAATATCGATATGACGCCGACGGTGCATTATGACGGCGAGATCTCGCTGAAGCTGAAGGTAGAGGTATCGGCGGAGAACGGGTCGTCAACGATTTCGGGTGTGACGGAACCGATCATCTCGCAGCGCGTTGCGGACGAGGTGATTCAGTTGAAGGACGGCGAGCCCGCGTTGCTGGCAGGGCTGATGCAGGTGCAGGACATGAAGAACGTGAACGGAACGCCAGGATTGGGAGAGTTGCCGATTCTGCGGTATTTCTTTGCGAGCACGGACAAGACGCAGGCGAGCGACGATATCGTGTTCCTGATTATTCCGCATATTGTTCGCGAGTCGATTTTGACGGACGAGAATACGCGGGCGATTTACACGGGCACGAGCCAGTCGGTTGAGTTGCTGCGCAAGGCGCCGGGTGCGGCACCGACGGTGGAGAGCTCGGAGGGCGGCCCGCCGTCGAACTCGTTGCCGGTGACCTCGGCGGCGAATGCTGCCTCGTCGATGATTGCGAAGATGGCTGCGGATAGTAAGCCGGTGACGCCGGAGACGATTGCGAACATGCACATGTCGGCGAACGGAACGATGTCTGCAACGCCGCTGACGCTGGCTGTGACGCCGGGGAGTACAAATCAGGCTGTCGGTGCGACGTTCCAGGTATCGATTGTTGCGATGAATGCGCATGATTTATTTGCCGTGCCGCTGCAGATACAGTTCGATCCCAAGGTGCTGTCGCTGGTGAATGTGGATGCTGGCGATCTGCTGGGTAAGGATGGACAGTCGGTGGCGCTGGTGCATCGCGATGAAGGCAACGGAGCCGTAACGATTTCGGCGACGCGACCGCCGGGGACGAAGGGTGTGGACGGACAGGGCTCGATCTGCACGCTGACGTTCAAGGCGATTGGGCCGGGCGATTCGACGCTGGCGCTGACACGGATTGGAACCAGGGACAGCCAGCAGAACCGGACGGTGTCGGTTGGCAACCAAGGTGTCGTACACGTTAAATAAAGATTGGGGGCGTCGAAGGAAGGAGGGAAGATGGTCAGCCAGAGAGAATCGAGCGCGGAACGACTGCGGGTGCGCAGCGGAGAACGTGGTGTCTCGCTGATGGAGTTGATCATCGTTCTCGCGATTCTTTCGGTACTCGCAACGGCGGCAATTCCTGCGGTGAAATTTGAGGTGAAGCGAACCAAGGAGCGGCAGTTGCGGGCTGATCTCTGGGAGATGCGCCGGTCGATTGATATGTACAAAGATGTTGCGGACCTGGGCGGAATTCAGACCAAGGCAGACTCGAATAACTATCCACCGGACCTGCAGACGCTGGTAAACGGCGTGGATGTAAAGGACAAGAAGATGCGGTTTCTGCGGGCGATTCCCGTGGATCCGATGACCGGCAATACGGATTGGGGATTGCGGTCTAACCAGGATCCGCCCGACTCGGATAGTTTTGGCGGTCAGGATGTGTACGACGTGTATAGCAAGAGCCAGGGAACGGCGCTGGACGGAACGAAGTACAACACCTGGTGATGAAGTGCAGGAAATAGGAAGTAGGCATTGAGAGCAGATGGCAGGGATTAGAACAGTGCGCGCAGGGAGAAAGGGCGAAGGCGGGTTTACGCTCGTCGAGCTGATGATCGTCATGGCAATCATTATGATCCTGGCGACGATTGCGATTCCGATCTATGTGCGAACGCTGCAGAGAGCGAAAGAAGCTACGCTGCGGGAAGATCTGCACACGATGCGGACGGCGATTGACAGCTATACGATCGATAAGGAGAAGGCGCCGGATTCGCTGGATGATTTGGTGCAGGCGGGGTATCTGAAGTCGATTCCGGTGGATCCGATAACCAGCAGCAGCGAAACATGGATGACGGGCATGTCGGATACGATGACGGATATTAACGAGACGCAGGGTGGGTTGGACGATGTGCACTCGGGATCGCAGGCGCTGGCTAGTGACGGGACTACGTATAACACCTGGTGAATGCGTCGTGAGTCGTGAGGATTGAGTAGTACTGGGTCGGGCGCGGTGGGCGGTCGATACAATATAGGACGAGCGCGTTTGCGGCGGGCTCAGTCTGGAGTTCCCATGCGGATTATTACATTGGCGGGCTTGATGGTCACGCTCTCGGGAGCGTTTGCGGTGGGGCAGCAGACGGCGCCTGTTGCGGATGCGGAGAAACCAGATCAGTCATCGAGTGGGAGTACGGACGCGGGCGTTCAGGCGGTCGCGCCGGCGAAGGCTGCGGTGGTGGCATCGCCGGGTGAGCAGTTTGATCCGCAGATTAAGAAGGGTTCGGAGCAGGATGTGGACGCGGTGGGGACGCGGAAGATTGGCCGCCGCGGGATGAGCAACTGGTACTCGACGAACTGGGAACTGAGTGTGGGCCGGCAGTATTCGATGGAGGTGGAGAAGACGTCGCACCTTGTGACCGACCCGGTTGTGGTGGAGTATGTGAATCGGATTGGGCAGAATCTGGTGAGGAATTCCGACGCGAAGATTCCGTTCACGATCAAGGTGCTGGACACCGATGAGATCAATGCGATGGCGTTGCCGGGTGGATACTTTTATGTGGACTCGGGGCTGATTTTGGCGTGCGATTCGGAGGACGAATTGGCGGGGGTGATGGCGCATGAGATTGCGCATGTGGCGGCGCATCATGCGGCGCGCGCGATGACGAAGCTGGGGTATATGGAGATTGGGTCGATCCCTATGATTGTGTTTGCGCAAGGGTCGTGGACTGGGTATGGGGTGTACGAGGCGGCGCAGCTGGCGATGCCGCTGTCGTTCCTGGAATTCTCGCGCGAGTATGAAACGGAGGCGGATTACCTGGGGATTCAGTACATGTATCGGGCAGGATACGATCCGCAGGGGATGGTGACGATCTTCGAGAAGCTGTCGGCGCTGGAGAAGCATAAGCCGGGGGCGATCTCCAAGGCGTTCAGCGATCATCCGGCGACGCCTGAGAGGATTGCGGCGGTGGAGCGTGAAATTGCGACGATTCTGCCGGCGCGGCCGGAGTATTTGGTGACGACGTCGGAGTTTGATGACGTGAAGGCGCGGTTGGAGCGGATTCAGAATAAGCGTGGGGTGGGGGCGAAGAAGACGGCGAAAGGGCCAGTGCTGCGGCGCGTGGGGCAGTCGAATAATGGGGCGGTGGTGCCGGGGAGTACGGATTAGCGGTAGATGTGGACGGGTGATGGGTGAGGGTTTGTTTGGTATGCAGGATGGATTTTGAGGAGGGCTGGCGGGGGCGAACTCCATTCTGGCAGGTGAGGAGGGCGTGTTTGAATAGGAGTTATGCATAGGGATGGAGGGGGTGTGGAGCGGGCGGCGACTCCGCGGTTTGAGACGGTGGACCTGCTCCGCGGTCTCTCAATTTTGGCAGTGGTGCTGCTGCATTGCTGGGTGCGGTTCTTGGTGAACGGTGTAGCGGTGGGTACGGGGTTGCCGAGGTGGCTATCGCACCTGCTGCTACGCAACGGCGGCAACGGTGTGACGATTTTCTTCGCGATCTCGGGCTTCCTGATCATGCTGACCAGCATTCGCCGATTCGGTGGACTGCGTCACATGCGAGCGCGGCTGTTTTACCGCATCCGATTTGCGCGGATCGCTCCACTTTTGCTGCTGATTCTAGTGGTGTTGAGTCTGCTCCATTGGGCTAGCCTCTATTGGCAGGCGTTTGACTCCTGGCATGTAAAGAAGGCGGTCGGCCTGCCGCGGGCGCTGTTCTCGGCGTTGACGTTTCATCTGAACTGGTTGGAAGCGAAGACTGGCTACCTGCCTGCGAACTGGGATGTGATGTGGTCGCTCAGCGTGGAGGAGATGTTCTACCTTTTCTTTCCGCTCGTCTGTGTGGCATTCGTGGGGGAGCGGTCACCTTTACGCCGAGTCGGATGGCCGCTGCTTTTTCTGCTCGCAGGCGCGATGCTGGTTTTGGGTCCGTGGGCGCGGTCGGTATGGATCACGACGGATATTGGGCAGGAGAAAAGTTATCTTGGCGGCATGAATGCTATCGCGATGGGATGTCTCGCGGCGTTGCTGTGTGACAGGTTGTCACGCGTGGCTGCGATTGGTCGCGGGTGGTTCTATGCGGCGGAAATTGTCGGCTGGGTACTGATCGCGTGGATGGCGACCTGGCCGCGGTGGACGTGGCTGCATGGCGCCAGCCGGTTTCTGGCGCGGACGGATCTGGACGACACGGTGTTGCCGCTCGGCGTATGCCTGGTGATGGTGGCGACGGTACTACGCGGTTCTCGCGGCGGAGGATGGCTGACGGCGCCTGTTCGGTGGTTCGGACGACACAGCTATGAGGTGTACCTGACGCATGAGTTTCTCGTCCTGCTTGGCGTGATGGCGTATCTGCGCTGGCATGGGGCGCGGCCCGGGATGTGGACCGTGGTCATCACGTTGCTGACAGCTCCGTTGGGATGGGCAGTGGCACGGTGGTTCTCGGAACCGATGAATCGATTGCTGCGTGGAGCGCTGCCTCCGACGAAGGCTACGACTCGCTGACTGTGATTGCAGGTGTGTCGGATGAGCGTGCGGTTTTGAGTTCTATCGCGATAAACTAGAGGGATGGCAGAACACACGACAGGGTATACCGATGACCACGCCGCGGCGGGGTTGGAGACAAAGTTTCCGGCGATTGAGACTTGGCAGAATCAATTTAAGGCGTATGAGATTTTGATTGATGATCCGGAGTTTACGAGCGTCTGTCCGAAGACTGGGCTGCCGGATTTTGGCGTGCTGACGATTCGGTACATGCCGCGGGAGAAGTGTCTCGAGCTGAAGAGCTTGAAGGAATATCTGTTCACGTATCGCAACCTGGGAATCTTTCAGGAGAATATTGTGAACCAGGTGCTGGATGATGTGGTGAAGGCGACCGATCCGGTGTGGGCGGAGATTAAGGGCGACTTTCGGCCGCGGGGCGGGATCTCGACCGTGGTGACGGCGCGGTATCCACGGAGCGAAGACTGGAAGTAGCGGGGCAACAGGCAAAGGCCTTGACGCAACGTGCGCGAAGGAGGCCAAGTTTCGCAAAGTAGGTCGTGGTATTCTCCGGCCATTATGAAAACTTCTGTGGTGGCTGCGTGGATGGTTGGCGTGTCGTTTGTTGCGTGCGGGGTGGCTGGCGCACAGGGTGTTCCGTCTGCGACGGAAGCGGCGATGGTGAAGACTGTTGATGCGGCTACGCCGGGGGCGGTGGAGCTGCTCGAAAAGTTGGTGGACATCAATAGTGGGACGATGAATTTTGCGGGTGTGGTGCGGGTGAAGGACGTGATCGCACCGCAGCTTGAGGCGCTGGGGTTTACGGTGTAGTGGAATTCTATGGTGGAGAAGGATGGGCGCGCGGGGGATTTGGTGGCGGAACATCCTTGCCCGTTGGGGGCGGGGATGTGTGGCAAACGGCTGCTGCTGATTGGGCACATGGATACGGTGTTCGATGCTAGCTCGCCGTTTCAGAAGTACGAGGGGGTGCCGGGAACAAATGGGCGCGTGGCGACCGGGCCGGGGACGTGCGATATGAAGGGTGGGCTGGTGGTGATGCTGGACTCGTTGCGCGCAATGCAGGCGGCCGGGGTGTTGAAGGATGCCGAGATCAGTATTGTGTTGAGCGGCGATGAGGAGGATGCGGCGCGGCCGATTGCGATCAGTAGGAAAGACATGATTGATGCGGCGAAGCATAGCGACGTGGCGCTGGAGTTTGAGAATGCGTTTCGCGATGGCGGGGTGGATGGGATCGATGCTGTAAGGATTGGGCGGCGGAGTTCGATCACGTGGCACTTGGAGACGAGCGGGAAGAGTGGGCATTCGTCGCTGGTGTTTGGGGACAGGCTTGGGTATGGGGCGATCTATGAGCTGGCGCGGATTCTGGACGGGTTCCGGACGCAGCTTCGGGAGCCGGGGCTGACATACAGCGTGGGGCTGGTGCTGGGTGGAGGGACTGCTGATCTTGATAAAGAGAAGACGGGTGGGACGGCGTCGGGGAAGGCGAACATTGTTGCGCAGACAGCGGTGGCGATCGGCGACATGAGGACCGTGAGTGAGGATCAGACGGCGCGGGTGAAGGCGAAGATGGAGGCGATTGTTGGCCGGCACCTGGCGTTGACGGATGCGAAGATCTCTTTCGATGAGGCGTATCCGTCGATGGCCGTGACGCCTGGGTCGCAGGCGCTGCTGGCGAAGCTGCAGTTGGTGAATGCGACGCTGGGATATGGGGTGGAAGAGGTCACGGATCCGGCTGGCGGCGGGGCGGGGGATATTGCATTTGTGGCTCCGTATGTGCCGGGGCTGGTGGGCGTGGGCGCGATGGGAACGGGGGCGCATGCGGTGGGTGAGGTGGTGTACCTGGACTCGATACCGAAGCAGGCGAAGCGGATGGCGCTGCTGATGTATCGGCTAGGGCAGGAGAAGTAGCGCGTCGCCGCGTTCGTGTTCGTGGTCCGGACACGTCTTAGCCTGATATCCTCGGCACAGTATGACGACTGCCTCGACGACAGCGAACAAACCCCAAGATCGCGCGGTCAAGGGAGCCGTGGTGGCGCTTTGCCTGTTGACGGCGATGAACTTCGTCAACTATCTGGATCGGTATATTTTGCCAGCGGTGCAGGAGCAGATCAAGCGCGAGTTTCATCTTTCGGATAGCCAGATTGGGTCGTTGACGCTGTGGTTTTTTGTAGCGTATGTGTTGTCGTCTCCGGTGACTGGGTGGTTGGGCGACCGGTTTCCGCGGAAGCCGATGATTGTGGTGGCGGCGCTGATGATTGCGGCGATGAACTTTTTTACCGCAAGCGTGCACAGCTACATGTCGCTGAATTTGAGGCATGCGGCTCTCGGGATTGGCGAAGCTAGCTTTGGGATCTTTGCTCCGGCGCTGCTGGCGGATTACTTCGCCGACGACAAGCGCAATGCGGTGCTGACGATCTTCAATGTCGCGATCCCGGTGGGGGCGGCGCTGGGATATCTGTCGGGCGGCGTGGTGGCGGCGCATCATGGATGGCGGATGGCGTTTATTGTGTCTGCAATTCCTGGGGCGGTGATTGCGCTGCTGATTTTGTTTTTTATGCGCGAGCCGCAGAGAGCGGAGGCGAAGGATCGGAAGAAGGTGGATAAGGCTTCGGTGATTTCGTTGCTGACGAACAAGGCGTACCTGTGCTCGATCATGGGGTATGCGGCGGTGACGTTTTCGCTGGGCGGGATTTCGTGGTGGATGCCGTCGTTTCTGAATCGCGTGGATGGGCGGTCGATGGAGGCTGCGGGGACCATCATGGGCGGGATTACGGTGGTGTGTGGGTTGGGGGGAACGGTGACGGGCGGCCTGCTGGCGCACTGGTGGTCGAAGAAGACGAGCAAGGCGCTGTATTTGGTGCCGGCGCTGAGTGCGATTTTGGCGGTGCCCCCCGCTGTGCTGGCTTTCTTTGGGCCGAAGTCGGTGACGTTGCCGGCGTTGGGGGTTGCGGTGTTCCTGGTGTTCCTCGGGACCGGGCCGGTGAATGCGGCGACGCTGAATGCGGTGCCGGCGCATCTGCGGGCAACGGCGATGGCAGGACAATTGTTCGCGCTGCATGTGTTTGGCGATGCGTTCTCGCCGAAGATCATTGGGATCGTGAGTGATCATTCGAACTTGAGGATGGGGTTAGGGATTACGCTGATCACGTTTGTGGTGGCAGCGGTGATTTTCTTTGTGGGGTCGAAGTTTGCGCCGCCGTTGACGCATTCGCTGGAGGGCGCGGCGGTTTGAACTGGCACGGTTTGCATCTGCTGCACGTATCGGAATTCTGGCGCGGGATCATTCGAACGGTCGCGTGGCTGCTAACGCTGGCGTGGGTGTTGCGGACGTATGACGCGGTGCATCTTCTTCCAACGTTACCCGACCTTACGATGCCGGATTGGGATGCGTTACCAGAGGGGACGCCAACGTTGACGGTGGTCGTGCCGGCTCGCGATGAGGCGGAAAAGATTGCAGCGACGATGGATGCGCTGATGGTGGCGGATTATGTGGGGGTGCGGGTGCTGGTGGTGGATGACCGGTCGACTGATAGGACCGGCGCGATTGTGGATGCGTATGTGGAGGAGTATGCCGTGCGAAGGCCGGGTGCGCTAAGCGCGATCCATGTCACGGAGTTGCCGGAGGGTTGGCTGGGGAAGACTTTTGCGCTGATGGTCGCGACGGAGAATAGTGAATCGGATTATTTGTTGTTCACGGATGCGGACGTGCTGTTTTCGCCGTCGGTGTTGCGGCGCGCGTTGGTGTGTGCGCAGGAGTTGAATGCTGACCACCTGGTGGTGCTGCCGACGGTGGAGGTGCAGTCGCGCGGCGAGGGTATTGTGCTGGGATTCATGCAGGTGATGAGCCTTTGGGCGACGCGTCCGTGGATGGTGGAAGACCCGAAGGCGCGGCGGGATGTGGCGGGGATTGGGGCGTTCAACTTAGTACGCCGCGATGCGCTGAATGAGATTGGCGGATGGATCCCGCAACGGCTGGCCGTGCTCGAGGACATTATGCTGGGGCGGCGCATGCGCGCCGCGGAGATGCGTCAGCGGATGGTGTTTGCTCCGGGGATGGTGCTGGTGCACTGGGCGAAGGGCGGGCACGGGCTGCTGCTGAATATGACGAAGAACTTATTTTCGGCGTTCGGATTTCAGCCTTTGTTCGTGCTGTTGATGTGCTTGTGGATCTTCACTTTTTTTCTGGTGCCGCTGGCTGGGTTGGTGTGGTGGGGGACGGTGGTGCAGGCGTTGGTGGTTCTGTGCTGTATTGGCGCATTGTATCGGGTGATGGGGAGGACGAGCCAGATTGATGCTCGCTATGCGTGGCTCTATCCGCTGGGTGCCGTGGCGATCATGTTCGCGATGCTGCGGTCGATGGTGGTGGTGATCGTGCAGCGTGGCGTGATGTGGCGGGGAACGCTGTATCCGCTGCGGGATCTGCGTATGCATAACAGTCCGTTTGTGTGGGAACGCGAGGCGCGGAAGAAACGGGATGAGGAGATTCGGGCTGCCCGGGTGGTGAGGAAACTGGCGGAGCGGGCGGAGAAGAAGAAGAAGAGCTAAGGCAAAAGCCCACTGCGCGTGGGGCGGGCGTTCGCACGCCTTTTTACTGCTTCGCGTGGCCCTTCCGTTGGTCGGGATGGGATGTGGGTGGGGAGGAAGCCGGCTTTTAGACTTCTATTAGTTGCTTGCCGTAGCGCTTCTGCACGTACTCGTCGAGGATGACCTGGAACTCTTCTACGATGTGGTCGCCCTTGAGCGTGGTGAAGAGATGGCCGTCAACGTAGACGGGTGCTTTTGGTTCCTCGAAAGTGCCGGGAAGCGAGATGCCAATGTTGGCATGCTTGCTCTCGCCAGGACCGTTGACGATGCAACCCATCACCGCTAGCTTGAGCTCTTCAACGCCGGGGTAGTGCTTCTTCCACTCGGGCATGGATTCGACGAGGTAATTCTGGATGCGCTCGGCGAGTTCCTGAAAATAGGTGGAGGTGGTGCGGCCGCAGCCAGGGCAGCTCGTGACCTGGGGCATGAAGCTGCGGATGGAGAGGGATTGGAGGATTTGCTGGCCGCAGCGGACTTCTTCGCTACGGTCGCCGCCGGGCGTGGGGGTGAGGGAAACGCGGATGGTGTCGCCGATACCGGCTAGAAGGAGGGGAGCGAGGCCGGCGGTTGAGGCTACTACGCCTTTCATGCCCATGCCCGCTTCGGTTAGGCCTAGGTGCAGGGCGTAATCGCAACGGCTGGCTAGCTCGGTGTAGACGTCGATGAGGTCGCGGACGCCGGAGACTTTCGCGGAGAGGATGATTTGATCGCGGCGGAGGCCGTAGCGTTCGGCGGCGGCCGCGTTGTCGAGTGCGGAGACGACCATCGCTTCCATCATGACGTCGCGGGCTTCGAGAGGGTGGGGAAGCTTGGAGTTCTCGTCCATCATTTTTGTGAGGAGGGCCTGGTCTAACGAGCCCCAGTTGACGCCGATGCGGACTGGCTTCTGATGCTTGACGGCGACCTCGACCATGGTGCGGAAGTTGTCGTCGTCCTTACGGCCTATCGAGCAGTTGCCGGGGTTGATGCGGTACTTGGCGAGGGCTTCGGCGGTGTCGGGATACTTGGCGAGGAGGAGGTGGCCGTTGTAGTGGAAGTCGCCGATGATGGGGGTGTTCCAGCCCTTGGCGCGGATGCCTTCGACGATGTACGGAACGGCCTTGGCGGCGGCATCGTTGTTGACGGTGATGCGGACCATCTCGGAGCCGGCGCGCGCGAGGGCGGCGACCTGCTGGACGGTGGAGTCGACGTCCGCGGTGTCGGTGTTGGTCATCGACTGGACGACGACGGGAGCGTCAGAGCCGACGCGGATATTGCCGATGGTGACGGGAACGGATTTTCTGCGGTGAATGGCTGGCATACACCTTGATTTTAGCAGTTTGGGGTCCGACCTTTAGCAGTTTAGGGCGATGCGGTTAGCTGTCGAGGGGGGTTCCAGGGCGCTCCCAGGGAGGAAGTCGGTCGGCGTCAGCGATGGATCGCGCGGAGACTTCCTCGTGATCGTCTTCGCGCTCAAGCAGTTGACGGGTTTCAGAGAGGGTGAGGAGAGTCCCGTCCACGGAAAATTCATACTCGCCAGCATTTTCTGGAACGTGGAAGACGGAATCGACCTTGTGGCCGTGGGCGCGAAGAAGCTTAACGATGAGGTCGGTATCGATCATTGCGCGTACTCCTGCAGAGTTAGGATGCTGGCCGCGATTCACGGCGGCGGCCGAGGAAATATTTTGTTGGCAGGAAGGGTAGCACGCGGAGGGGATGTGTGGCGTGCGGACGCTCTCGAGGATGGTCCGCACGCAGGTCTGGGTTACTGGCCTATGGAGGCCATGGGGGTGGGACCCTTCTTGAAGCAGGGTGGGATCTGGAAGGCGGCGGGTGAGACGGGCGATTGGGAGAAGTTGGTTTTTTGGGTGGTGGCCATGAGGACGACGGTTTGCATGGCGGGACTGCCGCTTGCGGTGGTCGGGGCTGCGGGGGCGGGGGCCGGCTTCTTGTGGTGAAAGCCGCCCAGGACCGAGCTGGTTAGAGCGTTGGTGAAGATGCCCGTCTTGCCGCTGACGGTGCTGGCTTCGCTGCTGGCGGTCTGCGAAGTCTTTGATCAGCCCCAGGCGAATTCGATGGGGGTCTGGACGTCGGGATGCAGGCTCTTGTGGACGGGGCAGGTGTGTGCGGCGCGCTCGAGTTTCTGCTGGTTTTCGGGGCTCAGAGGATGAGGCACGCGGATCTTGACGGTCAGGCTCTTGATCATGCGCGGGGCGGAGGCGGTCATCTCCTTTTCGACGGTGGCCGTGGTTCCGGCAATATCAATCTCCAGCGTGCGAGCCATGATGCCCATCACGGTGAGCATGCAGGTGCCGAGCGCAGTGGCGACGAGGTCGGTGGGGGAAAAGCTCTCGCCGCGGCCCTGATTGTCCTTGGGGGCATCGGTGTTGAGTTCGGTTCCAGAGGGGCCATGCACGGCTTGGCAGTGCAGGTCTCCTTGATATTCGACTTGGATGGTGACCATGTTCTTCCTCTTGAAATCCGGGAATTTGGTTTGGGTTGAAGGAGTCTCTGCTGGCCCGGGCAGGAGTCCTGATGCAGAGCGTGATCCGTAAATTAGTGGATGTCTGGTGGCCCGGGCAGGAGTCCTGATGCAGAGCCAATAGCTGACATTTCTGGATACTTGGTGGCCCGGGCAGGAGTCCAACCTGCGACCTTCGCGTTAGGAGTGCGCTGCTCTATGCAACTGAGCTACCGGGCCACTTGGGAATGTCAGGGGATACGACGAATCGGCCGTGAGACCCTAGCGTAGTGTATCGCGGACGGCAACTGGGAGAGAAAAGCTGGTGATGGAGACGGGGCAGCGTAAAATCAAAGCCGTGCCGAAGTACTCCATCGTCGTGCCGTTTCATAACGAAGAAGAGAACGTTACCAAGCTCTACGACCGCGTCAAGGGCGTGATGGAGCAGGTGGGTTCGAGCTTCGAACTGGTGTTCGTCGACGATGGATCGCGGGATCGGACGTATCGGCTGCTGGAAGAGATTGCGGCGGTGGATTCGCGGGTGCTGCTGGTGAAGCTGCGGCGAAACTTTGGGCAGACGTCGGCGCTGGCCGCGGGGTTCGATCATTCGTCCGGCGAGTACATCCTGGCGATGGATGGCGATCTGCAGCACGACCCGGCGGAGATCCCGATGTTCCTTGCCAAGCTGGAAGAAGGCTACGACGTGGTGAGCGGTTGGCGCACGCATCGGGCCGACAACATGGTTTTGCGACGCGTACCGAGCGCGGTGGCGAACTGGCTGATGGCGCGGCTTTCGGGCGTGGATATTCACGATTTCGGAACCACCTTCAAGGCGTACCGGCGCGATGTGATCCAGAACATTCCCCTGTATGGCGAGATGCACCGGTTCATTCCGGCGCTGGCGAGTTGGTATGGCGCGAGCATCTGCGAGGTGGTCATCACCAGTCCGGCGCGCGAGTCCGGGCGCAGTCATTATGGGCTCTCAAGGACGTTTCGAGTCTTCTTTGACCTGCTGACGATTCGATTTTTGCTCAAGTACATGACGCGGCCGCTGCACTTCTTCGGCACCTTTGGCGCGCTAGGCGTGTTTGGCGGCGGAGGTATCGCGACCTGGCTGATGCTGCACAAACTCTTCTCTGGCCACAATGTGATGGATGAGCATGCGCCTCTTTTTACCATCGCGGCAGTGATGATCCTGGCGGGAATCCAGTTGATTGGGGTGGGTCTGCTGGGCGAGCTGCAGGTGAGGCATTTCTTTACGCAGTCGCAGAATACGCCGTATGCGGTGGACCGGATTGTGCGGATACGGCCGTCGGAAGAGAGCATGAGCCGCTAGGCCGACTGCGGCGAAGCAGATCCGGGATAGGAACGGACAACGATGCGAGCGATAGAGATCAGGACTACCGGCGGGCCTGAGGTGATGGAGGTCGTCGAGCTGCCAACGCCGAAGCCCGGCGCGGGACAGGTGCTGGTGAAGATTGAAGCATCGGGCGTCAACTTCATCGACACGTATTTGCGCGAGGGGCGGTACCCGGCAGAGTTGCCGTTTATTCCCGGGCAGGAGGCGGCTGGAACGGTGGTGGGGCTGGGCGGCGGGGTAAGCGGTTTCGCTGTTGGCGATCGCGTGGCGTGGAATGGAACGCGCGGAACGTATGCGGAGTTTGCGTGTGCACCCGCTGTGGATTTATTGAAGATTCCTGATGGGATTAGTTTCCAGCAGGGGGCCGCCGTGCTGCTGCAGGGACTGACGGCCCATTATTTATCGCACACCACCTACCCGATCAGCGCAGGGGAGACGGTGCTGATTCATGCGGGCGCTGGCGGGGTGGGCCTGCTGCTGACGCAGATGGCGAAGCGTCTGGGTGCGCGGGTGCTGACGACGGTATCGACGGAGCAGAAGGCGGAGCTGTCGCGCGCGGCGGGTGCAGACAAGGTGGTGCTGTATACGACGGAGAGTTTCGTGGACGAGGTAAAGCGGCAGACGGATGGAGATGGATTGCCCGTGGTGTACGACTCGGTGGGCAAGACTACGTTTGAGGATTCGCTGAAGTGTCTGCGGCCGCGCGGTTTGCTGGCGCTGTATGGTGCGTCGAGCGGCGCGGTTCCTGCGATGGATCCAATCCGGTTGATGGCGGGTTCGCTTTATCTAACCCGTCCGACGCTGAAGGATTATGTGCGCCGGCGGAGTGATCTGGAGCGCCGGGCCGCAGATGTATTTGGCTGGGTGGTACGTGGGGAATTGCATGTGAGGATTGGCGCGACGTATCGTCTGGAAGATGCGGCGCAGGCGCATCGTGACCTGGCCGGACGCAAGACTACGGGGAAGGTCTTGCTGACGCTTTAGGGGTGTGTGCATGGATGGGATTGTGATTCGCAGGGCGACGGAGTCCGATGTACCCGCGTTACATGCGCTGATTGACGCGTCGGTGCGCGGTCTGCAGGCGAATGACTATACGCCGGCGGAGATTGAGGGAGCGCTGGGGCATGCGCTGGGACTGGATTCGCAACTGGTGACGGATGGGACGTACTTTATCGCCGAGGTGGGTGGCGAGATGGTCGCGAGCGGCGGCTGGAGCTATCGCGCGACGTTATGCGGAAGCGATGGGATGACGGGTCGAGAGCCAGCGAGTCTGGATCCAGCGACCGACGCGGCGAAGATTCGCGCGATCTTTGTGCATCCAGCCTGGGCGCGCCAGGGCTTGGGAAGCCTGATGTTGGCGCACTGCGAAGGGCAGGCGCGCGAGGCCGGATTCACGCGGCTGGAGATGGGATCGACCCTGACAGGGGCACCGCTGTATCGGCTTAAAGGCTATGTGGCGCAGGAGAGGATTGCGATTCCGTTGCCGAATGGAGAGGCGCTGCCGGTGATCCGGATGACGAAGAGTGTCTGAAACGCCGAGCCAGCGGAAGCTGCCGGGAACCCCCTGAGTGATGTATCAGGCAGTAAATCTACTACTTTTGGCATGTTACTAAAGGATTATAGACCCTATGCGGTGTGGTTACAGAGGTATATCTTGAGGGCATGACGGCCCTCGAGATACAAGACCTAGCTCGCAATTGGATCCGTTACCAAGAAGCCTGGGAACGGGTAGGTGGTCCCTGCCGCGAATGTACCGAGCTGCAGTGGGCTTATAACTTAGTGGATGACATGGTTATCGATCGACCGGAAGAAAGCTGGCAGCTGATTCTTGCGGTTCGTCGACTCAACCAGTCCGCGGTGATTGAACAGATGCTCGCAGCCGCTGTGTTTGAGGATCTGATGTCAGTCTATGGCGCAACGCTGATCGACCGAGTGGAAGCGGAGTCGAAGCGCGATCCATCCTTCATTGGGGTGATTCGGAGCTCTTACAAGGCTCACATGTCGGATGAGGTATGGTCGCGGCTTAAGGCTTTGGCGGATCCTGCGTTCTTCCTACAGCTAATCGCATAAGATAGAAACTTCAGCTGAAGTTTCTGCGTTGCTGTGGTCGAAGGCGATGTGCCATCTTTTTCACGCTACCGCAAAGGAATGTTCGGGAAGCGCGGTGAAACTCCGCCACTGCCCCGCAACTGTGATGCGCGCACCTGGAAGTCTAGAAACCGAAGCTTTGGTTTAGGGATCTATCTAAAAACCAAGACTTTTGGTTAAGGATTTATAGGTGAAGCTGACCCGGAGGCGCCCACTGATCGTCCAATGGACATCGGGAAGGGACGCACTCTGCAAGCCAAGGGTCGACTTTGAAATCGCGCCAGTCAGGAGACCGGTTCCATTGCTGTTGTGCCTGCCACGCTTCCGTCGGGGAAGCGGAGGAGAA
>Ga0302226_10000401_pt1 | contig 37122 bp, 29 predicted proteins | sample II_Palsa_E3_3_FD_193524 | JGI IMG/M metagenome (GOLD analysis project Ga0302226, IMG submission 193524) | Peat permafrost microbial communities from Stordalen Mire near Abisko, Sweden - II_Palsa_E3_3 | ecosystem: Environmental > Terrestrial > Soil > Palsa > Peat permafrost | place: Sweden...
GTGATAAACCATGTTTGAGCCATGTGAATTGTCCCCAAAAAGCGCCACGCCGCGGGCTTGCGGCGTGCCTTGAAGACCATGCTAGACCTCGTCTATTCCTGATACTATCCGCACAATATTGGATGACTTGGTGAAAATTAGCCATGAATGACCGGCCCGCTCTTGCTGACCTGACGGCGCTGGCCGCGATCGTCACGCATCGCAGCTTCCGCAAAGCGGCGGACGAACTGGGGGTCTCGCCTTCCACGCTCAGTCACATGATGCGAACGCTCGAGCTGAAGATGGGCGTGCGTCTGCTGAACCGCACAACACGCAGCGTCTCCCCGACCGAGGCCGGCGAACGTCTCGTCTCCCGCTTACACCCTGTGCTGAGGGAACTCGACCTTGCGCTGGAAGAAGTCGATGCGGTGCGTAGCCGTCCTAGTGGGTCGCTTCGTATCAACGCCAGTGAGCCCGCGGCGCGGCTGCTCATGCAATCGATTGTCCCCGCCTTCCTTGCGCGATATCCGGATATGTCGGTCGACCTGGTCACGGAGGGCCGGCTGGTCGATATTGTCGCCGGTGGTTTCGATGCCGGTGTAAGACTCGGCGAAGCACTGCCGCAGGACATGATCGCCGTGCGCTTTGGCGGCCCGGTGCGCTTTCTTGCGGTCGCGTCGCCCGCCTATCTAGCCGGGCACACGCCGCCGCTTGTACCGGATGATCTGAAGGACCACGCTTGCATTCGCGTTCGCCTGCCCAGCGGCAAGCTTTATCGATGGGAATTCGCGAAGCACGGGCAGGAGTTGACTGTCGATGTTCCCGGTCCGCTGACCCTCGACCATCTGGGGCTGATGGCCGAGGCGGCCGCGGACGGAATGGGGATTGCCTACGTGCCGGACCACGCCGCGCAGCCGTTTATCGATGCAGGGAAGCTCGTGACGGTGCTGGACGACTGGTGCCCGTCCATCCCCGGATTGTTCCTCTATTACCCCGGGCACCGCCATGTGCCGTCGGGGCTGAAAGCGTTTGTCGATATGTTGCGGGAGATGCCTTGAGTTGGTTCGTCGGCAGCGCTCCGTTGTGGACCGACCTGGCTTCACGACTGCGGTTCGACCAACGCCCGTTCCATCGAGGGCGATCCTGCACTGCGCCGCCGCGCCAATGTGGTGATGCACATCAGTGTAATGGCTGCCAGCACGCTATAGAACGCGGCCAAAGGCCACCATTGCCCGGCGTACTGATGCACGAGCACCGTTCCGATCAACGGCGTCAAACCGCCCGCCAACGCCGCGCATAGCTGATAAGAAAGAGAGATGGCCGAGTAGCGCACGCGCACTGGAAAAACGCTGGTCATGAAGCCCGCCATGACCGCGTACGAGCTGGACATGCACATGACGGCAAACCCCACGCCGATCACAATGGCCACAGGCCGGCCCGTCTGGACCAGTAGAAACATGGGGTACGGTGACAACATTGCGAGCAACGCAGCGCGTTTGAGAAAACGCACGTTACCGATTCGATCCGCGAGCCAGCCCGACGCGAGCTGAGTGCAAAACTGCACGATCGCGACGATGAACAGGCAACTGAGCACCATCGCCCGGTCGAAGTGAAGTGTCTGCGTGGTGTAGCTCAACATGAAAGTGTTCACGAACCACGCACCCGCCACGCCAATGACATTCGCTCCAAGACAGAGCAGGACCGTGCGCCACTCGTCCCGCACGACGACCGCTATCGGCAGCTTGACGGTCTTGTGTTCAAGTTTCATCTGCTCGAACGCAGGCGATTCGGCCACACCAAGGCGGATCACCAGACCGACCAGCAATAACACCGCGCTGGCGAGAAACGGGGCTCGCCATCCCCAACTCCAAAAATCCTGGGCAGGCATCGAGGAAACGATCCGGAACGCGATCAGCGACAGAATCAACCCTGCGGGACTCCCCAACTGCGCGAAGGACGCAAAGAAAGTGCGGCGTTCAGCGGGGGCATGCTCCCCAGCAAGCAGCACCGCTCCGCCCCATTCACCGCCAATCGCCACACCTTGCGCAACCCGCAGCACGATGAGCAACACGGGCGCCCATACACCAATGCGTTCGAAGGTCGGCAGAAAACCAATCCCGACCGTGCCGATCGCCATGATGACCAGCGTCGTCAGCAGGGCTTTTTTCCGGCCGATGCGGTCTCCCAGGTGACCGAACACCAGCCCTCCGAATGGTCGCGCAAAGAAGCCGACCGCGAACGTGCCAAACGAAGCGAGGGTACTGAGAAACGGATCGTGCGAGGGGAAAAACAGCTTGCCGAAGATCAGCGCGGAAGCGGTCGCGTAGATGTAGAAGTCATACCATTCAATCGTAGTGCCAACGAATGCCGCTCCTGCGGCCCGCGCGGGCTGGCGTCGTCCCGGGTGTTGTGCCGGGTGCTGTGCATCTGGGTTCATTTGCTTGTCTCCTGTGTAGGCTCTGCGCACGGACTCGAACGGTCCGCTTCGCGCGGTTTATCGGGCTTTGACCACACCCGCTGCAATCAGCTTCGCCTGCGTTTCCCGGTCAATGCCTAGGGAATCCAGCACGGCAATCGTGTCGGCGCCAAGTGCCGGCGGACGTAATCGATACGTCGCAGGCGTGCGGGACAACTTGATCGGCGTACCGGTTCCGCGATACGCGCCCATCTCCACCACCATCTCTCGATGCAGCGTATGCGGATGGCGCGCGACATCGTCGACTCCCTGCACGGGGCCACACGGCACGCCTTCCCTGATCAGCGCTGCGGCGAGGGACGCGCATTCGTGCGCGACAAGCAGCGCTTCGAGCGCTTCTTTCAGCTCTGTACGATGCGCACAGCGCGTCCGGTTATCGATGAAGCGTGCATCGGCGGCAAGGTGCGGTGCCCCCAGATGCGTGCACAACTTAAGGAACTGGCGATCATTTCCCACGGCCAGGAAAATCGGCTCGCTGCCGGTCCGGTAACTGTCGTAAGGCGCAATGTTGGGATGCGCGTTACCGGTACGAACAGGCGTCTTACCGGAGCCGAAGTAGTTCGGCAGATGCGGATGAAGCAGCGATACCCCGCAGTCGTAAAGTGCGATATCGATCGACTGGCCGAGTCCGCTCAGGGCTCGCTCGTGGAGCGCAAGAAGAATGCCGGCGAACGCGTTCAGCCCGGTCACCATGTCGACGATAGGCAAGCCCACCCGCAACGGCCCCGCTCCCGCTTCGCCGTTCACGCTCATGAGGCCGGTCATCGCCTGGATGACGGCGTCGTAGCCGGGTAAGCCACCAAGCGGCCCGTCCGGGCCGAAACCTGAGATCGAGCAATGGATGAGTTTGGGGAAGCGTGCCTTCAGTACCTGCTGATAGCCCATGTTCCAGCGTTCGAGCGTGCCGGGTTTGAAGTTCTCGATCAGGACATCGGCGTCGGCCAGCAGTTGCAGCACGATTTCTCGCCCCTCTTCACGCGTGAGGTCGACCACGATCCCCTGCTTGTTGCGATTCACCCCTTCGAAGTACGACGCGGTCTCTCCGACAAAAGGCGGTCCCCAGCCTCGCGTTTCATCGCCCGCGGGCGGTTCGAGCTTGATGACCGTGGCGCCATGATCAGCGATGGCCTGCGTGCAATACGGGCCACCGAGCACGCGACTCAGATCGATGACTTTCAGCCCCTGGAGTGCTCCGGTTTTCACGCTCATGATGCTTGCTCACTTTGCTCCGGCAGCAGCCGAAGCGCATCGTCCAGCGACAGTGGCACCTCGGCGACGATCAACGCGAGGATTTCCTGCATGGCATCCTCTGCGCCAATGGCAAGCGGATCTCGCGGGAGAAGCTTGTATCGTGCGATCAGGTGGGCGAGTCCCAGCCTCCTGAAGTCGGGTGCCTGCTTTGAGGCCTCGCTTGCCATGAAGATCGCCGTGCACGCGTGATAAAGCGCCGTGCCAGCCTCACGCACGAATTCATCGCGTTGGGTATCTGCACCATCCGCACCATCGGCACCGGCGGCGACCCGCAGCATCGCGCTGCAAGCCCGCTCCAGCAACGACACGAAGAGCGCATGGCTGCGTGGCGGCAAGCACGCTTCATCGAGCAGCCGTAAGAGATATTCTTGCAACGGCCCGAGTGCGCCTTCGCGCCTGACAGCCCGCGCAATATCCAGCGCCACGATATTGCTCGTGCCTTCCCAGATCGACCCAAGATGTGCGTCACGTACCAGTCGCGGGTCGCTCCATTCCTCGATATAACCCACACCGCCCCGCACTTCCATGGCGTCGCCAGTCACGCGACGCGCGTCGCGGCACGCCCGAAACTTGATCAGCGGAGTCAGGATGCGCACGAGCTTCTTTGCTGCCTCATCGCCCGCATCGGCGCGAGACAGATTGATCGCAATTTGCATGAACATGGAACGGGCTTGCTCGGTGGGCAATATCATCTTGACCAGTTGACGCTGCATCAACGGCAGGTCGACAAGCTTGTGGCCAAATGCCTCGCGATTGCGCGCGACATGCAGCGCTTCGTTGACGGCGCGCCGCATCAGCCCCGCCGCCCGCACGCCGTTGGAGAGCCGCGACATGTTGATCATGTCGGCCATCTGGTGAAAGCCGCGTCCCACCTCACCGATCAGATAAGCATGAGCACTGTCGAGAATAATTTCGCCGCTCGGCATGGAGCGGCTACCCAGTTTGTCCTTCAGCCGCACGATCCGATAATGATTGCGCGCGCCATCAGCGAGGGTCTTGGGAAGCAGGAACAGCCCCAGTCCTTTCATGCCGGCGGCAGCACCATCGACATGAGCGAGAACCATCGCCAGGTCCGCGTCGGGGTTGGAACAAAACCATTTATCGCCGGTGAGCCGCCACTCGTCGCCCACCCTCTTAGCTTGCGTCGTAATGCCCGCTACGTCGGAACCGGCCGCTTGCTCGGTCATGAACATCGCGCCCTGGAACAAGGTGTCGAAGTCCTGCGAAATGAGGTTTGGCAGGAATCGGTCAACGAGGGCCGCCGAGCCGAACTTGCGCAACGTGCGCGTCAGGGAATCCGTCATGCTCACCGGGCAGCACAGACCGAATTCGGCTTGGACAAAAAGAAAAGTCAGCGCGTATTTCACGAGCGGCGCAATGGCCTCGCCGCGATGACTCATGGACGCAAGTCCAAGCTCGGAATAAGCGATGCGCTCCAGTTCGACATAAGCGGGATGTTTGTCGATCGATTGAATGTCTTCGCCGCGCCGCGTCCGGTGGCGTAACGTCGGCGGATTTTTGTCGGCCGTCGCGGCCAGCACATCGAGTTCATTCGCAGCGCGGAGGCCTAACTCGACCAGCTTCGGCTCCAAAACCTCGAAGGCGGATTGGCCGAGGTACACACGCAGCAGCGACCCAAACCCCGGGTCGCTGTCGTAGAAATTAGTGCCCCGGCTGTCGGGAATATTCGACTGACCAATGGCCGGCCCACGCTCCATGACGCCCATATGCTTGTCTCCGTGTTTTTGCAGTTTTCCCAAGCTTAGGCGTCGCATCGATAATGGTCTAATACCGGTTTTGTTTGGTACGATAAACGCAGCTTATCGATGGGAGAGCGTCATGGAACTCAGGCAACTCCGGTTTTTTGTCGCCGCGGCGGAAGAGCTGCACTTCGGCCGGGCGGCAAAACGGCTTCACGTCTCGCAACCGGCCCTCTCCTTCGAGATCCGTAAATTCGAAGAACAGCTTGGCGTGCAATTGCTCGCCCGAACCAACAAGAACGTGGCGCTGACCAACTCAGGCCAAGTGTTGCTCAGTGAAGCGCGCAACCTGTTGCAGCAGGCTGCGCAAGCCGAGCGGCTGACGGTTCGATCGGCGCAAGGGCTCGCAGGGCGGCTTCGCGTCGGCTTCGTCAATTCCATGCTGTACAGGGGGCTGTCGGAAGCCGTGAAGCGCTTCGAAGCCGATCATCCCGCGCTCGAGATTGTGCTGACCGAGATGAACACGAACGAACAGGTCCCCGCAATCCAGCGAATGCAGATCGACGTCGGGTGCGCCTATTGGTGCGATCTGCCGGCGGGGGTTGTCTCTGTCCCTATCGTCACTGAACCGTTTGTCTGCTGCTTGCCGGAACATCACCGGCTGGCGTCGAACAAGATCATCGATCTGCGCAAGCTGTCGCAGGATGACTTCATCCTTTTCCCGCGTCAGGTGTCGCCGCATTACCACGACCTGATCATCGCGCTTTGCGTGGAAGCGGGTTTCAGTCCGCGCATACGCCATGAGGTCCGGCTTTGGCAGACCGTTGTGACCATGGTCGGTCGCGCAATGGGTATCGCGCTGGTTCCTCAGGCGTTGCGCACTTCTCCGGACAGGGGCGTAGTCTTCAGGCCGATGAAAAGCAATCGCCTCGTCTCAGACGTACTCGCGCTGAAGCGCGGTGACCAGCCGGAGCCTGGGCCTGCTTTGTTTATTGACTATGTGAAAGAGGCAGCGCTGCGCGCGGCTATCTGAATAATGGAGGATTAAGCTGGGAACGGGTGTTGTTGAGAAGCGCTCTTCCCTCGAGAGAGCCAGCTTGACGCGCGTAGGTCAATCAGCTCTTATTGGCAGCTAATTAATAAAAAGGATAACGAAATATTTTACCGTTCCCAAACGATTGTGACGCAAGCGATCAGGCTGACGTTCGTCCTTCACCTGGCGTGATGCAAGTAGCGATCTGAAACTGACACAACTGCCCGAAGCACTCACGAACGAGCCACTTCAGACGCCTCACCTGGCTCACCACCGGCTGTCAGTTCGTTTGCACAGTCCACACCCTGCAATTGCCACCCCATTTGTTCCAGGCGTTGTGGCGTGCACCGGAACCCATCATCGTTACTACCAATGTCGGACTTCTGTGCGAATGCTATTGTTATTTGCGCACCTACTTATTTACCGCGATGTCTTCTGACAGGTGCCACTCCACGACAAAAGAATCGGGGAATCCACGATGTCCAAGAATTCAACGGGGCAACGCCTGTGTCGCCTTATCCGGGTAGGTACAGCGTTTGCGGCGCTCGGCGTGGCCGTTTCAGCGCATGCTGCGGGAGATCCCATCAAGATCGGGGTTATCGGCGAGGAGTCGGCCGTGGCCGGCGCATCGATTACCAAGGCGGCCCAGCTCGCGGCCGATGAGATCAACGCGCATGGCGGTGTAGACGGCAGGATGATCCAGATCATCGCCTACGACGACCACTCCTCGGCGTCCGACGGGGTTCGCGCCTTTCAGCGCGCTGCCACCCAGGACAAGGTCGTAGCGGTGATCGGCAGCTACATCAGCGAGGTTGCACTTGCGATGGAACCCTGGTCGGCACGCCTGAAGATGCCCTTCATCACGCCCGGTGCGGCGAGCAACGACATCTCCAAGCATGTCCACGATGACTACAACAACTACAAGTACACGTTTCACGGCTGGATGACGTCGGCGTTCATCGCCCAGTCGATTTGCGATTTCTCGCACGACGTCCTCGTGGGCCAGTTCCATATGAAGACCACGGTGGTAATGAGCGAGGATGCCGCCTGGACCAAACCGCTCGACGAGCGTTTCCTCGAATGCCTGCCAAAAGCCGGGCTCAAGGTGCTCGACCACATTCGCTTCAACCCGGACACGTCGGACTTCACGCCGATCTTCAATCAGATCGAAAGCAAGCACCCGGACACGATCACCACGGGCATCAGCCATGTAGGTGTTCAACCGACCGTGCAATGGCATGATCAGCAAGTGCCGATCCCCATGAGCGGACAAAGTTCGCAGGCCACGACCAGCAGTTTCTGGAAGGACACCAACGGTGCCACTGAAGGGGTCATCACGGCGAGCGCCGCGGCTCCGGGCGTTGCCATTACGCCGAAGACGGTGCCGTTCGTCGATGCCTATACCAAGCAGTTCGGCGTCTCTCCGGCCTATTGCGGATTCACGAGTTATGACCTGGTCTACATTCTCGCGGACGCCATCAAGCGAAACCAGGGTGCGACCGATCCGGACAAGATGGTCGACGCACTCGAGAAGACCGACTATGTAGGGACCATAGGCCGCTGGCAGTTCTATGGCAAAAACGACCAGTTCACGCACGCCCTCAAGTACGGTCCGGGCTACATTACCGGCATCAATCTCCAGTGGCAGGATGGCAAGCAAGTAGCGATCTGGCCGAAGAGCGTGGCCAACGCGACGGTCAAATTCCCGTCCTTCATCAAGCTGCAAGCCGCGGCCAACTAGCCCCGGAAATCGAAAAAACGGCCGCGTTCCGGTATGGATCTGGATCACGGCCGCTTCTCGCGCTTCCTGGTTGAGCAACTCGTTCAAGTACGTCGTTCACGGGATTCCGGCCACTTGCCGGGCCAAAGGGGCGGGAATGGTCTGGCTGCAAATCTTGATCGACGGTTTTGCCATCAGTTCCCTGTACGCGCTGGGCGCGATTGGTTTCACGCTGATTTTCGGCGTATCGGGCGTCCTCAATCTCGCGCACGGGGGCGTCATGCTGGTTGCGGCGCTGATGGGCTGGATGCTTGCGGGCGAGGCCCGTATTGGCACTTATCTCGGCACGTTGCTAGGCGTGCTGTCAGGGCTCGCCTGCGCCTATGTCACCTATCTCATGGTCGTGCGGCCGATCCAGCGCTCCGCCGCGATTCCGCGCGAGGAGAAGGAGATCTTCGTGCTCACCGGCACGCTGCTGTGGGGCATCATGATCCAGCAGGGCATGGCCTATCTCTTCACCGACAACCCGGTGACAATGCGTCCGCTGATTGCGGGTGTCATAAGTATTGCCGGCGTTCGCACGCCGCTTAACGAGATCATGATCGCGGTGATCTGCTGGGTCGTGATCGGCATGCTCTGGCTGTTCGTCAACCGTACGCGCGCCGGCAAGGCACTGCTCGCCGCATCGATTAATCCGCGCGGGCTGACGCTGCTCGGCTTCGAACTCTCTCGCGTTTACCTCCTGGCGTGGACTATCTACGGCGTGCTCGCCGGCGTCGCCGGGGTGCTGCTGGCATCGTTCCTCGGCGTCAGTTCCAACAATACCGGCCAGCTCACAGCAAGCGCCTTCTCGATCGTGGTCCTCGGCGGACTTGGCAGTGTTTCGGGCTCGCTGATGGCGGCCTACGTCGTGGGATATCTGGAGACCATTACCGCCTATCTCATCGCGCCGACGCTGCGTCCCCTGCCCGCGCTCCTGTTGCTGGTACTCGTGGTCTATGTTCGGCCTCAGGGCCTGCTGGGCCGGCGCTAGCGTGGGTGAGCCACCATGACGAACCTCCTTCGCTCCCCTGTGCTGTGGGCCGCGCTGCTGCTGGCTGCAGTGGCGGCTACCCTGCCCTGGTGGCTGTCCGGCTACGTGCTTGGCGTATTGACGGTTGCTTACTACTTCGGCGTCTTCTCGATGGCCTGGGACCTGTTGTTCGGCTTCGCCGGCGAGGTCAACTTCGGTCCCACGTTCCTGATCGGCCTAGGTGCTTATACAGCCGCCATACTCGATGCCAAGTGGGGGCCGCCGATCCCTGTCTGCATCATCGCCGGGGGGCTAGTCGCGTTGATCGGGGGCTTGTTGCTTGCCCTGCCGGCGCTGCGCTTGCGCGGTCCCTACTTCGGTCTCGTCACGCTGGTCGCCGTGCTGTTGCTGCAGAACTGCATCGTGATTTTCGCGGGCGTGACCGGTGGCGAGATCGGCATGACGGTACCTGACGTCCTGTCCGTGCGCGCAGAGGACAACTACTGGTATGCACTCGGCTTCCTGATTGTTTGCGCGATCATTCTGTTCGGCTTGTCGCGTTCGGCGATCGGACTCATTTTGCAAGCGAGCGGCCAGGACGCCATTGGCGCGCAAGCGCTTGGTTTCAATGTGACGAAGCATAAGCTCGCGGCCTTTTGCATCAGCGCGGTGTTCTCGGGTGTCGCCGGGGCCATGCTGATCTTCTATCAGGGAACCGCGTCGGTCAGCACCGTGGTCGACCTGGGCGTGGGCGTCCAGATCATCATCGCTGCCGTGCTCGGCGGGCGGCGCACCATACTTGGCGCCGTGCTCGGTTCCGTGTTTCTGATCGTGGCCGGCGAATTCCTGCGCCCCCTTGGCCAGATCAACACCTTCGTGGTCGCGGCCGTGGCGCTGGCCGTCATCCTGTTCTTTCCGGACGGCCTGCTCGGCAATCTGCTGCGTGTCACGGCCAGGGAGCGGGAATGAGCGGTACCGATACCCCTCGCCTGCAGGTACGCGGCCTGACCAAGCGCTTCGGCGGCTTGCTGGCCGTGAAGGATATCGGCTTCGACATCCAGGCCGGCGAGATCCTCGGCCTCATCGGTCCGAACGGCTCGGGCAAATCGACTGTGATGAAGCTGATCATGGGCATCGAACGGCCCAATGCAGGCTCGGTCAAGCTCGACGGTGTGGAAATGGCCGGCTGGGCGCCGCACAAGATCGCGCGGGCCGGCGTCGGTATCGTATTCCAGCACTCGCGGCCACTGCATCGGCAGACGGTGCTCGAACATATCAAGCTGGCGCTTCTGCCTGACTCCCTGATCAAGCTGTTCGCGGATCCCCACGTCGAGCGCCGCGCCCGTGAAATCGCAGAACGCGTCGAGCTCGGCGCGGTGATGCACCGCCATCCCTCCAGCCTGCCGTTCGCCGATCTGCGCCGAATGGAAATGGCCAAGGCCATCGCGCGGGATCCAAAAGTGGTGCTGGTCGACGAGCCCTTTGCCGGGCTCAATGCGGCTGAGTCGGAATCCTTCGCGGCACTGATCCGAGGCTTTCGCGCCGAGGGCCGCGCGGTGCTGCTGGTCGACCACAACGTCAAGAGTCTGGCGGCATTGGTCGATCGTGTACTGGCCATGTATCTTGGCGAGCATGTCGCAGAAGGCACTGCCGAGGAAGTGATGCAGAATGAAACCGTCCGGCGAGTCTATATAGGCGGCAAGATCGAAACCAGGGAGCGCCCGCCTGACGAGGCACGCAGCAAGGTATCGATCCTGGAGGTCCAGGACCTCAGCGTGTTCTACGGCAAGGCGCGTGCGTTGGACAAGGTCAGTATCCATGTTCGCGAAGGCGAGTTCGTTTCGGTAGTAGGACTGAATGGTGCCGGCAAGACGACACTGTTCAACGCCATTTCCGGGCTACTGCCCTATCAAGGCACGATCCGCTTCGGCAGACGCGACCTGAAGGGCATGACAGGGGCGGCGGTCGCTCGCGCCGGCATAGTGCAATGCCCCGAGACACGCGAGTTGTTCGGCGACATGACCGTGCGTGAGAACCTCGATCTCGGCGGTTATCACCTCCCCTCCGCCGCACGATTGCCACAGTTGACCTGGCTTTTCGAGCTATTCCCGATCCTGAAGTCACGTCAGGGCCAGACGGCACGCACGCTTTCCGGCGGAGAACAGCAGATGCTGGCCATTGCACGCGCGCTCATGATGCAACCCAAGCTCCTGATCCTGGACGAGCCGACCCTCGGGCTCGCACCGGTGATCCTGGAACAACTCTCGAAGGCGCTGGAAAGGCTGCAACAGACCACGCCGATAACCGTGCTGCTGGGGGAGCAGAACGTTACGTTTGCTTTGCCGCACGCCGATCGCGTCTACGTGCTTGAGCACGCCCGCATAGTCTGGGAAGGTAATCCGGCACGCTTTGCCAAGGAGATGGGCCGGGGTTATCTCGAAGCGGAGGTAGTCGACGGCGCGAGGGTGCATCCGGGTTGCGAGTAGCCATTGCGGCCTCTGCTGTCTCTGCGCGCTGGGCGCAATACGCCTGCGATCAAGGCGTCAGCCGGCACAACAATCCCGAGCCAAAGTTTGATTGGAGAATGCCGGCCAGGCGACGCAGTCGATCAGCTTCAGTTGGCGCCTCACCAGGATTTCTTCTGCATGAGGGGACGCGTTTCCGCTACGTGCGGTAGGATGCCAGATCGCAAATCGCGCTCAGCATCGGCGTGCTGCGTCACCTTAGCGCCACTTTCTCCAATTGCTCATCTGCCGTACCGCATGACTGCCCTGTCCACATCGTCTAATCGCCACCGTGTTTCATGCATCATTTGCGCATTTAACGAAGCCCCGCGGATCGGTGCAGTGCTGGGCGTTGCAACGGTGCATCCGCTGCTGGCCGAGGTTATCGTGGTCGATGACGGCTCGACCGACGGTACCGCCGACATCGTCAGGCGCTTCCCCTCTGTCAGGCTGATTAAGTGTCCGGTGAACCGCGGTAAAAGCGCGGCGATGGCCGAAGGAATCGCCGCGGCCGAGAACGCGTTGCTCATGCTGCTCGATGCAGACCTCAAGGGGCTCGCCAGCGAACACATCACCGCACTCGCTGCGCCCGTTCTGAACGGCACCGCGGACGTCAGCCTGAGCCTGCGGCAGAACAGCTTGCTGCTGTTTCGCGCCATCGGCCTGGATTTCGTTTCGGGTGAGCGGGTGGTCAGGAAAGAACTGCTAAGCGAGGCGCTCAAGGAAATTCACCGCTTGCCGCGCTTTGGTATCGAGGTATTCATGAACCGCCTGATCATCGAACGCCGGCTCTCGATAGCGGTCACCCACTGGCCTAAGGTAACGCAGGCGCGCAAGACTGAAAAACTCGGCTACTGGGCGGGCGTTCGCGCGGAATGGCGCATGATCGCCGACTTGTTGAAAGTCAGTTATCCGCTCGCGCTCTTGTCACAGACGTGTCATCTCTTTTTGTTAAGGGTCGATCACGCCGGGCATGCGCCGTTCTTCGTCAGAATCAGGAGCGCACGCGACAACGTGGCTTGAGGTTCGTTTGAAGGGTTCCTTCGAAGTACTCCTTCAAAGCGTCAGTCACGAGCGGGAACAGGCGTGGCCGCGCGGCGGCGCCACGCAAGTGCGATAAACCCCATAGCGCCCAGCATCAGCGGACAATAGAGCGTCGCGAATCGCCAGAGAACCAGGGCCGTCGCGAGGGCTGCCCGCGGAACCCACGTGGCGAACGCGGCTGCAAGCGCCAGATCGCCACCGCCGCCACCTGCAGGTACGCCGGTCCAGAGTGCCGCATGCAACACCACCGCCTGCACGGCGAGCACAAATCCGAGCGGCAAACGGTACCCGAGTTCCAGCAAAATGAACCATAGGGCGCTATAGCGAAGCAGCCACTGCAGCGTGGTCAGCAGCAACAGTGCGACGAACCGGTTGCGAGGCCCCGTGATAAGTAGCCGCCACTGCTGGTGCACGCTGTGGCGAAATTTGTCCCAGCGGGACCGCCGGGCTCTGAGCCATGGAACAAGATGTCCCGCCGCGCCGAGTGCACGCGCGACATAGCGGCGGCACATCCAAAGAACGCCCATCAGGATGGCGAGACCTGCGAGCGTTGCGGCAACCGTGGATAAACTCACCATCGGAAGCAGATGAGCCAACGCGCCCATGGAGAACAAAAGCGCGATTGGGACCGCTACCCCGAAGAACGTCAGGTCGAGTGCCTGGTCGGCGCCCACAACCGTGGTGGCAATCGCCCACGACGCCCCAGCGCGTTGCAGCAAGCCGATATTGACCCCATACCCGGCGGCTCCCAGCGGTGACACCAGGAATGCGAAATCAGTCACGAGCGTGATCGCAAAAGTGCGCATGAAAGGAAGGCGCAAGCCAAGTGTCGTTTGCATGAGCTGCAGCTTGCCCGCTTTCGCTAGCGCGCTCACGGCGGCGCTTGCAGCGAGCACCAGAAATACATCTACGGGGACGGTGCGAAGCCCGGCCAATAGCACGTGGGAGCCTAATATGAAAGGCACGCCCATTGAGAGACCGACTCCAAGCAAAGCAAACAGGATCGCGACGTTACGTGTGTGCGCGCCGGTCACGAGGATCGCCTGAAGACTTGCCGCTGGGCATTGGGATTCGACATGAGAGAGTCATGTCGCGCCGACACCGCAATTGGGTCGTCGGTCACGAACTGAAGCATGAGGGGCCGAAGAATACACATTCGATTGGATGATCCTTAAAGCAGCTGTGCGCATGCGGCTCAAGCAACCCGGGCTCGATATAGTCGGACACCGGTTGCAGTCGCACCCTCATTCTCCAACACAATCATGTCAATCACGCTGCGATGCGTCTCGACAGACACAGGCTTGCCTTTCAGCGACAAGTCGATGGGTTCCGCGCATTGTTAATGTGGCTATGTTCAGGATCGAATGGCCCGCGACCACCTTCCACGGCGCTGATTTTCGTCGCGATTTATGTCTCGTGCGAAGGCTAAGCTTACAGCGCACCTGCTTTCGCCGCCTGGCGCTTCCATACGCCCGGAAATCCTCGCGTCACAGAACGGTCGTCTGATCCGCGTAGCTTTATAAGACTCTCCGTTCGAACAGTTTTATGTTCGCACTTCATTACACCGATGCCACTTTCAGCGCGTGCTCGCGCGTGTGGATCGGGACGAACGTGCCGATTATCCAAGTGCTGGGCTTCTGCTTTTAAATGTGTGCCCGGCGCGGAAAATTAATATTTTTGATCGGCGCATGTCGGGACTACAGTTATCGAAGGTGGACAATCAATGAAAGGAGATGCAATGGTCTTTTATCACCATGGTGCGGCTATTCAACCGTCGGTAACAAGACTAGGCAATACGTTCCTCGCCCGCGTTTCCATCCTGGAGGAGGATGGCGAAGCGACCTCTCTTGGCAATCTCGGACAGTTTGCTAATCGTGACTGTGCCTTCGAGTTTGCCGTGCGCAGCGCCACAGCATTCGTAGATGGCGAGCCCTTGCCGCGGTCCCCGTTTGAACAACCACGGATAAAGTAACTAATGACAGGCTGCTACTCGGATGCCGCTTGCCTGGCGACATCCTGCGCCAAGTCGTAGCGCATTCGCGCGAGGCGTGCTGGGGCCAAACCAATCGTTCGTTGGTTCGGCCCCGGCAAGAGCGACTGCCGTAAGGCAGGCATGACGCGCCCAGGCCAGTCGCTGCCAGCTAGGGAAGTCCTGCGCACAAGCAACCCTCATTAAACAAGCAGCGCCCGCCTGCTATTGCATCGACAAGGAACCTGCGTCGCCTTTCATCCTCAACACGGCTGCTTGAGCCGGGGGCACCAGATTTTGCTCAGCAAGGCTGGCCTTAAGCACGGTAACCTGGTTCTCGCTCCCTTGACTAAAGTCCGCATCGAGCTCGCTGATGCGACGGTTGTACCAATTGATCACGCAGATCTTGTCCTTGCAGTTGTGCTGACGCCACTGCCACTGCTTGACGCGGTCGTCCTCAAAAGCTGCCGTGTCGGGCGTAACGTCTTTCGCGCGCTTGTAGGAGATCGCCAGCTTATCGTCGAGAGACGACAGTTCGGGATCGTTGCAAACAAGCTTTTCCGAGCTTGAGACCTTCTTGCCGCAATGAAAGCTCGCGGCCTGCGCGGATCCGGAAAAGCCACCGCCCAACAGCAGTAACGCTAGCGTGGCGGTCCCGGCAGCACGCCTCACGCTGAACAGTTTCGATTCCAATTTTCCTGACCTTGTCATACCTGCCCCCGTTGATCCATCGTTGAAGTTGCGGTGATCGAACACGATGCCTTCCATTCGCCCGGCTAAGCTTTTTAAGCAGTAGCCTTGAAACGAACAGTCGCACGCCGACTCCCGGAAGCACTTCTGATGACGCGTAAATGGTCACGTTTCATCGCTCACGTTTCCGATACCTGTCGGCCACGCGCGGTTCGCCACCGCCGATGCGAGAGCGTTCCTTGGGCGCGTGCCTGAAGGCTGAGTTCGCTAAGGGGATGATCCTAGTTTTCGTGCGAATGAAGCGATCGAAAAGGAGGCGACCTTCTCAAGGCCTTACGCAATATTTCACGCGTGCATTGAGTGCACAAAATGATCCAGCGGATTTACGTCCCGCCGATCATTTCGCATGCGTGGTTTTGAAGGGAGCAACTGAATACTTGTTGCTCCGGGAGCGATGTGCTCCGCTGTAGTGGTCTCGTGCGCGGTACGACCGCGCCTCTCCGCCAAGCCAGGCGTCATCCCACTCGCGCGTAATACAGGTTCTGCGGATGCTTCGCCTCGGCGAAGAAGAACCATCGTTCTGCCACCAATCCTGCGTACTGCACGAGACACGCCGCGGCCAGCAGGACGACCGAGATGCCGATCGAATGCACGCCTGCGCCCAATGTCATCAGCACTACGGGAGCCACGAACGCCGTCCCAAGAAATCCCCACTTGACCCCGCGCAGCGTGCCTGCCGATTTACCGTGAAAGAACTCGCGCAGATTGAATGCGCCGGCCGTGAAACCGCGTGATACCTGCACGACCTTCGCGTTCTTGATACCGGTCGCGCTTTGCACGGTGGACTTCGGCCGCAGCCGTGCATTGCGCACGAGCGATGCCGACCGGCTCGCGCAACCGGCAAGCGTCAGCGCGCACGCGCAGGCGGCAAGCCCTGCTGTGAGTGCTGGCGCGAACCACGCGCTCAAAGCGGTGACCAGCGTGAACCCGGACGCGCAGCCAAGCAGGACAAAGTTGGCGAGGGTAAGTGGCGTGGCCCACTCCTGGAGAAAGCGCAGGCATGCATAGATCATGGCCGAGCAAACGAACAGCGCAGCGCTCGCGAGCACACCAAGCGCCCCTAACGCGAGCGACCATGGCGAACCGAACCAGTGCGCGACACCGTAGAAAAACGCACACGCGAGAAAGGCCGGCAGACACAGGCATTCACGCGATAACCACGAGGTCCGCCACATGGCGACTGCGCGCCACGCGCGTTCAGGATGCCCGAGATGGAAGAACGACGCGATGAGACCGAGCCCACCGAGTGCTACCGATAACGCCGAGCCCGTGACGTAGAACGCGGTCGGCGGCGCTGCGAGAAGGCCGAGATAGGCCGCCGCCTCCACGCCGACGAGCGCGATCAGCAGGCCCTGCGCGGCGCCGCTTAGTGTGGTGAGAAAGACGACCGAGAAAGCGGGATTCATTGCGGAGTCCTTTAGATGCGCGTCGCGATTGACGCAAGATGCAATTGCCCACGCTCAAGTTGCGCGTCCACGGTTTGCGGCATGGACTCAGCCGAATCTGTCTTGCACGAACAACTGCCCTCCCCACACCCCGAAGCCGAAGTCGTCTTGCGCGGCAGATAATGGTTCGCTGGCTTCGTATCCCATTCGGGCATCAACTGATAACCGCCGCGCTCCCTGATCGCCTTCGACACCACGGATTCGGGATCGTGAATGTCGCCGAACAATCGCGCGGAGGTCGGGCATGCGAGCACGCAGGCCGGTTGTCGATCTCGCTCGGAGAGGTTTTCGTCATGGATCCGATCCACGCACAAGGTGCACTTCGTCATCTCCTTGCGCTCTTCGTCCAGTTCGCGTGCGCCGTACGGACAGGCCCACGCGCAGTACTTGCAGCCGATGCATTTATCGAAGTCCACCAGCACGAGCCCGTCTTCCTTGCGCTTATAGCTCGCACCGGTTGGACACACCGGCACGCACGGCGGGTCCTCGCAGTGCAGGCACGACTTCGGGAAATGGATGGTCTCGGCGTTCGGATAACTGCCCGCCTCAAAGCTCTGGACACGATTGAAGAACGTGCCGGAGGGATCGGCGTCGTAGGGATTCAGGTCGGCAAGGCTGCCCGACTCACCCGATGTATTCCACTCCTTGCAACTCGTCACGCAAGCGTGGCATCCCACGCACACGTTCAGGTCGATCACCAGCGCCATCTGAGTCATTGGATGTCCCCTTGCTTCTTAGAGTCACTCTTAGAGTCACTACTTGCGCCCTACCGCACCGCGCAGTCGTGCCGCAAATTCGCCTTGCCCTGCGAAGTAGGTCTGCACGATCCGCGATATCACGCCATTCGAGCCCGGCAGCGCATGCATGGCGTCGAACTGCGGCAGCGTGTGCTGCGCGTCGGCCTCCGCTGGATAAATCCGAACGCGCACGTCGTACCACGCCGCCTGTCCCGTTATCGGGTCCGAGTTCGAGACACGCCCGGCGGCTTCGTCTGCTTTGTCCGCGCCGGGCAGTTCGTCGGTGATCAGGTGATTGAGCAGGAAACCACGTTGCGATTCGCTAGCGTTCGCGCCAAGGTTCCATGCACCCGACGCCTTGCCGATCGCATTCCAGGTCCATACCGTCCCCGGCTCAACCGTTTCACTGAAGCGAGCCATGCAGCGCACGCGCCCCCACTGCGACTCGACGTAAATCCAGCCGCCGTCCGCAATCCCGTTCTCAGCCGCCATCAACGGATTCATGTAGAGATAATTCTCGCCATGGATCTGACGCAGCCACGCATTCTGCGAGTCCCATGAGTGATACATCGCCATCGGCCGCTGGGTCACTGCAGCCAGCGGAAAGCGCTCAAGATCGGTCGAGTTGCTTTCAAGCGGTGCGTACCAGAACGGCAGCGGATCGAAGTATTTTTCGACACGCTCGCGCAAGTGCTCGGGAGGCTGCCTGCCTTTCGTTCGCCCTTGCGCCGCGAGACGAAACTTCTGCATGACATCGGAATAAAGCTGGATGACGATGGGTTCGCGAAACTTGCGAAAACCGTTCTTCACCGCCCAGTCCAGATACGGCCCGTTGCAGTTGCGCATGTACTGCAAGTCTTCCGGCATCACGTGATGGAACACGCAGTTGTTCTTCGCGTACTGCTCCCACTGCTTCGGATTCGGCTCGCCGACCAGCGCCTTATCCCCGTCCTTGCCGCGCCATCCAATCAGGAAACCGACCCCGGAATCGGGCGTCGTCGTGAAATTGACCACGAAGTCAGGATAATCACGAAAGCGCCGCGTGCCTTCGGCCGTGGTGAAGGCCGGAAACTTCAGCCGCGACGCCAGTTCGATCAGCACTTCCTGGAACGGCTTGCACTCACCCGAAGGCGGCACGACCGGCACGCGTACGGAATCGGCCGGACCCTCGAATTCGGAGATCGGGCGATCGAGCATCGACATCGCGTCGTGGCGCTCAAGGTAAGTCGTGTCCGGCAGGATGAGGTCGGCGAACGCCGTCATCTCCGACTGGAACGCGTCGCACACCACGAGAAACGGAATCTTGTAGTCACCGTTCGCGTGTTTGTCGACGAGCATCTCGCGCACCTTCGTCGTATTCATCGACGAGTTCCAGGCCATGTTGGCCATGAAGATCATCAACGTGTCGATGGGGTACGGGTCCCCTCGCCACGCGTTGGTGATCACGCTATGCATCACACCATGCACGGCCAGCGGATATTCCCACGAGAACGCTTTATCAATGCGAACGGGGCCGCCGTTTTCATCGATGAAAAGATCTTCAGGCGCCGCGGGCCAGCCCAGCGGCCCGCTTGCAAGCGGCGTGTTCGGCTTGACGGCGTCGGGGCTGTTCGGCGGTTTCGCCGATGGCGGCACGGCACGCGGAAACGGCGATTTATGTCGAAAACCGCCGGGCCGGTCGATCGTGCCCAGCAGCGACATCAGCACTGCGAGCGCACGGATCGACTGGAAGCCGTTCGAATGCGCAGCAAGCCCGCGCATGGCGTGAAACGCGACGGGGTTGCCGGTGACGGTTTCGTGCGTCTCGCCCCACGCGTCGGTCCAGCGAATGGGCAGCGTGATCCGGTGATCGCGGCTCGTCTGGATCATCTCCTGCGCAAGGCGACGAATGGTGGCAGCGGGAATGCCCGTAATATCAGCGGCCCACTCGGGCGTGCAATCCGCCACGCGTTCGCGCAGCAGCGTGAACGACGGTGCAACGGGCGTGCCGTCATCGAGCGTATAGCGGCCATCGAGCGCGGGCGTCACACCGGGTGAATGATGCGGCACGGCACGCGCCGTTTCAGCATCCCACCACGCATGATTTTGCGGAAACAAAGGATTGCCGGCAGGTGTATCCGGATCGCTGACGAACAGGCCGAAGTTCTCACTCCCTTCGTTGAGATCGACGAGATCGGCCGCATTCGTATAGCGCCGCACGAACTCATGGTCCCAGGCGTCAGCCGCAATCAACTCGTGGAGAAACGCCATGAACAGCGCGCCGTCGGTGCCGGGCTTGATCGGTACCCATTCGTCGGCAATGGCGGCGTAACCGGTGCGGATTGGATTGATCGCGATAAAGCGTCCGCCCCCGCGCTTGAACTTCGAGATGGCGATCTTCAGCGGATTTGAATGATGATCCTCCGCCGTGCCGATCATGAAGAACAGCTTGGCGCTGTCGAGATCAGGGCCGCCGAATTCCCAGAACGAGCCTCCGATCGTATAGATCATGCCGGCCGCCATGTTCGCTGAACAAAAGCCGCCGTGAGCCGCATAGTTAGGCGTACCGAACTGTTTGGCAAAGAGGCCTGTCAGCGCCTGCATCTGATCGCGGCCCGTAAACAGCGCGAACTTCTTTGGGTCGGTAGCGCGAATCCCGGCAAGGCGCTTTTCGAGGATATCGAAGGCGACTTCCCACGACACCGGTTCGAACTGCGCGCTGCCACGCTCGGCGTCCGCCTTGCGCATCAACGGCTGCGTGAGGCGAGCGGGCGAATATTGCTTCATGATGCCGGACGCGCCCTTCGCGCAGATCACGCCCTGGTTGAGCGGGTGTTCCGGGTTGCCATCGATGTAACGCACTTCGCCTTCGCGCAAATGCACGCGAATGCCACAGCGACAAGCACACATGCAGCAGGTGGTCGTCTTGATCTCAAGCCGCTCGTTCTGCGTGCGGGCGTGATGTTCCATGCTGGGTCTCCCTCGCGACTTCCGGTATGTCCAGGCGGTACCGATCCGATCCTGACCATCCTAACCGCCGCCGGTCGCCAAGGGAAATCGCGATTTGCGAGAAGAACTATCCGCTACGCTGATGGTTTCAACTTCCCTTCAATTGCGCGATCAGAGTGTCGGGAATATCAACGCCTTCCTGTTCCGACGCTTCGGCAAGACGTTCTCTCCGGTAGCCTGGAAGCCGGACATCGTCGTCCATGAGCATCATTTCAATCAGCGTTTCCACTCGTGAGAGGTAGGTGTCGTCACCGGCCAGTGCGCCGGGATCGATCGCCCAGAATAAATGGCCGATGCGAGACCGCTCGCCCTCCTCCGTCAGGAACGAACCGGCTTCGTAGCCGAAATTCGCGCCGGTCAGCGCCGCCGCCAGCAACTCGACAACCAACGCGAGCATCGCGCCCTTCGCCCCGCCGAACGGCAGCATCATGCCGTCGAGGGCGGCACGGGCGTCGGTCGTCGGGTGGCCGTCGCGAGTGGTCGCCCAGCCTTCAGGAATTGGCTTGCCATCACGGGCGGCAATGGCAACCTTGCCGCGCGCAATCTGCGAGAGCGCCAGGTCGATCACCAGCGGTTCCGCGTGACGGCGCGGAAAGACGGCAGCAATGGGATTGGTGCCGAACAGCGCCCGCCGACCGCCCCACGCGGGCATGGCCGCAGGCGAGTTGCTGAACGCGAGCCCGACCATGCCTGCCGCGCCAAGCGCCTGCAAATGCGCGGCCCCAACGCCGAAATGATGGCTGCGCCTGACGCCCGCGACCGCGCTGCCGAACTGCCGCGCACGTTCGATCAACACGCTGATCGCGAGATCGCAGGCGGGATAAGCGAGTCCATCCGCGCCGTCGACCAGCACAGCCGCACCGCGATCCGAGACGATGACCGGTTGCGCCAACGGATCAACGCGGCCGTTCCTGAGTTGCGCGCAATACATCGGCAGACGCGATACCCCATGCGACGACAACCCGCGCAGGTCCGCATAAACGAGCGCACGGGCTGTAGATTGCGCGGTCGTGGGCAATGCGCCGGCGGCAAGCAGCGCGTCAACAGCAAGCGCTGTGAGCGCGTCGGGAAGCAGTCGGGCCATCGATCATTCCTTTCAAGTTATAAATTTCAATCTGCAAGTGCGGCCGCGATTCGTACCGCTACGAGCGGAGTCACGGGTTCGACGTGACGTTAGGTACGCACGTCCGCTACTTTGCTAAAAGTGCGCGCGGTTGGTTGCCGCGGCGAAGTGATCAGCGACGTCGTCAGGGAGTCTGGTTGAGGATGGCGTTCATGAGTCCCGGGAACCTGCTGTCGAGTTCAGCCCGTCGCAACGTGTTCTGATGAACCGTGCCGGCCACGCGGGTCTGGACGAGACCCGCCTCGCGCAAGATGCGGAAGTGGTGGGACATGCTTGATTTCGGGCGGCCGCCGTCGAGCTCCCCGCAGGTGGCTTCGGTGACATGCGACAAATGCCGCACGATGTCGAGACGCACCGGGTCGCTCAAGGCGTTGAAGATCCGCTGGAGGGTGAAGCCCTCAGGGTCAGGATGGTTATATATGCGCATACAGCAGATGGTACTGGTTTCTGTGATAATCGATAGTTCGAATTATATCGAACTATCGAGCTAGATCATTCCACGGAGCCTGTCTGATGCCCGCATTATTTGAACCCTTCAAACTCAAAGACATCTCTTTGCGCAACCGCATCGCGATCCCGCCGATGTGCCAGTACTCCGCCGTCGATGGCCTGATCAACGACTGGCATCGCGTGCATCTGGCTGGTCTGGCGCGCGGTGGTGCGGGGCTGGTTATCGTCGAGGCGACGGCCGTGTCGCCTGATGGCCGCATTACTCCGGGCTGCACGGGCATCTGGAATGACGAGCAGGCGCAGGCGTTCGTGCCCGTCGTTGCATCGATCAAGGCAGCAGGCTCGGTGCCGGGAATCCAGATCGCCCACGCGGGTCGCAAGGCCAGCGCCAACCGGCCATGGGAAGGCGACGACCATATCAGCGAAGACGATCCGCGAGGCTGGCAGACCATCGCTCCCTCGGCTATCGCCTTCGGGGCGAATCTGCCCAAGGTGCCCAAAGCGATGACACTCGACGACATCGCCCGCGTGCGTCAGGATTTCGTTGATGCCGCAAAACGAGCACTCGATGCGGGTTTTGAATGGCTGGAACTGCACTTCGCTCACGGCTATCTCGGTCAGAGCTTTTTCTCGACCCACTCCAATCAACGCGATGACGCCTATGGCGGGAGCCTCGAGAATCGCAGCCGCTTCATGCTGGAGACGCTGGCTGCAGTGCGCGAAGTGTGGCCCGAACATCTGCCGCTGACGGCTCGCTTTGGCGTGATCGAATATGACGGCCGCGATGAGGAAACACTCGCGGAATCCATCGAGCTGACGAAAAATTTCAAGCGTGAAGGGCTGGACATGCTCAGCGTCAGCGTGGGTTTTTCTACGCCGACGGCCAGCATCCCGTGGGCGCCCGCGTTCCTCGCGCCGATTGCGCAGCGGGTGCGGCGCGAGACGCAACTGCCGGTTGCGTCAGCTTGGGGAATCGATACACCAGAACTCGCCGATAACGCAGTCCGCGAAGGTCAGCTCGATCTCGTGATGGTGGGTCGGGCCAATCTGGCCAATCCTCACTGGCCGTATTACGCCGCGAAAAAACTCGGCATTGCACGTCCTTCGTGGACGCTGCCCGCGCCTTACGCACATTGGCTCGAACGCTACGCGCTCGGCTAAGCGAGTCGCGAGGGCACTACGGGCTTTCGCCGCCGGCAACCGATTTGAGTGTGCATCGATTGCCGGCGGGAAAGACATGAAACAAAAAATACAACGATAAAAGTTCGGCTCTTGCGAGTTCGGCTGATCGCCAAAGCGCCCCTCGGTTCGATGACTTGGCGCCAGTAGATAGCGGTGTGTTGCGCGCGCTTTTTCGCATAGGCGACCGCCTGCTGATAAGCGCGCTCCGATATGGCGATACCTTGTACACCAACCGCGGCGCGCTCCCTTACGCCCCTCTTTCTGAAGCGGCTTTCAAGTTTGTTCGGTCCGCGGCACCCGCGTGGACTCCATCACGATCAACACATCGCCCTCTTCAATTGTGCGCGGCGCGTCCTCATAGAACGAAAACATTCGGCCGTCGTGGACCAGCCCGACGATGAGCATGCCCGTAACGGCATTCGTCGCCTGACCGATTTCCCGCGGTGCGGCGGCCCGCTCCAGTAGCGTGACGCGTCCACGCGCCGACAACAGGTCGTTGACGAACGGAACGATATACCGGCTTTCCACCGCGTCGGCCAGGAGCAGTCCGCCGATCTTGGTCGACGACACAATTACGTCAGCACCTGCCTGCCGCAATTGTCGTTGGAACACATGTTCCTGAATCCGCACCACAATTTTTGTTTCTGGCGCAATGCTACGAATGCTTAACGTCAGCAGTATTGCGGTCGGGTCATCGGAGACCGTGACTATGACGGCCTTCGCCGAACGAATCCCCGCCTGTTGCAAGACGTCCTCGCGCGACGGGTCGCCGAGCAAACCGGCAACGCCCAGCGCCGTCGCCGACTCAAGCGCCGATTGCTGCTGGTCGATCACAATGATCGAATTGGGATCCACGCCGCTTTCGAGTAACTCACGAACCGCGACCGAGCCGCTGAGTCCGAAGCCGCACACAACGACGTGGCCCTGCAACCGCTTTTGCAGGCGTTTCATGCGAAGCTCCTCGATCACGCGTTGAATGACGAATTGATACGCTGTGCCTAGAAAGACAAACCAGATGGTGATACGTATTGGCATGACGAGGAATGTGACGATAAGGCGCGCGCGGGCTGTAACGGGCACTATGTCGCCATAGCCAACTGTCGCGACAGTGACCATTGTGAAATACATCAGGTCGATCACGCCGAGCGTCGGCTTGGTCGCATCGCGCAGCCCTTCGCGATCGATATAAACCACGACAAAGGCAAGCGCGCACAATCCGATCACAAGACAAAAGCGAAGCAACAGCACGCGTTGCGGGGAAGCCGCCGGCCGCATGAACAACGTGCGCGCACGCGGCGCATGCCACGGTGAGCGCGTTCGACGCGGCAAATGGAATCGACTCGATCTTCCGCGCTTCAGGCCCACGCGCGTCTCCTGAAAAAGGACATACGATTCTAAGAAACCTGTACTCCGGCACGTCACCCTGTGCACCCGGAGCGCAGCTGATGTTGGCCACGCGGGCACCTATACCGCAGGCCCACGAGTGTGCAGCAAAATACGTAAATTGACCAACGAAGTGAAAAGTAAAACTGGCGGTCTTGCGACAATAAACCGGGCTTGATCTGCCCGCGAACGAGCATATCCCTCGCGGTGACCACGATGAGCGATTACGGCCTGTCCGTGAGCGAGCACAACCGAACTCGCACGACTGGTATCCAGTGGCATTTAAATAGTGGTCGTTAGCCGATCAATCCGATAAAAAGATGTTTACTTCCTTCTTTTCGAGGCTTAGCTTGAAACCTTGGGATGCAACCGTCTATGAGTCTTTTGGGGTTGCGGGCAACGCTTGGCACGGTTGGGATTTGTGACACCATCCCAGTCGTGCGCCCTCGAATGATCCCGAACACAACCATCGGACTGCCATGACTTACGCCTGCGGAAAGCGGAATCCGAGATATGCGTTGCTGCGCACATTGTTGATTGCAGTAGTCGTTCTCAGTTCGAGTCTTTCGCCTGCAGCGGCACGGGCGAGCGCGATAGTAGCCGCGGAAGAAATCTGCATGCCTAAAGGAACATATCCTACGACAGGCGACGGCACGACCGTCTTCTCCCACGACCAGACCTGTTTTAGCCGCCCCGTAACCAACTTCTTTCCGTGGGAGAAAAAAATCCCGCGCGCGAACAGGAGCACCCAAGACCAGTTCAACAGGGCGAGAGTGGTGCGATACGACTATCACGACGCGCTGTATCACTGTGCGAAGCGTCATATGCGGCTACCGACGGTCGAAGAGCTGGCGGCGCTGTTCGTCTACGGGAACACGGGCAACAATTCTGCGCCAGGAAGTAAATACGCGATCGTCGCGCCAAAAGATGATTTGCGTTATCCAGGTGGTCTCTATGGCTGGGGAGGTAGCAGCACCTATTGGTCACACACCATCGCCGGCAAGGGCTTCCACAAGGTAGTCAACCTTGAAAACGGTCGAGTGAGCATTTACTACGATTCGCATAGGAGCTACGTGTCGTGTGTTCATTAAAGAGGGTCGCCACGCCGTCAGTTCACCTACGCTAGTTTTCCCACCCATGCGTGACGATACTTTATCCGTAAATGGGCAGCAGCAGAAACAACTTGATGACGATCGCATTCGCAATGTCGATAAAGAACGCGCCCACCATGGGCACCACCAGAAATGCCAGATGAGACGGGCCGAACCGCTCCGTGATGGCCTGCATGTTGGCGATCGCCGTCGGCGTAGCCCCAAGGCCGAAACCACAATGCCCGGCAGCCAGCACCGCGGCGTCATAGTTGCGCCCCATGACCCGGAAGGTGACGAAGATGGCGTAGGCAGCCATGGCGATCGCCTGCACGATCAGGATCGCGAAGAGCGGCAGCGCGAGCGAGGCCAGGTCCCCCAGGCGCAGACTCATCAGCGCGATCGCCAGAAACAGTCCGAGGCTGACATTCCCAAGCAGCGACACTTCGTCCTCGAAGACCTGATACCAGCCACGCAAGGCGAGGCCGTTGCGCAGAACAACGCCGACGAACAAGACGCACACGAACGCGGGTAACTCGAGTGCCGTGCCTGCCAGCCACACTGCAAGCGCCGAGCCGACCGCCAGGCAAACGGCAATCAGCGCCACTGTCTCGATGACAGCCATCGCCGTGATCGGGCGAACAGCCTTGGGTTGCTCAAAACCGCTTAGGCCGGCTGCGTTGGATTCAGGATTTGGGACCAGGCTGTGGCGCGTAATCAGAAACCGCGCGACCGGACCACCGATCAATCCCCCGAGTATCAAGCCGAACGTAGCGCAGGCAATGGCAATCTCCGTCGCTGACGCGAGCCCATGACGTTCCGCGAACACCCTCGCCCACGCTGCACCGGTGCCATGACCGCCGGAGAGCGTCACAGACGCCCCGAGCAGGCCCAGGAGGCGCTCTTGCCCCAACGCCCAGGCAAGGACAAGGCCCAGCGCATCCTGCATCACCAGCAAGCCCACTACAGCACCGAGAAACACAATCAGCGAACGCCCGCCGGCTTTCAGCCCTGCCAGATCTGCGTTAAGTCCAATCGTGGCGAAGAACGTGAGCATCAGCGGCGTTTGAAGCGTCGTGTCAAAACGCACGTCGATTTGAAAAACCGCGCGTAACGCAAACGCCAGGAAGGCGACCAGCAGTCCGCCGACAACCGGCTCGGGAATACTGTAGGTCCGCAGTATCCCGATCCGGGCGAGGATCTGCCGCCCTAGCAAAAGAACGAGGGAAGCGCCCATCAGCGTTTCCAGGGTGTCGAGGGTCACGATGCTCTTCTCCGGTCGAGAGATCGATTAGTTAGCCGGGCGCGATAGGGCCGCTCTGGGACGACCTGACGCGAATCTAAGCAACAGATAGCCGATAACACCCGATAGCGTTGAGCCCGCGATCACGCCCAACCGGAGCGGCGTGAAATATTCGGGACCATCGAGAGCGAGTGAGCCGATGAACAGACTCATGGTGAAGCCGACGCCACATAACGCGGCGACACCAATCAGCTGGAGCCAACTGGCGCCCTCGGGAAGCTTGGCCAGACCGAGCCGAATCAGCATGGCGCTCGCCCCGCAAACACCGCAGAGCTTTCCGGCAAAAAGGCCCACGGCAATGCCGAGAGGCAGCGGCTGTGCCAGCGCGGACAGCGTAACGCCGGCGAACGACACGCCGGCGTTCGCAAAAGCGAAGATCGGCAACACACCAAAGGCCACCCAGGGATGGAGACTGTGTTCAAGCTGGTGGAGCGGAGCTGTGCCTTGTGCGCCCGTTGTCTTCAATGGCACGGCGAAAGCGATCGCAACGCCTGCAAGCGTTGCGTGAACACCCGACTTCAGAACGAACACCCACAAGATCACGCCAACGATAATGTAAGGCGCAATTCGCGTGACTTTCTGCAGGTTCAAGGCGATCAGAACCGCTATGGCTACGACCGCTAAAAAAAGCATTGCGATGGAAAGCTCAGCGGTATAAAACAGCGCAATGATGATGATCGCGCCCAGATCGTCCGCGATTGCTACTGCGGTCAGGAATATCTTCAGTGACAGCGGGACCCGTTTCCCGAGCAGGGAAAGAACGCCGAGCGCAAATGCAATGTCAGTGGCCGTGGGAATCGCCCAGCCCTTCAAGGCCGCGCCATTTCCGCGGTTAAAAATGAAATAGATGAGCGCAGGCACTACCATTCCGCCTAACCCGGCAACGACAGGCAGCACTATCTGCGCAGGCGTTGAGAGTTCGCCTTCAATCACCTCGCGCTTGACCTCCAGTCCGACCAGGAGGAAGAAGATGGCCATCAAACCGTCGTTGATCCACAGTAAAAGCGGCTTTGCAACCGCGAACGATCCAAAGCTTATCTGTACAGGGATTTTCAGCAGATCGTCGTACGCGTGTCGAAGCGGGGAGTTGCTGCAGATCAGCGCAAGCGCGGCGGCAGCTACGAGCAGCAAACCGCCCGCCGATTCCAGTTTAAGGAAGTCAGCAATGCCGTCGGTCCCCTTGCGAATCACGTTGCCGATCACAATACCCGGTCCGTTGTCTGCGCATCAACTCGTGAAGGCCAAAGCCGGCGCCGAGTTCTGTGTTCAGTCGGGCGCAGCGTTTCTTCTACACTTCTTCTACACATGATGATAGTGCACGGGCGGAGTCATTGATACCCGTTTTCGATGCCGCTTGAAAGCGGCCACTGACCGTCGTCTGACACATAAGGCAGGAGCGAAGCGAGATGGCATACGCGCGACGGTGGCGTGACCGGACAGTACAACTGCGCATCGGCAGCATGGTGGCGCTCCTTGTTCTACTCACCCTTAACGTGTTCGTCGTTCCCTTTACCGTCCCGCCGGACAGCGTCTTCGCGCGGATAGTGAGAGACGTGCTTCTGTCGATGATTCTTCTGAGCGGGGTGGCGACGGTATCGGACCACCACCGGCTATTCGTGGCGATTGCTCTCGTCTCCGGGGTGGCGATCCTGGTGCGCTGGACGGGATGGTTCTATCCGCCGGGAAAAACGCCCGGGCTGCTTGACGAAACGGCGCTCTTTTCGCTCGGCATTCTTTGCGTGGTCATCGGGATCAAGGTGTTCAGCTCTGGCACGGTGACCTTCGACCGGATCCTGGGTGCGATCGCACTTTACGTTTTGATCGGGGTCGTCTGGGCGGAAGCCTATCAACTCATCAACATCCACGTGCCGGGCGCCTACGCCGGAATTGCGCGTGACAGTGGTTCACTGGATCGCTCATCCTGGATCTACTTCAGCTTTGTCACGCTGACCACCGTGGGCTATGGTGACATCACGCCGGTCGCCCATGCAGCGCGGTCGCTAGCGATTCTCGAGGCGCTGATCGGGCAGCTTTATCCGGCGATCGTGCTCGCCCGACTCGTGTCACTTCATGTTGCGGGCGGTGGCTCCGGTACGAACCAGGCTTGACGTCGCAAGCCCTTTAAGGCGCGCGCACGCAGCACCCTAAGTGTCCGGATCCTCGCGGACGCGCGGTATCCAGAGTCGCTGATGAATGAGTAGCAGAAGCGGTGTCGTGACCATCGACAATGTAACCACCAGGGTCACGAGCGACGACAAGCGTTGATCGATCACGCGTGCCGCCAATGATGCCGCCAGCACGACGAACGCGAATTCTCCACCTTGTGACAACAGCACCGCAAAATAGGTACGTTGCCCGGCCGGGACTTCGAACCGGCCTGCGAGCAACCACAGCGCCACCGTCTTGATACCCACGAGCACCACTACCAGCGCGGCGACCAGCATGGGTTCACGCGCCAACACACCGAAGTCGATCGACATCCCCACCGCAATGAAGAACAAGCCCAGTAACAAGCCCTTGAACGGCGCCATATCGATCTCGATCTCATGGCGATATTCCGAATCCGCAAGCAACATGCCGGCGACGAACGCACCGAGAGACATCGACAGATGGACGCTCTGCATGAGCAGCGCAATCCCTATCACCCAGAGCAAGGCAAATGCGGTGAACACCTCGGGCACGCCAGTGCGCTTGATCAATCGAAGCAAAAAGCGCAACAGGAAATGTCCGACGAGCACGACTGCCGCAAGCATCGCCAGCGCTTTCAACGTGACGAGCCACCCTGGTTCGCCGGCGGCATCGGCGACCACAGGGCCCAGCAGCGGCAGTAGCGCAATCAGCGGAATCGCGGCCATGTCCTGAAACAGCAGGATGCCGAATCCTGCACGCCCGGCCGGCGTATCCATCAGCTTGTGTGCCTGGAGCTCAGCAATCACCATCGCCGTAGACGACAGTGCCAATGCAAGCCCGCCCGTTAGCGCGACGCGCCATGGCGTGCCGAAAACCAGGAACGTTGCCGTCAGGACCAATGCACACAGGGCCATCTGCGCTCCGCCATAGCCGAAAATCGTGCGGCGTATGGCCCATAGCTTTTCGACCTGCATTTCCAGGCCGATCACGAACATCATCAATACGATCCCCAGTTCAGCGAAGTGGAGAATCGCGTCCACATCGGTCACGAGCCGGAGCACCCACGGGCCGATCGCCACACCTGCAAGCAGGTAGCCAAGCACGGAGCCGAACCCCAGCCGTACAGACAGAGGTACTGCAATGAGCGCCGCTGCCAGGAAAATCACCACATCGATCAGCATGCCTTCCATACATCCGGCCCCGTCGTCACTGCCGGCGTGTCGTGCGGATCGCCGCGGCGATGGCATTGCTGACCGCCGCCATCGCCTTGCTATGCGCCGCCACGAGCGCGTCGTTACCCTGGGTGCCTGTCCGCTCGCTCAATACGGTACGCCCGCTCACCGCTGCGCCCTCCTTCGGCGGCTTCACCGACCACAGTACCGAGACCGACGCCGCGTCGGGCGCCGACTCGAAGCTCTCTACATCGATGGATACGACGTACGTCACCGCGGGGTCCATGTTTTGCGGAAACGCGGACACGAGCGCGCCGGGGAATTGCACGGCAAGATCGGCGGCAATGACCCGCCGGACCTGACCCTTCAGCGGTTCTGCCCATCGGGAGAACTCGTCGAGCGTGATCCGGTTGACGTCGGCCCGCATCACGAACTGCGGGCGATCGACGATCTCCGGGACCGTGACCGCGCCCATCACGATGGCCCACGTGGGGATGGGGGCCGGCGTGCCGTCTCCGGTCTGCTGCTGCGCAGGCTCGACACTCAGCGTATAGAAGCTCGCTTGAGGCGAGCTCGCGCAGCCGTTGACGACTACTGCCGCGAGCACGACGGCTATGGTTAAGAGGGTACGCATCACTTCTTGTCCTCCGTCTTGCCGCGAAGCAGCGCTTCGGGATGGCGCTCGAGATAGTCGGCGAGCGCACGGAACGACGCGGCCGTGCGCGACAATTCACGCATCGTGTCGACGGTGCTTTGCGCCAGCGGCGAATTCGGTTGCAACGTGTTGTTGGCCGAGACGAGCGCGTCGTGCGCAGCGGCCAGCGTGGCACGAGCCTCCGGGGCGACTTGAGTGTTGAGCGTCTTGAGCAGACCGTCCGCGTCGGCCAGCGTCTGGTGCAAGTCGTTGCCGATGGTTTCGAACGGAATCTTGTTCAGTTTCGCGACGAGGCTGGTGATCGAGTCCTGCAGCCCTTGCAGGTTGCCCGGAACGGTCGGCAATTCGGGTGGACTCTTGCTCCAGTCCATCGACGCCTTCAAAGCAGCCGGAAAGAAATCTACGGCGACATAAAGTTGGCCCGTCAGGAGGCTCGCCGTTTTCAACTGGGCGCGCAAACCGTGGGCGACCAGATACTCGACGAACGCCTTGCGATCCGGGGCGACCCGGCCGCCATTTCCGGCCGCTTCTTCCTTCGTGTCGGAGTCATAGCGCGTGGTGAAGCGCTCGGGGAAAATACGTATCACGACCGGAATGCTGAACTCCTTTTTGACCGGGTCAAAGTGCGTATAGATCGCCGCCACTTCGCCCACAACGATGCCCCGGAAATCGATGGGCGCGCCGACCGTCAAGCCGCGTACCGACTCCTTGAAGTTCAGCACATAGGTATCGACGATGGTGTCGTGCCGCTTCATCGCCTCGGCACGGTCGCTGAAGAGCTCGAACTGACGCTGCGCGGCGGCTTCGGACTTGACGGACTTGTCGGCCATGTTTGGCGGATCCTCGAATGCCAGGCCGCCAATCAGGATCGATACCAGTGACTCGGTATTGATCTTCACGCCGGTTGTATCCAGCGTCACGTCGACACCGCTCGCGTGCCAGAAGCGGGTATTGTCCGACACGTATTTGTCGTAGGGCGCGTTGACGAAGACGTGCAGCGTCATGCCGGCGCCGTCGGGGTCGAGTGCATAAGAGGTGATCTGGCCGACCTGCAGCCGCCGGTAAAACACCGGCGAGCCGATATCAAGCGAACCCATGTTCTCGCTCTTGAGGACGAACTCCCGCCCCGGCACACCGGTCGCGAATACCGGCGGCGACTCCAGCCCGACGAAATCGCGGCGGGACTCGCTCGCGGTACCAATGTCCATGCCAATGAACGAGCCTGACAGCAGCGTACCAATACCCGACACCGTGCCGCCGGATATGCGCGGGCGCACGACCCAGAAGCGGGTATCGTCTACCAGCATGTTCGTGGCGTCGCGGTTCACTTCGGCACTGGCTATGACCCGTTTGTGATCAGGCGACAAGACGACCTTCTTGATCACGCCAATATCCACGTTCTTGAATTTTATTTTGGTCTTGCCCGCTTCGAGCCCTTCACCGCTGACGAAGCTGATGGTGACGGTCGGGCCTTTCTCGAGGATCGACTGCACCGCGAGCCAGCCGCCGATCAATACCGCCACCAGCGGCACCAGCCAGACGAGCTGCACGCGCCAGCGCGAGCGAGGAGCGGCGACCGCTTCAGGAAAATCGGGCGGCCTATTCATGATCAGGCTCCATGGCGTCCCAGATGAGACGCGGGTCGAATGACATCGCAGCGAACATTGTCAGCACGACTACCGCGCCAAACGCGATCGCGCCGGGTCCCGCCTTGATCGTCGCGAGCGCGTTGAATTGCACAAGGGCGACCAGGATGGTGATGACATAGATATCGAGCATCGACCAGCGGCCGACCAGTTCCACCACCCGATAGATGCGCGTGCGTCTCTCGGGCAGCCAGCGCCAGCGCAGTTGCGCCGTCAGGACGAGAAAGACAAGCGCGATGATCTTGAGCATGGGCACCGCGATGCTCGCGATGAAAACGATGGCCGCAAGCGGCCATGAGCCCGAGGTCCAGAGGTACACCACGCCGCTCAGGATCGTGTCCGTTTGCGCGCCGAAGAGCGAACTCGTGTCCATCACGGGCAGCATGTTGGCGGGGATGTAGAGAACGATGGCGGCAATGACGAATGCCCAGGTGCGTGCAATGCTGCCGGGCTTCCGGAAATGCAGATGCGACCCGCAACGCGGGCAGCGGCCTTCGTGGGCATGCGATGCCGGCTTCGACAACAAGCCGCAGTCGTGGCAAACGAACAGGCCGGCGCGGGCGGCCGTGGGCGCCGAGGCGCTGGTCTGGGCGACCGGCACAACTGGCGCAACGGGCACACTAGCCACGCTCCGCGCGATGTCGATGCGAGTCCAGATATCGTGATGATCGAAGGCGGCCGCAGCCGCGGCAAGCAGCAACATCACCGCGCCGAACGCCAACATGGCAATGCCGGGGACCACGGTTGCGATAGCCGCGAGCTTGACGAGCGCAACCAGCATCCCGAGGATCAGCACTTCGATCATGCCCCATGGCGTCACACGACGCAGCACGCGCAACACGATATCGGGCCGGCGCGGGACGTGTCCTGAGCGCAGAGGCAAAAGCACATACGTTACCGCTGCCATGTCGAGCAGCGGCATGAGCAGCGTCGTGACGAACACGAGGCCCGCGAGCGGCCACACACCGTCGTCGTACAGGATGCGAGCCGCGCCGAACAGCGTGGTCTCGACAAGCGTGCCGTTCACCGAAAGCCCCACGATCGGGAAGGCATTGGCTACAGCGAACAGGACGATTGCCGCGAGCGTAAACGCGAGTGCCCGGTCCACGCTCGCAGGCGGGCTTCGATAAAGCATCGCGCCGCAACGCCGGCAACGCGCGGTCGCTCCGCCGGTCAACACCGTCTCGCGCTGCAGCAGGTCGCATTCGTGACACGCGATCAGGCGGGCGGCATTCATGGCGCAGCCCCTGCGGGTTGCGAAGCGGCAGCTGCCGGGTTCGCCATGGCCGTGGTCCCGTCGTAGCTCGTCGAGGTCATGCGTTCGGCGTCGGTGACCCAGCCGCCCCCCATTGCCTTGTAGAGGCTTACCGTTGACGTGAACACCGTACCTTGCGTCTGCGCGTAGCTGAGTTGAGCATTGAAGAGACTACGTTCAGCATCGAGCACTTCGATATAGCTCGTATAGCCGCCTTCGAAACGCAGCCGCGCGAGGCGTGCGTAGGTCCGTAACGCATCGACCTGATTGCCCTGCACCACCAGTTGCTCACGCGTTTTTTGCAGAGATATGAGCGCGTCCGCGACTTCCTGGAACGCAACCTGGATCGCCTTTTGATACTGAAAAAGCGCTTGTTGCTGCTGCGCTTCGGCTTGCTTTACCTGACCGCCAATACTGCCTGCCGTGAAGATAGGCAGTGTCACCGCCCCGGCATAAGACCAGACGCGTGCGGGCCCGGTGAAGAGCGAAGAGAACTGTCCGCTCGCGGAGCCGAACAAACCGGTCAGCGAGATAGAGGGGAAATAGAGCGCACGCGCGGCGCCGATCAACGCGTTCGCGGCGACCAGGTCTTGCTCGGCCTGACGCAGGTCGGGACGGCGTTCGAGCAATTCGGACGGCAGCCCCGCTGGTACCGCGGGCAGCGCGAGATCGTCCAGCTCGCGGTCACGCACAATAACCTCAGGGTTGTGCCCAAGCAGGATTGACAGCGCGTCTTCCTGCTGCGCGATCTGCAACTCGATCTGCGGAATCGACGCGAGCGAGGCCTGGTATTCCGACTGGCTTTGCGCCAGTTCCATTTGCGACACTTCGCCGCCCGTAAAGCGCAACTGAAACACACTGACGGAAGCCGCACGACTAGCGACCGTGGACTTTGCAATATCAAGTTGGCGGTCGAGTGAAAGCAGGTTCACATACGACGACGCCACCGAGGCCACCAGCGTCAGGATCGTCGCACGCCGGCCTTCTTCGCTCGCAAGCAGGTTCGCACGAGCGGCTTCCGTCTGCCGACGCAGCTTGCCGAAGAAATCGATCTCCCAGGATGCGGAGAGCGTCGCCTGGTACTGGTTGAATACCGAACCGACACCCGGCGGCAAGTCCGTCGTGCCGAGCGGCACCCGCTGGCGTTGCGCGTTGATCCCCGCCGCCACCTGCGGGAACAACTGCGAACGCGTGGTTACGAACTGCCCGCGAAACTGCTCGACGCGGGCCGCCGCGGTCTTTACGTCCAGATTGTCGGCCAACGCCGTGGCGATCAACTCGTTCAACGCCGGATCCTGAAACTGTTCCCACCACGCTGTATTGACGAGATCCTTCGCATCCGACTCGGCAAAGCGGAACGCAGGCGGTGTATCGACGACTGGCCGTTGATAGTCCGGTCCGAGCAAACAGCCACTGAGCGCAAGCACGACGAGCAACGAAAAGGCGGAGGCACGCATGTCAGTCGCCCTCGCGTTGGGCAGACGGCGTAGCGGTCGGTGCGCCTGCGCCGTGATCCGGTGGGCTCACCGTCGGACCAGGGGTCTTCTTCTTCCCGCTCCTTTTTTCCGACATCGTTTCGAGCACGTAGAAGAACATCGGGATGAAGAACACCGCGATCACCGTAGCGCCGAGCATGCCGCCAATGACGCCGGTGCCAATCGAATGCCGGCTGTTCGCCGACGCACCCGTGGCAATGGCAAGCGGTACGCAACCGAGGATGAATGCCAGGGACGTCATCACGATCGGGCGCAACCGCTCAGTCGCCGCCGTGACCGCGGCGTCGTACACCGACTCACCCGACTCGCGGTTCAGCACCGCAAACTCGAAGATCAGGATCGCGTTCTTGGCGGCCAGTGCGACCAGCATCGTCAAGCCAATCTGGAAATAGACGTCGTTTTCGAGACCTCGCAGCAGGATAGCGAGCAACGCGCCAAAGAGCGCGAACGGCACCGCCATCAGCACGCCTACCGGCAAGCTCCACTTCTCGTATTGCGCGGCAAGAATCAGGAACACCATGATCAGGCCGAACACGAACACCAGCCCTGAGGTACCGCCAGCCTGCCTTGCTTCGTATGCCTCGCCGCTCCACCCGACGTCGTATCCCGCCGGCATTACCTCATTGGCGACCTCGTCAAGCGTGGAGAGGACCTGTCCCGAGCTGTAGCCTGGCGCCGCGTTCGCGGTGATCTTGACCGCGGGGAAATTGTTGAAGCGCGTCACCAGATCGGGACCGGTAGCAAACTGGGTAGTCACCACGGCTTTAAGCGGCACCATGCTGCCGGTCCTGGCGCGCACATAGATCTGATCGAGATCCTGAGGCTTGAGCCGATACGACGGCTCCGCTTGCAGGATCACCTGCCACAACCGGCTCGAACGGTTGAACTGCGACACGTACAACGAACCAAACATGGTCTGCATCGCGCTGTAGACTTCCTCGATAGGAACCCCCAGCGTCTCCGCCCTGTCACGGTCCACATTGACCAGCAATTGCTGAGACGACGCATTGAACGTCGACGTGACGCGAGACAATTCGGGCCGCTGTTTTGCCTTCGCTATGAAGTCATCTACCACCGCCGCGAGTTGAGGGATGGTTGCGTCGCCCTTGCTCTGAATCCACATCTCGGTCCCCCCTGTCGTTCCAAGTCCTGGAATCGACGGCGGATTGACCGGCAGGATGATCCCCTCCTTCACCTTGGAGAGATTTTCATACGCATCGATCAGGACGGCACGTGCGTTCTGCGTCCTGATGTTGGCGAACTTATAGCGCTCGTCAAAGCTCTTGAAACCGATAAAAAACGTCGACGCGTTGTTCTTGCTCTGACTGTCCAGCAAACTGTATCCATCGACGATCGTCACGCTGCTCACGGCCGGCTGCTTCATGAAATAGTCCGTGACGTGCTGCGACACAGCCCCGGTGCGGTCAAGGCTCGCCGCGTCCGGCATGATGACCGCGCCGAGCAGGTAGCCCTGGTCCTCCGGCGGGAGAAACGACGTCGGGATCGACCTCATCATGATGACCGCGAGCGCGATCATTCCGGCGAACAGCAACAATGCCACCACAAAACGCTTGATGGCCAGCCTGACCAAACGCGTATGGCCGGAGGTCATCCGCCCGAACGCGTTATCG
>Ga0302226_10000402_pt1 | contig 37000 bp, 56 predicted proteins | sample II_Palsa_E3_3_FD_193524 | JGI IMG/M metagenome (GOLD analysis project Ga0302226, IMG submission 193524) | Peat permafrost microbial communities from Stordalen Mire near Abisko, Sweden - II_Palsa_E3_3 | ecosystem: Environmental > Terrestrial > Soil > Palsa > Peat permafrost | place: Sweden...
TGTCCGGTAACGTTGTAATTAATACTTTTTTAAAAAAAAAAAAAAAAAAAAAAAAAGTTCATTATTTTGTAAATAAATAAAAATGTAATGCAAGCACACATTGTTTGTATTTGTACCTCACAATCACAGACCGAATGATGTCGTCGCGGCTCTTGAGCTCAGACAAGTTGTAGTAGTGCGTAAAAATGAAAAATCTGCGCATCAGTTCGAGACCGCTCTCTTTGGACGTGAGGACTCCGAGGAGCGTAAAGTACTCTGCCGTGACTGTGACCTCCATCCGATCTAACAACAACAACAACAACAACAACAAAAAAAAAAAAAAAAAAATTTTTTTTTTCTGTTCAGCAAAAAAAAAAACGCACAAATAAAGTTTCCTTACGGCTGGAAAACAGGGGCTCCTCGTTCGATTTGCGATCACTTGTGGGCAAGAGTTCCTCCATGCCCGTGGCCAGCTGGGTGAGAAACTCACTGTCGCTTAGAAACTTGACGCCTTCGTTGGTTGCGAGCATGGTTTCGATAAAGAGACACCCGGTCTTGACATAGCGAAGCGAGCTTGCTTCCTGTGGGAGGTCGGCAAACTGCCGACTATGTGGAAGATAGCACGACCACAACTTGCGTAAAAACTTGTTGTTGATGCTTTCGTCCACACGCTTGGAGTTGAGGAGAGGGCCTTGAAGGAGCTCATCGATGGCATCCCAATTCCACTTGTGGAAAAACTTTTCAGTGAGGACGAGCGACTCCTTGACGAGGGCATTGAACTGTGTGTCGTCGACTTGCAAGCTGATGGACAGTTTGACCTTTTTTAACACCCGATAAGCCTCGTCACCCAGAAAAGAAAAAGAAAAACAAAAAAAACCTTGGAGACAATCTCGCTGACACGATGTTGCTGCGTCTCGTACTGGCTCTGGAGGAATGGGATCCAGTTGCTGCCCTGCTGGTCGAGCACAGGCCGATCTTTGCTCCTCAAAAGCTTTTCGAGCTGAGAGATCGCCGCTGTTGCGTTGTTGCGCATGGTGTCGTCTGTAAAAGTGACTCCAAGATTGAAGAGCGACGGCAGCAGCTGAACGCGCATGGCGTACGAACGTGGGAGTAACCTATCGGAAAGTGTTCTCAGCAACTATTTCTCTTTTCGTCGTAGCACACACCTGTCGACCAGGCTAAGAATGCGACCCAACAAGATCGTGCCACGCACTGCCAGGAACTTGTTTGCAGACTTGCTGATGTCGATCAGTGCCTCCAGCAAACCTCCGTCGATGAACGCAAGTAGCAAAACAGACAGATAGTTGGAGAGCAAATCCTGTCGGAATCCGGGAAGTGGAGGCAGGATCCTAACGCAAGTATTTCAGGAAAAAGAAAACAAACAACAAAAAACCGTCCGTACGTTTCCAGGTGCTCGGAGAAGAGCTTGGTCTGGTTTCGGATATCCGAGGGCTGTTTCAAGGCCATCGCAAAGTCATCCGACCATTCGGGTGTTTGCAAGCGGAAGATTTCGAAAAACAGCTCGAGAATCGTTCGTTTCGTGTCCTCGTAGGGCAAATAGAGAGCGTCCACCTGAATAGCAAACATAAGAGGGAAGAAAGAAACAAACCATGGGCCTTTACTAATGAACGAATCGCATGCGTCTCTGGTTGACAGAGGTAGATGATGCCTGTCCAAGTTTTCAAAAGCGACGTGATTACTTGCACGCTGGGGCCAAGCTTGAGGTCGTCGTTGGATACTTTGCTGTTGTGTGTGTCTGTGAGTGGGGCCATGATTGTCTCCAGATCAACACCAGGTCGGATGAACGATCGCGTGGCCTCTGTGTCCAACAAAGCAGCCACGGTCATCGACAGGATCAATGCCTGCTCTGCTGTCGCATCCAGCATCGCGTTGAAGATCTACCAAGTCAAAATCCCATTGATTGCTCCAATCCTTGACTTTTACGTGTGGTCATACGGTTCTAACGCCACGGCACATTGAAAGGAGCTCAATGTTGTAGAAGGCAAGTTCACACAGCGTTTCCAAGCACACCGATGCCATCTTGTCATCCGGTGTCTCTGAGATTGCGACGAGAGTGGTGACGATGCCCCTAGGCGCGAGGTCAGCACCACCTATGGACAACAATGAGTATTCTCCCCTCTCTCTCTCTCTCTCTCTCAAGAAAGAAGGAAAAAAAAAAAGAGCGATCGGACCTTCAATGCACAAGAGGGCACGCGTCAGCTTTAGGGCTTGCTCGCGCTCAGTGTCCAAGCGAGTATCACGCACGAGGGATCTTACGATGAAGAGGTCAATATTTTGGGAGTACAGCTCCTGAACGGCCTGCTCGTCCACAACGAGATGGCGAAGGGCGCGAAACGTGCTAGCCCTAATGTCCTTTGAGTTGTCGTTCAACAGTGCGCGCAGCACTCGCACAACTGTCTCGCGCGGCTGGTATTCGTCAATCGCAGAAATCGTCTGTGTTCAAAAACATTGGTTGTTAAGAACCAAAAAAAAGAAGGAAAAAAAAAACAACGTGTCGCCACCTTCAGAACGAGTGCAAACTTGTTGAGCTGCTCTAGTTTGTCCTGCACACTGGTCGTGTCGCTCTTGATAGTCAGCAGGATATCCTGGATGATAACCGAGTTGCTCCTAGAGTCGTTGAGATGGTCGGCGAGTTTTTTGAACGCATTGGCCGAGCCCATCGACGGCGCGCGCTTGTAACCCGCGACTGTACACATACCAGATTGAGATAAAAAGAAAAAAAAAGGTGTGGGGGACAGAGCAACCATTGCGCGGCCTCGCCGGGGAACTCCTCGATGACAGGTTCTGCGACGACGTGGACCGCCGATGGATGCCCCCCGCAACGTTGGAGCTGGTGTGCAGCAGGCTCTTTCTCCTCTTTGCGCCACCCGCTTTTAGTGCGGCCAGTTGCATCGTCAGTGCGGCGATCTTTGACTCGGCGGCCTTGAGCTGTAGCTCTACATCCTCCGTGTTGGGCTCGGAGCCCTTGCCTTCCTCGTAGAATGACTTTTTGGAGGGAGGGTAAACAAAGGGTGAGTGGTCGTGATTTTCTTCGCCTGCCTTCACCTTGAGCATGCTCTGCGCACCCTGCTTGATCTTGGTCTCGATCTGCAACTGCTCCTCGAGACGTTGCATCTGGTACAGGGCGTGTTTGGTGTTACATGGCTCTCCCCCAACCCAGCACCCGCTGTCACGACAAAAAAAAACGACGCACGCTTACCTCGCGCTGCAGCTCCAACAGTTCCTCCTCCGTGTGCTGTTGCAGGTGGCTCTGCACCTCGTGGCTGTCGGGCACGGCGTCCTTGGGGGCCGTCGGCTTGCTTGAGAGCAGCGCAGCCACACGGTCCGCGCCCACCAGAGGCAGAGGCTCGAGCACCGCGGACATTTTGCAAAGTACCCGACCCTGGGCATGCCTCCGAAAACCAAGGTGCCGCCGCGGCAGGCGGTTGCCCCCTCCTCCCTGTCCTCCGGCCGACGGATGGCGGCAGTGGCGGCAGTACTGGTTGCAGCGGTCACATGGTGGTGGTTGGCCGCAAGGTCGACGCGCCCGGCTGTAGCCATCGCCGAGATGGACTGGTCGTCGCCATCGACCACCTTGTCGCCACAAGAGCTCGCAAAGCATGGCAAGCCCGTGCTCGTGCATGGATCCGTCGCGGCTACATGGCCGGCGCTCTCATCGTGGACGCCACAACGGCTGGGCGAGCTGTCGCCCCGATTGCCCAACGTGTATCGGCAGCGGAATCCGTACTTTCGACACTACGCCAAGAACAAGGCACGGATGTTCCAAAAATAAACAATGAAATACTGAGACTTTCCCTAACAGCCGTTCGAGACACTCCTGGGCACGCGCCCCACTTTTGAGACACTCAACATGACGGGAGCCGAGTTTGCAGCCTCTGCCTTTGGCGACCAAGGCGTCGATCGCGAGTACTACTACTGGGCAGGCCCTGTGGCTCTACTGGGCCCGGCGATGGCGGGCGATGTCGAACCGCACAGTCCCCTCGTGCTGAATCCACAGGAAAGCTACTTTAACGCTTGGATTTCGTCCAAAGGGGTGATTGCGTCGTGCCACTACGACATGTACCACAACTTTTTCGTCCAGGTGAGCGGGCGCAAACGGTTCACGCTCTTCCCCCCGTCCGACTGGCACAACTTGCAGGTTTTCCCGATCTCGCACCCGAGCCACCGGCAGTGCCAAGTCAACATGCTGGACCCCCACGACACCGCCGAGCTCGAGCGCGCGACTGGCACCGGTCCGATCGTCGTCCAAGTAGGGCCGGGCGATGTCCTGTACCTTCCCCCATTCTGGTTCCACCACGTCGAAGCGCTGGACGCGTCGATGTCTGTCAATGTATGGTCGTACACTCGTGACTTTTCCGACGCGCACGGCATCTTCAAGCTGCCCGTGCCCTTTGAAGATGACTGGCCTGAGCGACTCAAGTTTACCGCGGTCTTTGCCTACATTGGCAACTTGGCCGAGCGTTGCGACGTCCTCGACACGAGCACGGACGATTACATCACTGCCATGGTGACTGCGCGCTTTTTGACCCTCCGTCCCGCCGAGCTTCTCAAGGCATTCAACCGGGCCAGCGCCACATCACGCGACCGGTATGTTTGTGCGACGCCATGGGAAGACCAGCCATCCATAAAGGCGCTCGGCGGTGCCAGCGGAGCTCAGGCGCTGCGCGACAAGTTTGCCAAGAGGAGCACCGAAATTTGTAAACGGCTCCTAAAGGTGCCGAAGGCACAGCGGTCCATCCTGCTTGAGGACTTTATCGAAGAGCTCGTCGAGTACTCTGCCGGCCCTCAGAACGTGCTTGCGTACCTGGAGACATGCTACGCCCCCGCATCGTTGTAGTTTAATCTTGCTTCTTAACAAAAAAAAAAAAAAAGAGATTTTTTATTATTTAGTTTGGCTGGAGCAAGGGTTTCCTCAGGAGATCGTTGTAATGGACAGGTGCAAAACAACGGCCCAAACGCTCAAAGGTCTCGCCTGTGATGGCTGGAATATGGAGCAGCGCTTGTTCATCCGCGCGGGTAGGGCCAACGTTGACGATCACCACAGGAACGTTTTGCCGCGCTGCTGCGACAATGAAACGGTACACCGAGTAGACCTGGAGAGACGTGCCTGCAGCAATGATCCCGTCCGACTTGGCCACGACATCAAAGGCCTCGTCCACGACCGACGTGGGCACGTTTTGGCCAAAAAATACAACATCGGGTTTCATGACGCCGCCGCAGCAAGGGCAGCAAGGCAGATGGAAATTCTGGTAGTCATCCCGCGTCACGATCTCTGAGTCGCCATCGGGTCGTGTAGTCGAGTTTGTTGTTGCCGGTGTGGTGAAGGGGTCGTTCTTGAACGACACAACCTCTGGCGACACCCTGCAAGGAAAAAATAAATGCACCCAAGCTGCTGGTCAGCTATACGTACACCCACGACGGGTTCATGTCGGCCAGGCTGTGCTGGAAGTCCTCGCGCGAGACCTGATGCTTGCACGTGAGGCAGCTTACGGTGAACTGCGAACCGTGCAGCTCGATCACCCTGGAGCCGTGCGACTTGTGGTGCAAGCGATCGACATTCTGTGTGATGATGTTTGAAACATAGCCAGCCTGCTGCAATGCCGTGATCCCGTAGTGCGTCCGGTTGGGTTTGACCGACGAAAACACACCCCAGCCGGTGAACGAGCGCGCCCAGTAGCGCCGTCGGACGGCCTCCACCTTTGTGAAATCTGCGTACGTCACAGGTTTGTGGCCCTTTGAGTAGGCACCGTTCGGCGACCTGTAATCGGGGATCCCAGACTCGGTACTGCCCCTCTTCCTGCGTTAGCGATGTAAACTGACGAGGTAAAGCTACCTGCATCCGGCGCCAGTGACCAGCGTAATGTTGCGCCGCTGTCTGCAAACACAGGGTCAACTCTTCAAAAGACGGTGAGACGTACGACACAAACTGCTCGAGCAGTCGGTGCAGCTCCTCCGGGTAGGCCTCGGGGCTCGGTGGAACCGTGCTCCCCGCACCCCACCGCATCGGCAGGACAGGGGTGGAGGTTGCCGTTGCCAAGGTCGTCGAGCACAGCGACGCAGACCTCAGAACGCGTGACGTCATTTCACGTCCTGGTAGGGATGTCTTTTTATTAATCATGGTTCCCTTTTCGTTTTCTCAGATTGCGCGTCGCGCTCTTGTCCACCCGTCATGAGCGAGCCAAAGCTGACGCGCGTGCAAAAGGCGTGGAAAGTGGTACGTCGGCCGTGACCGCAGGGTGCCCCCCCTAACAATCGGCCTCAAACGTGTAGGAGTTTTTCAAGGACCGCAATGACCTCGTCGTGGATGACACAAACATCAAGCAGAGCGTGCACATCCACAAGTGCGAGAACTGCACGGTGCAGGTCAAGGGCAAGGTGAACGAGATCCTGATTGGTACGGCGCATGCGATTTCCCCCAAACTGAGCCCTCGGATGCAGACCAGTGTGACAAGGTTTCGCTGCTGTTTGAGGGCGTGATTGGCTCGTGCGATATTGTCAACTCGAAGAAGACAAAGGTGCAGGTCACCGGCGAGGCACCGGCGATCCAGGTCGACCGCAGCCATGGCTTGACGATCTACTTGTCGCGCGAGTCGAGCGCGATCAACATTTTCACCGTCCTGTCCACGGAGGTCAATGTCGTGACCGAGTCTGAGGAGATTGAAGGTCCCCAGGTGTGTTTTTTGATGTTTTGTCGAATTTCCTAGCTGGCGATAAACCCCTCGTTGCAGAAGGAGCAGACCGTCCCGCAGCAGTTTGTCAGCAAGCTCGTCCGCGGAAAGCTTGTCACGACCCCGATCGAGCTTTGAAGGAGGATGTATTTTTTTTTTATTTTACGCGTTCAAACAATACATGAGAATTTCGCTGGTGGTGTGGCGGGGGAGGGAAGGAGAACAAAAAACTGCTTGCGTGTTTACTTTATGCCCTTGACCTTGCGCACGAGAATCGTGGCGACAAGGATGTACGAGGCACCGAGGAGCCAGATGACCGTGTAGCCCAAGCACTGAACGCCGTAATCGCCCCCAATGGTTTGGAATAGGTCGAGCAGGACGCCCGCTAGCGGTGTCGCCATGACCTGACCCAGAATCAACGCAGTACTCCACAGGGCAATGTCACGAGCAAAGTCATCCTTGGAGGGGAGGACGTCCATTACCTTTTGAAAACAGCAAAGGTTTTTTTTTTAGTGACATTCACGCGCAAAAAAACAAACCATCGCAAAATCGACTGCGAGGAAGCAGCCAAACCCAATGCCGAGGCCTCCACCTGCGACGGCCGCAAGGACGAATGTTCGAATGAAAATGAGGGATAAAAACACGACCGTCATAATGGCACCGCTGGCATACATAAGCACTCGTCGTCGTCTGTGAGGAGGACATCCATGTTTCTTTCAATACCGTAAAACGAAGAAAAAGAAGAAGACGAAAAAACTCACCCGCCCAGCTTGTCCGAGATGATGCCACCGAGGAGAGCGCTAAACGTGGCGCAGATGAGCATGGGCAGAATGACGATTGAAACGGCGGTTTCAGGGCTCATTGGCTCACCATCAAACTCGGGCAAGGATACGCAGTCTGCCAGGTAGTATTGAAGGAACTCCTAAAAAAGAAGAAACAATTTTAATTGAGAACAAAAATCTAGATCGTACCTGAACAGTATACTGTCCGAGCTGCATCAACAGGCGGATCAAAAACACCCAGCGGAAATCGACATTGACGATCATCGGCTCAAACAGGGGGTAGACGATTGTCGCGTAAGTCCACCTCCAAGCATACAGGGCCTTGCTTTGTGCAACTCGGTCATAGCTCTTGTCAGCCGCGAGAACTTTCTCCCGGCTCGCTAAAAACAAACAAACAAACAAACATATTAAAATTCGTTTTGGTTTTGGTTTTGGTTTTAAAGAAAGAGAGAAAAACACCTACTTCGTTCGGCAGCTTGGATGCGTGCCAAGTCTTCTCGCGTGAAGGAGGGTTCCTTGATGAGATACAGCGTGACCAGGAGCGAAACAGCATAGATTCCCAGCATGAGACCAAACGAGCCGAACGAGCCCAGTGTAGAGTAAAACAGCCCTAAAATTATTGGAATGAGGAGAGGGACAAAAGTTTTCTTGCGTACCCAAGATTGCCCCAGACAAGGCTCCTAGTTGACTGATGGCACCCATGACGGCCGACCCTTTACCGCGCTGGTTGCTATTGAGGATATCTGCAAACAGACCATTGAAAGGAACGCTCACTACGACCTGTGTACGAAAAAAAAAAAGGGGGGGGGGTTAATTTTCACGAAAATAAATTAATTTTTTTCTGTAACGGCACATTGAGAATCGTGAGAATCGCATATCCTGTGACATAAACGGCGAGTGACTGCGCGCCTGCCAGCAAAAAGGTAGTCGGGACGAGAAGGACGGATCCAGCGACAATCTAAAATTTTCCAGATTGATAAAAGAAAAGGTAAAAAAAAAAAGACCGACCACGCACCCAAGAATAGCGACGTCCAAATGGTGAGTAGACGTGATCGCACGCATAGCCGAGGAAGATGGATGCGATGAGGTTGACGGCGCCGCCGACAACGAACAGGACAAAGAGACCAAAACCCTTATCCTCCTCGCCGGTAAGCGCCTTGACCTGGCTGGGAACGGCAATGACAAGCATCTGAAGATAAGCGTGAATACACAAACGAGAACCCAGAAAAAAAAAAGGAAAGAAAACTAACCACAAATCCGTAGACGGTGTAACCAAACCAGAACGCATTGAGTGCCATCATGTGAGCCCAGTCGAGGTCCGGGCGGTTCGCCTGCTTTCGTCCGGTGACAATTTCATTGGCAGAGCCTGCCTGCACGGCCAACTCGACACCGGCGGCGTCAGGACGAGCATACAAGGCCACATCCTCATCCTCGTGGGTCAATTCTGCCATCTCGTACGCCTTTGAGCCTCCTGATAGGTGGCCTGCATCTTGCACGGCAATGCCGCCTGCACCGGCTGCGCCGAGCGCGATGAAGCCCGTTTCCGCCTAAAACATCCCAAAGAAATGAATAACGCAAGAAGAAACCATGCCGGCGTACGAGATCCTTGACGACGGCAGCCACTTTGGCACTTTTCTTGAGGTCGGCAGCCTTTTTCACCTCGTCGTCGCCAAAGGCGTCCGACGCGAACGGGTTGTACTCTCCCGCGGCCGACGATGTGAACGGATCAAAGACGTTGTTGTTTTGCTTGGCAGACTGTGCAGAGGGAGCGCTGCTCCCGCCAACGGCGTCCCCGTGGATCTTACTCGTGATGGCATTGTTGTTGGAGACTACTGCGGCAGCGAACGGGTTGGTCGACGCGAATGGAGTCACGGGCGTGAACGTCGACGCAAAGGGGTTGTTCTCTGACGTGAAGAAGGGATTGTACGGTTTGGCGGTCGACGGCCGATGCGTCGACAAGGGACCTGGAGATGAATAAAGTGAAAAGGCCCGCGTAAGTGCAGGACGTTTGAGGATGGCCGGTTTACCGGCTTGCGTGCTCGAGTCGAGGTTTCCAAAGAGGTCGTCGAGAGGGTGGCTCTAAAAAAGATAACAGCGTTGAGAGATACGACAACGACAACGTGCCTTGTTTTTTTTTTTGTTTTACCTCGGCGTGTGCGCTCAACGGAGCCACAGTCGGTTTGTATGCCATGTCCGTGGTCCTGGTCGTCGCTGCCCCTGTGTCCACCTGAAATCCAAACGGATCTGCTGAGATCCCCGCAGACACGTGCAGTGGTTCTGACTCTGTTGACGCATACGGATTTGCAGCAGACCCGCCCAGTCCACCGAAATCACCGACAGTACCAGCACGAGAAGCCGGTGCTGACGCTGCGAAACCTACTCCACCAAAGTCGTCGTCAAACGGATTGGCGGCCGTTGTTGTTGACCCCTGTGTTGACGACGACGTTGACACCGTTACTGTTGCACGTTGTTCGTCCTGCCCGTTATGTGCCCACGGGTCTTGTCCCTCGCCATAGTCGTCCTCGACATGGTTGTTGTTGTTGTTGTCGTCGTCGTCGCCGCTCACCAGGCGCCGGTGGTCGGACATGTCACGGTGGGATAAATACAAAAAAAGCAGACCCTTCGGAAAATTACAAGGAGAAAATTTTTGGTTGCGACACAACGCCTATTTGATCTTCTTGATGCGGCTGATGAAAAATGTGCCGAGGATGATGTACACCGCAGCGAGACCAAAGATCACTGTCAGTACGAGGCAGTTGTCAGCAAAAAAAAAAAAAAAAAAAAAAAAATCTAATTTTTACCTGTGTAGCCGAGACACTGGATGCCACTGTCGTTGCCAACCTCCTGGAAGTGATCAAGGAGAAGTCCAGCAAGTGGCGTTGCAGATATCTTTTCAAAAAGAATTGCAAAAACCATGGTGTTGATTAAAACAAAAAAAAATGCGCACGTCAATAGTGTTGTTTACCTGGGGGATCACGAGAGCCAAGTGCCAGAGGGCGATATCACGGGCAACATCGTCCTCGGATGGAAGCACGTCCATGACGATTGCAAAGTCGACCTACATGCATTTTTTTATTTTTTTACTTTCAAATACGAAACGAGGAGAGACGCACGGAAAGGAATGCGCCGTAGCCGACGCCAAACACGGTCGCGAGGACCACCGCGATAGGAAAGCTACGCACGAGCGAAAACATGATGCAGCAGAAGACCATGAGTAGACCGCTAATGTACATTAGGATCTTTCGTCGGTTGCCCCATTTGTCCGAGAGCATGCCTCCACCCACGGACGAGATGGTTGCAAACACGAGGAGAGGTAGGAAGAGTACACTCACACCCGTTTCGGCAGTCATTTGGGTTCCATCGCTGTAATAGGGGAGGTCGATGCAGTCGTCCAAAAGGTACTGGAGGAATTCCTGCGCGGGGGGGAAACAAAGCAACTAAACACAAAAGTCGTCAATATGGTTTACCTGGATCGTATACTGCCCAAGCTGCATAAGAAAGCGCGAGAAAAAGACCCAACGAAAGTCGACGTTGATGATGAGCGGTTCAAACAGGGGGAAAAAGATGGTGGCATAAACCCACTGCGAGGCGTACACGAGTTTGTTGGCAGAGTGATGACTGCCGAGGTTTTTCGAGCGCTCGACGGCGTCTGTCTGCTTGATGCGCTCCAGATCCGAGCGCAAGAATCGCGGTTCCTTGACCGTGATCACGGTCACCGACAAGCAGACAAGCCACAGAGCCGAAAGGACGCCGTACGTTCCAAACGAGCCAAGAGACGTATAGAAAGCACCGAGGATCGCCCCAGCCAGGTTGCCGATCTGAGCCATCGCGCCCAAGATTGCCGATGCCCTTCCTCGTTGGTCACTGCTGATCAAGTCTGCAAACAGTCCACTGCAGACGGGAATACGTGAGCGAACGGGGGATTAAAATAAAAAAAAAAGCACGCGTACTTGTAAGGAATGCTTGCAGCCACAGAGAGGATCGTCACGACCGAGTAAAAGACTGTGTACATCTCGATGGTCTGTATAAAAGAAGAAATCGGTGTTGCAGGAAGAGAAAAACATTTTTTGTATGTACACTCGCAGTTGGCAGGAGCATGGTGAATGGGATCAAAAGAGTGGAAGACGAAACAAGCCATGAGTAACGCCGCCCAAAGGGCGAGTACGTCCTATCGGTAACGTAGCCGAGGATGACGGATGCGACCTGTTCATATTTTTTTTTTAAATTTTTTTTTTTTTTTTTTTTTATTTCCATCTCTAGATACCAAATTGACGGTGCCAGCAATGATGAAAAGAACAAACATGCCTTCGCCCTTGTGTTCATCGCCCATGATGTCGCGCACCTCGCTCGGAATTGTGACAATCATGAGGGTAAAAAAATAGAGCTGCAGGAAATTGTGGTTATTGAATTGTGGTAAACAGGGAGACGCACGTTGTACGCAAACCACCATGTTGTCAGTAAGAAAGTCTTCCCGGTTGACAGACCTTGTCGTCTCCCCCCTATCGTCAACTGTTATTTCGACTGAAGGCCTCGAGCGAGACCATACCCAACCCATCGCCCTTGTCTTCCTCGCCGCTGCGCGTGCGGTCGGTCAAAGCGACCGCCTCGTCGTCGCCGCCATCGCCGAGCAATCCGGCATAGTTTCCGTCTCCGCCGCCGCTGCCAGCATATGCATAGCTGCTGTCATCTTTGTCGTCCATCACCGCGTGGATCAAGTCGCCGTCCGAGTGGAGCCGCGCGGTCGCAATCTGTTGATAGCGTTGCTCCATTTTTGTAAATAACCGCCCCAAGCAAAGCAAAAGATGTCTGGCGCTCTTCAGTCCTGGCTGTACGCCAACGTCGGCGAGCCGGTGCTTGCCCTGCGAAGACTTTCAAAGCGCCAGGTAAGGGCCATGACGCCCAGTTTCGTGGTTTTCCGGTGCTGAGAAACACGGTTCCAGGTGGGCCTGCAAGTACTAAACTTTGCGGTCATCGTGTGCACTGCGCTGATGGTGTGGAAAGGCTTGTCCGTGCTGGCCAACACGGAGAGCCCCATTGTCGTCGTGTTGAGGTGCGCTGATCCTATTGTTGTTATTGCTGCTGTCGCTAAGGTTGTTCACAAATAGTGGAAGCATGGAGCCCGGGATGGAACGAGGCGACCTTTTGCTGTTGTCCATGTCCAGCGAGGCGGTACGAGTAGGAGATATCTGTGTGTTCAAGCTCGAAGGCCGCGATGTCCCGATTGTTCATCGCGTCTTAAAAACCCATGAATACGAGTATTTGCGCGCGCGCGTGTGTGTGTGTGTCTGTCACTGATCGCAAGTCACGTAGCGAAAACGGGAAAGAGCTCATCCTAACAAAAGGCGACAACAACTATGTCGATGACCGCAGCCTTTACAACGAAGGGCAGCTCTGGATCCACCGGGAACACATTGTCGGCCGAGCGCAAGCGTATACAAAAAGAAGAAGGAAGAAAAAAAAAATATTTGAACGGGATCAATCTACAGGTTTATTCCATACGCGGGCATGCTCACGATCTACATGAACGACTACCCATCATTAAAATTCGTTCTCTTAGCAAGCTTGGCCGTGTTTGTACTGATAACTCGCGAGTACTAGACAGGAAGGCAAATGACCAGTCTGACAAATAAATTCCTCTGGACGAAAAGCACCGTACGTTTTTCTTTCTGTTCTCATGAAACCGCAATGAGACGTTTCATTACTCATTGGGTGTCTACTCGTTCAACGTTCTTCTCTCCCACTCTCGCTCTACTCTCGCTCTCGCCCTCCCTGCACCTCTCTGCAGTGGTTTTTGCTGGCCAAAACTCTGGTCTTTGACTAATTTGGAAAGGCCAAAAAAATGCCCAAAACCGGCCACGTTACTATTTTCTTCTCTAGTCAATTGCTATTGCTGTTGGTTGGTGTGCTGTGGTGCACTCGCCGACACGGGGCCTTATCGTGCTGACCGAGCGTGCTGACCACGCAGGCCTGTCCGTGTTTTTTGCTTGGGTCTCTCTTCTTTTTTTTTTTTTCACCCCCCAACGTTGTCGTTACCTTTTTTTTTTTTTCGCCTTCTGATGAAACACCAACGGTCTTGCGCGCGCAGACGTTTCATGGATTCTCGTTTTCTCCAGAGTCGTTTGAGTGAAAGCAATGAGTAGAAGTGTGTCCAACAAGTGAGTGTGACAAACCACCTTTCCGTTAATCGCAACATTTTCCTTTCCCGCCGCTGCCCTCCAAACCCAACGACAAATGGTCTATGACACAGCACAGCAGCAGTCGCTCCTCCAGAACCTGAGCTCGCCCTACGCCAACAAGATTGAGAGGATGGAGAAGGGTGCGGTCCAGTCCTCGTCACCTCAGGTAACAACAGCCCTTTTTTTTTTCTATCAAAAAAAAACAAAAAAAAAAACGGACGGACTCTTATCATGACGCTTGTTTCGCTCGGGTTTCGCTGCAGGCTATCCGCAAGTCCCAGCGCAATGCCTCTCGCCAGCAGCTCCAGCAGCATCAGGAACAGCAGAAGCCGGAACAATCCCAGCAATCGCCGCCCGAACAGCTGCAGCAGCAGCAAGTCCAAGTGGAACTTCTGCAACCGGCGCCACACGTGCAAGACCCCCTATCTGCGGGGCTGGCGGTCGGTTCCTCGTCGTCCACAACGCCATCGGCCTCGCCCACGGTTCCCTTTGCCATCCCCATTCATGAGTCTGAGCGGCTTCAGCGGGAACTTGTCCAGTTCATCGAAACGTGCCCTCTCAACTGGTATGGATGCTACTACGATTTCGTTTTGTCGTTCCTCAGCTTTATACATCTCACAGGGAGCAAGGTCAGTACGTGAAAAAGTTCCAGCTCTTTGACGAGAGCATCAGCTGTGTCCTCTGGGAGGTAACCCTTATGTTAATTTTAATATTTTTATCAAGACACTCTTTTTTTTTTTTTTTGGCTTGTTTTTTAAGGACCGCTTCTACATCACCGGTACCGACATTGTCAAGTCGGTCATCTGGCGTTTCCGCCTTGATGGCCACTCGATCGTGGACAAGAAAAAGTTTGAAGAGGTTTGCGTCAATTAGTACAAACGAAAAAGACACTACAATAAGAATACCCACAGGGAGTCTTCAGCGACCTCCGCAACCTCAAGCCGGGTATCGACGCCACCCTGGAGGAGCCCCGATCGCCCTTCCTCGATTTCCTCTACAAGCTTCACTGCATTCGCACGCACAAGAAGCAAAAGGTCTTCTTCTGGTACTCGGTTCCGGTAAGTATTTTCAATCGGTTCGATGAAAGTAACTTCTTTTTTTTTTTCTTTGGTTGTGCGTTGATAACAAACAGCACGAAAAGATCTACCAAGACGCACTTCGCCGTGAGCGTAAGCGCGAGATCTTTCCGATCGTCGACACCCTGCTGTCCTTGAATACAACCAGTGGTGCGTATACTGTCTTTTGCGGCTCTTTTAAAAAAATAAAATAAAATGTCTCCTTCCAATTCCAGACGAGCTTGTGGTTCAGCAGCAACAACAGCTCCAGCATCACCAGCTGCAACAGCAACAACTCCACCACCAGCAGCACTTCCAGATGCAGCAGCAGATGCAGCACATGCAGCAGATGCAGATGTACATGCAGCACCCTCAGCTCCAACTGCAGTACTTTATGCATCTCCAGCAGCAGCAGCAGCAGCAACAGCAGCAGTTCCAGCAGTACCAGTTGGAGACCATGCGCAAGCGAGCCAAGGTTGAGGCCTCGGTTTGAAAATACAACTCACACACCAAAAAAAAAAAAAAATGAGCGTTCTGATTATTATTTTTCTTTCGTCGTCCAATACTTGGTACTGCTGTTATTTTTATTCTTCTTCAAGCTTGCCTTCTGACGATGCCGACTGCATTTCTCTGCTTTTTCTTGTCCTTGCTCCCTTGTGTATAGCTTTTTCCCTCTCTCGCGTACTGTTATACGTAGGCATCATTGACAAACAACAACTGCATTTCGTGAGACTTGGAGAGGATGCTACTGTAGTTCAGGACGTAGCAGACGACGAGGATGGGCCACCATTCTGATGCTGCGGATGCCCGTTCCCAGTTGCTGTCTCGGACGCAGTTTGCTTGTTGCTGAGATGGCCGAGCGTCTCGGGAAATGCCTTGACAAGGAACGGCCACACGACCGGCTGGCTCACGAGGAAGATTTGGTACGCGGCAAGGAGCCACACAAAGCCAAGGCCAACCCAGAATGTGATGCCCACGCAGACCCTGCAATACGGTCGGTCACTCATGAGGGGGTTGGATTCCTTTTACCAGAAAAGAGCCACTCCAGCGATCGCAAGCGTCGTCAGCTCGACAATGACAAAGACGAGCAGGCCGATGAGGATCGCGCCGATGATAAAGCCAAGGAAGAGACCTACGGGCAAGGCTGTCGCGACTGCAATCTGAAGAAGAAATAGTAGGGTTGAGCACCAAAATAGCCCCGACATTCGGACAGAGTTTTCGTACCGCGACAACAAACCATGGCAGCAGCACATGCTTCCGGCTGAGCGAGCCCCAGTGGTGAATGGCAACTGATATGAGCGTCTTGAGGTGCTTCTTGGTCGCCTCAAGGGCGTCGACCGCAGCCGCGCTGCTCATTTTTCGGCGGGCAGGAAAAAAAAAATTTCCAGTCGGAAAGCCTGAAAAAAAAAAAAAAAATACATGTCGGCCACCCAGTCGTCGGCCGCCGCCAGTTTGCACTGGTATCTCAAAGAGACGACCCAGGCAATCCTAGCCACTATTGATGTCGCCGCCGCTGCCGCCGAGCAACGGGATGTGCCAACATCGTCGAGCAATGACCTGTTTGCGCTGCCGAGGTTAGAGGCGGCCCTTCAGATTGATTCTCATGCAACCTGGGACGGCGCGATTGCGGCCGACGGCTCAATACATGGCCGCCAGCCAAGACCAAGACCAGAAGACATGTACACGGCACTGCGTGAGACCCAGAACCGATCGTGGGCACAGGAGACGTACGCTTTGCGCATGATTTGTCGTCGCAACCCTTACACCCCTTCGTAGGGTATACCAGGGAATCAAGCTCGCAAAAGAGGGCCAGTTTGACAAGGCGATTGGGCACTACAAGAAGGCGCTCGAGATCGACGCCAAGTGCTCGGATGCATTTGTGGCACGAGGTGCAGCCCACGCAAACATGGTGCGTAATCTGCAAACGCCGCACCAAAGGTTAACTATGCTGCTTTTCCCCCCAGGGCAAGCTGGAGAATGCCGTGCACGACTTTGAGACGGCACTCAAGATCGACCCAGGGCACAAGAACGCCCAAAAGTACCTCGATGCCACACGATCAAAGCTGGAGAGTTCAACTTCCCCGACGGTGGCGTCACCGCAACCACCCGCGTCGTCGCAGAACGCTCCTTTGTCATCTCTAGTCTCGTCTCTGTCGAGCAAGGCGATTGAAAAGCTCAAGGAGGAAGCTAAATCATGGGGCGAGGACGGCTCGTCCAAAAAGCACAAGAGCAAATCTAAGAAGGATCGGAAAAAGGCACGGTCGACTGCAACGAGTGCCTCAAAATAAATATAAAAACAATAGCACAAGAAATCGGCATCGTCCAAGGAGGCCAAGAAAAAATCTAGCAAGCATCGGCACAAGCATCACAGTAATCCGTCGTCTCCGACTTTGGCGGCCAATTCGACGTCGTCGAGTAGCGAAGGCGAGTAGGGTAAACATGACCACACGTGTACAGCACATTCAAATAATGACAGGGTGCAAGTACAAAAAAAAAACAAGCACCTGATGGTGCAAATGCTTTACTTGGGAACAGTCACGTTCTGGTTCTTCATCCACTCGCGCGTGCGTGCGAGCTCGGCCTCGTTGACTGGAGGCATCTTGAAGCCTCCCTGGACAAACTCGGTTTTGTCAACGGGGACGTTGTAACCCTTGAGGACGGCGGGGCGCTGGGCATTGCGGAGGAGCCAAGCGTGGAGAAACGGGAACGACTTTTCCAGGTCAAAATCAGCACCCAGGGCCCACTGGTTCACAGCCACCCATCCAAACGTTGAGATGTCGGCGACGGAGAACTTTTCGCCAATCTGTTTTTTTGGCACGCGAGTCAGCAAGTACGCAGCAAAACTCAACGTACGATGTACGAACGGCCGTCAGCCAGAGCAGACTCGAGAACAGAGTACAGCCGCTTGGTCTCGGTCGAGTAGCGGGCGACGCCGTAGGGGATGTACTCGGGGGCGTAGCGCGAAAAGTGGTTGGACTGGCCCTGCATCGGGCCCAAGCCGGCATTCTGCCAGAAGAGCCACTGGATGGCGACGCTCTTCTCCTTGGGGTCCGCGGGGAGGATCTTGTGCTCGGGGTCCTGCACAAACAAGGAACACCGCATTATTATACAGAGCGTGCGCATGCAATACAGTCCTTCCCGTACATAGTGCTCGGCCAGGTAGAGGAGGATCGCACCAGACTCGAACACGGCAAAGTCGCCACTACAAAGTTGAGCCGACGCGCGCGCGGATTTGTCAGCAGGGTTGAAAGAAAAGAAAAATCACAGGAACTCAGCAGTGTAGGTCAAAGAGCACGTACTTTGCGTGGTCGACAATGGCGGGGATGCGGCCGTTCGGGTTGATCTTGAGGAACCACGGCTCCTGAGTCCGAGAGAGTTCAGGACGCGAAACGCAGTGTCAGTATACCTTTTGGATGTTTGTCGCAATGTCAAACTTGACCACCTCGTAAGGGACGCCGAGTTCTTCCAGGGCAATGGAGATTTTGACGCCGTTGGGCGTGCCTGTTGTGCATGCAGCGTTACGACACAAGCAAAAAGCCGGGAAGAAGAAGCGTACTCGCGGTGTACAGAGTGATCGTCATCGTCGGGGAGTAAAGTGACGCCGACATTCCACATCCCAAATAAGGCAACTTTCTTGTTGCTGCACGTTCTCGAGCGAACGTGCCGCGCCTCGCTGAAAAAAAAAAAAAATGAGCTCTGGCGAGAGACACGTTGTCCCCGCGTCGCAGTGGTACACGCAACAGCAGCTGCAGAGACAGCAACAGCTCGCCGCCGCAGCCAGCGCCGCCGCCTTGGCCGAGCGAGGGGAGACCGGCTTTGTCAGGTTTGTTCTCTATCAATTGCTCTCTTCCACACGACCCTACGCCCCGTACCCCTCCCCCCCCCCCCTCCCCCCCCTAGTCCAAAGCAACTGATGCTGATGCCCTTTTGAACCCCCCACCCCCACCCCGTGCAGTGACTTTGTCAGTGCCCACAACCTGGTCTTTATCGGCGTCGCTCTGCTGGCGACAGCGGTCTTCGTGTACAACATCAAGCTCTTTCTCCGGATACGGCGCACACTCCAGAAGGACAAGGAGGAAACCCGGCTGGCCCTGGTGCGTCGTATTTTGTTTTTATTATTGCCGTGCTAAATCTCTTTTTTTTCTTTCCCCCCCTTCTGATCACCACCATAGAATGAACTCTCCGAAGCCACGCGACGCCAAGAGCTTCTTAAAATGCAGCAGCAGCAGCAGCAGCAGCACTATACGCACATCCACAGGTCACAGTACGAGAATGAGGCCTTGCCTCCAGGGTGGGAACGAGGGGTGACGCGAGACGGGCTCGTTTACTATATCGAGTATGACCAGTCAAACCTTTATTCTTTTTCCCCTAACGGCGAATTACCCCTCCGTCGCAGCCACAATCGGAAGACGACCTCGTGGTTGCATCCTCGCGAGTGTGGCTATGGTGAGCCGCTGCCTCCGTCGTTTTCATCCATCAGCAAGGCGCATCACAAACACCCTAAAAAGGAAAAGGCCACGTCGACAGCACGCAAGTCCAAACCGTCGTCCACGACCGGTGCTCAACTGGACGACGGGGCAATGTCATCGTCCACCTCGATGATCCCTACAGTAACGATTCCGCGCTCTCGCAAGTCTGCTGCTGCACGGGTGACCAGTCCCACCACAATGGAGGGCGACCAGCCGATCGACTCCTCTGGTGGCAAGCGTCGCAGGGCAGCCTCGGCCAAAAAGGTCCCCAAAGAGCCTATGTCGCCCGTCTCTGGCGCCGAGGAGAGCACGGCCGCCGCAGACAGCACGATCCCGCAGGAATCGTTTACTCGCAACCGATCTAAAGCTAAAGCCGATGTAAGGCCTCTGGCCCTCCAAGCCACCACGTCTAGCATCATGTGGAACGCGCCTTTGTATGTCCACCGTCTTTTATCCCTTGGGCTTTTATTGATACTTTGTAAAACGTAGACCGACCTCGTCGAGCAACCACCTCTCGCCGCCTTCCAATGTCCCATACTACACTGGGTATGTATTGTCTCACCTCCCTCCTCCCGCTCGCTCTGTCGCTCTTCTCCCATCACGGAACTGTTTCCTTACCGCGCGGTGACGACCTTTTTCCCTATCGTCTCCGGGCCATTTCACATTTTTGTTCCAAAAGCAAACCTTGCAGAGAATCGCTAGCACCACAGTAGGTTTTTTTTTTGAAACCAATGAGTGGTTTCTTGATAGTAGCTCGGCAACATCTTTCCGCCCTCTTCTCTGTTCTTCCTGCTTCTCCCAAAAATACAAACCATAAAGCATCAAGTACTAAACCATTCGTCATTAGCACAGCATGGAATCGGCATGAGACGATGCCGCTGTCTAGCTCGCCGCCCTCGTCCGTACAGAACGGCTCAACAACAAAGATGGCGCATTTTAGGGACGACTCGGGTTGCATGTCTCGCAGCAGCTCTATCCAGGACCTGCACGAGCTGCAGCAGCAACTCGACCTCATCATGGTCTGATTTTTAAAAACGGGCATTAAATATATTTATGTATATATAAAAAAAAAAGCACGACAAAAAAAAAAAATAATACTACGACAAAAAAAAAATGTTTTTTTTTTCTTTTTCTTGGAGGGAGACTCAAAACAAGGACGTTCCTGGCTGCTGCTGCTTTTTGATGTCATTCAAGGACGCCTGGGGTTTCGAGCCCTGGTCACCCCAGTCGTATTTTCGTGCGGTCGAGCCAAAGGGGTTCTTCGAATTGCGGCTGGCATTGAAGGAGTCGGCAGAGAGGTCGACAATGTTGCCAAAAGGATCGTTGCTTGTGGCAGCAGCTCCAAACGGCGAGGGTTGCAACGGCTGCGCTCCAATAGAGGCAAAAGGATCTGTACCGTAAAGCATTGAAGTTTTTTATTTTTATTTTATATAAGAATAAAAAAGGATAAAAAAAAAAAAGAAACTGGTACCAAAAGGAACGGACGCGCTCGTCGAAGCGGCAGGGGCTCCAAACTGACCAGAGGCATACGGGTTGTAGGCACCCGTGTTCTGCTGAATTGGCGCATGGAAAGATTGAGTTTGCTGGCCGTACGTGGCAAACGCGTTCGGAGGGTTGAACGAATTGGCAGGCGTGGGCGCGTTGAAGTTTGGTCCTGGATTGAATGAGTTTGCGGGGGTCGGTGTGGAGAACGGATCAAATGACGAGGCCCCGCCAAAGGCTGAGTTTGAAGACGGCGGAGCAAGGTTTACAGGTGCCGCAGCGGGAATCGACATACTCGGTGTGGTTGCATGCGAGGTTGTGCTCGTAGTGGCAGAGGCGCGCAGGCGGCTGTCGCCCAGTTGTGCAAACTCGTCAATCTGCGTTGCGTTGCGCGCAATTGCGGCCAGCATGGCGTTGGCGTCGTTTTTGCCCGCAAGCTGGTGCGGCAGCTTTTTGGCCTCCTTTCCGCCGTCAAAAGCAGCATCAAATCCAGTTCCGGTTGGTTTTGTGGTCGAACCGCCAAAGGGATCCTTGGGTGCGGCAAACGGATCATAGCCGGCCGTGCTCGACCCGCCATACGACTGGGCCGTAGGTGTTGCACTTGCAAAAGGGTCGAACGATGTTTCCTGCTTTTGAGAAGAATTAAAAAAAATTCTTTTTTTGAAGTCACGGGAAAACCGGGGCCTTTCTGCCTTACCTTGGTCTGCGAAGAAACCTTCTTGGGAACAAACTCATAGTCTGGCGCATCGTCGCTTCCAAAGGGGTCCAGCTGTTGCTGCTGTTGAGCAGGAGGGTTGGCCACGCTCTGACGGGTTCGCTGGCGATGCGACGCCTGTGGCGGCGGTGCAAAGCCACCCGCGCCGCTGCCGCTTGAGGAAAAGGCGGTGTTGCTGTTTCCACCAAAAGCGGCCGATGAACCCGTGCTAAAGAGATCGACAGCAGGCTCAGCACTGCGGGGAGTCGGTGTGTCCTCTAGTTTGCTGCGCTCGAGCGCGCGGCTCAGGTGCTCCTAAAATAACAGTTGTTAAAAAAAAAAATTTCTTTTTTCTATTTGCATCTTACGCTGCTCGCTTGCTGCTGCGAGAGGCGCAGATCTTGCTCAATGGCAAACTGTCGTTTGCTTTCTTCCAGAGCGCGTGCGTACTCGCGGTCGTCGTCCTCTGTCGTGCTGTTTGACTGGCCCGCGGCTGCCCGTCGCTGTTCGCTATTAAATATGACACAGAGCTGAGAAACCAAAGGCCAGTTCGAAAGAAGAAGAAAAAACGCAAACCTCGCACTGTAGCTGAAATCATCGCGATACGGGCTGTTGTAGTCCTCGTTGGCGCCTCCGCCATTGCCATTGTTGCTACGCGAGGTCGAGCTGTTGTACGATCGATCCCTGTAGTCCGAGTTGCTGCCGCTCGTCTGGTGGCTCGACTTGCCAGAGAGGCGGATGCGCACCTGGCGTGCCTTTTCGCGCTCCTGGGCGATCAGGTCGTCGTCCTGGTTACACTTGTAAGGAAAAAAAAAAAACACTGTTTTTATTTATTTACTTGGATCAACTGAGTCAGCTCTTTGGACTTGACACGGATGTTGACACCCTGGTCCTTGCCGTCCTCGTCCGTGAATTGGAACTCCTACAAAGCGTGGACGGGACATGTCATGTCAGCACGAGCACGACCCCCCCCCCCCCCCAAAAAAAAAAAACCTTGAGCGTGCGAACGTCATGCAGACGACGGCGGGCAAACTCAACGACGCGGTCAGCTCCGTTCTTGATAAGGTAGTCGAGTAGGTTGAGCGACTTGGACACGTGTCGCCAGTTCTGTGATTGGTATGCTGCAATTGTAAAAATCGCCAAACCCGGACAACGAAAAACAAAACCTTGCCGCTGTCGTTCATGCGCTTAAAGGTCATCTCCATGATCTCCTTGCACTCGACCGTGTTATGCGTGGCCTCTGCAATGTCGTGCAACAGCCCGGCCGGTGCGCCCCACGGGTCATTGGACGTCGCTTCGCGAACCTGTATTTTGTGTGTGTGTGTGTCGTTGCACCCAGTCCCAATTTAGATTGGGTCCAAACACGACGAGCCAAAGGGTTGTGGCGTACATTGGCTTCAGCCTGCGAGTAGTTGTTAACAAAGTCCTTGGTGGACCGGAGGGCCGCTCGCACAGTGTGCATTCCCGTCTAGCAGCGTGGTGACGACAAAACTCTGAAAGGAGAGACAGTTTTTTCATTTTTTTTTTTTTCCCCGTTGTCTTTTTCCTCGAGTACAGAAACGGGCTTAGAGAGGGATGTTGCCGTGCTTGCGCTGGGGGTTCTTGAGATCCTTCTTCTCGAGAACCTCGAGGTCGTCGATAATGCGCTGGCGGGTGCTGGCAGGCTCGATGATATCGTCGAGGAATCCCTTTTTTTTCCTTTCCAGTTGGGACTTGTAACAGAGAAAAAATAATACATGTACCTTTTCGGCGGCAACAAATGGATTGGCGAACCGGTCAATGTACTCCTTCTCCTTCTTGGAGATATCGTCGTCCTTCTTGAAGATGATCTCGACGGCACCCTTGGCGCCCATGACGGCGATTTCAGCCGTGGGCCAGGCGTAGTTGGCGTCGCCGCGCAGGTGCTTGGACGACATGACATCGTACGCACCACCGTACGCTTTACGGGTGATGATTGTGATCTTGGGGACGGTCGCCTCGGCGAACGCATACAGAAGCTTGGCACCGTGACGGATGATCTAGTTTTCCGTGCTTTCTTTAAACCATTGCCGAGAAACAGAAAGGAAAACCAACGTACACCGCCATGCTCCTGCGTAACACCGGGGAGGAAGCCGGGCACGTCCACGAGGGTGACGATGGGGATGTTGAAGGCGTCACAGAATCGGACCCAGCGGGCCGCCTTCACAGACGCGTTAATGTCGAGGACACCTGATGCGACCAGGGGCTGGTTGGCGACGAACGAGACCGTGCGACCGTGCATGCGACCAAAGCCAATGACCATGTTTTTGGCAAAGTCAGGCATGACTTCGTAAAAGTAGCCGTCATCAACGACCTGACAGAGTAATGCTGGTTGGACAGGATTGACTGACAGAAAACGAAAAACCTTGTTGATGATCTCCTTGATGTCGTAGGCCTTGGTGGCGTCTGTTGGGACGACGTGGTTGAGGGAGTGTACAACGCGATCGCTGCACGCAGCCAAAAAAAAAATTTTTTTTTTAGGACGACACGCACAGAAAAAAAATATATATATTATTTTTATTCTTTTGGGTATACCGAGAGTCATCCGACTTGCGAATGGGGGCCTTCTCTTTGTTGGAGAGCGGCAAAAAGTCAAAGAACTCACGCATTTGAGCGAGGGCCTCGATGTCATTGTCAAACGCGAGGGATGCAACGCCCGACTTTTGGGTGTGGGCCTTGGCACCGCCGAGCTCTTCCTTTGTCACGTCCTCCTTTGTCACGGTCTTGACAACGTCGGGGCCAGTCACAAAGAGGTACGAGGTATCACGGACCATAAAGGTAAAGTCGGTAATCGCGGGCGAATAGACAGCACCACCTAGCGAGGGGAAAAAAAAAAACATTTCAAGAGGAGACGACGAAAAAAGAAAAAGCAAACCAGCGCAAGGGCCCATGATCAGAGACAACTGCGGAATCACACCCGAGGCGTTGACGTTGCGCTGGAAGATTTCTGCGTATCCGGCGAGCGAATCAACACCTTCCTGGATACGAGCGCCGCCAGAGTCGTTGAGCCCGATGACGGGAGCACCCACGAGCATGGCCTTGTCCATGATCTTCGAGTACACGCGTTTCTTAGCCAGAGGAGGAAAGGAAAAAAAAAGGGGGGGTTACCTTGCAGATCTTGGTGGCATACATCTTGGAGAGGGAGCCACCGAAGACGGTAAAGTCTTGGCTAAAGACAAACGTGAGACGGCCGTTGATGGTGCCGTATCCGGTCACGACGCCATCGCCCGGGTGCTAGATACGTTCGCTAAGAAGCACGAGAGGAAAAGGTCGATACCTTTTGCTTCTCCATCCCAAAGTCGGTGCAGCTGTGCTCGACAAACATGTCATACTCGCGGAACGAGCCCTCGTCCAGAAGAAGGTCGATGCGCTCGCGTGCGGTCAGCTTGCCCTGCGGGACGACTGGGTTTTAGTTTTTTTGATACTTACAAAAAGGAAAGACATACACGCTGATGCTGGGCATCAATGCGACCCTTGCCTCCACCGAGCAGAGCAGCCTGACGTCTGGCAGCAAGTCGCTTGACGACACTCTGAATGCCATCAACCCTCTTGAGAACGAAACAAGAAAACAACAACAACGGCATACGGTCTCATCGCCAATCTCGGCATACGTGCGCGAGAACACGGCAGGAGCGGTCGCAACCAGGCCAGGTCGCTAGCGACGTCGCATGCGCGGTGGTGGTAGATCAGGGTTCAAGTCATGCAAACGTGCGAATAAAAAAAAAAGGTACCACAAAGCCAGCAGCGGTCGCGCGGGACGCCACCGTCGACGCACGCAGGAGACGTTGAGCAAGCATTGTGTGCTTTTCCCCCTTCCGTTTTTGAAAAAGAGTTAGAATTGGGAGCAGGCATTGAAAGCGGTGACGGTCCGCAGGAGGAAAAAAAAAAAAAGTAGCCACTTTCTGAATCTCTGGAGTGTACAAATGCTTCGTTTCGCGGTACGGTGAACAAACCTTTGTCTGCTGAGGGAGGGTGCAGGGTGTATGGTGGTGGTGGTGGGTGGGCGGGTGGTGGGCAGTGGTGTACTGAACTCGCCACCTGTAAACAAAAAGGCTCAACGACGACCTGGCGCAGCCCAATACTTTGCCCGCTTCCTGAGCACGGCCAAGCCGTACTCGAGCGTGGTGGAAGCGGCGTTCTCGGACAAGGTATGCACTCCATGGGAAGAGCGTTCTTGTAACCCTCCCTTTACTATGACAGCCGCCGTTTGAGAAGATCCTCATTGCCAACCGCGGAGAAATCGCTTGCCGTGTGATGCGCACGGCCAAGAAGATGGGCATCAAGACCGTCGCCGTCTACAGCACGGCCGATGCCAACTCCCTTCACGTTGCCATGGCCGACGAGGCCGTCTGTGTTGTATGTTGCCTCGAGGTAAAAACCAGCAGTCTAATTTTCCTTTGTTGTCGGACAGGGTCCTCCTGCAACCAGCCAAAGCTACCTCAACATTGACAACATTGTCAGCGCCATCAAGGCTACGGGCGCCCAGGCTGTCCATCCCGGTACTATGCTCTCAATCGCTTTTTTTTTTTTCCTTCTAAAAAAAAAAAAATATAAAATAGGCTACGGTTTCCTTTCTGAAAACAGCCACTTTGCGGACCGACTCGACGAGATTGGCGTCACCTTTATCGGTCCTAGCTTCAAGTCGATTGCTGCCATGGGCGACAAGATCGAGAGCAAGAAGCTCGCCGTGGGCCTCAAGGTCAACACCATCCCTGGCTTCAACGGTGTCGTCGAAAACGTTGAGCATGCCCGTGAAATTGGTATTGCTGTTTTTTTTTTTTCAGCCTGTTTCATTCGCTAATGTTTCCGGCCAGCTCACCAGATTGGCTACCCTGTCATGGTAAAGGCGTCCGCCGGAGGCGGTGGCAAGGGCATGCGCATTGCCTGGTACGCCAACTACTTTTTTGTGGCAGGTTTTTTGTAACACAGGAAAAAATAGGGACGACGAAGAGATCAAGGAATCGTACCGTCTGTCCAAGGCAGAGGCCAAGTCCAGCTTTGGTGACGACCGTCTGCTCGTGGAAAAGTTTGTGGACAATCCCCGCCACATCGAGGTGCAGATTCTTGGTGACAAGTTTGGCAACACGCTCTACCTGAACGAGCGCGAGTGCTCCATTCAGCGTCGCAACCAGAAAGTCATTGAGGAGGCCCCGAGCCCTCACCTCGACGCCAAGACCCGTGCTGCGATGGGTGAGCAAGCCGTCCGTCTCGCCCAGGCTGTCGAGTACTATTCAGCTGGTAAATTTCATTTCCGATTGGGTTTTGATCTTTTTTTTTTCCCCCCCCCCCCCCTCGGGAAAAGGCACGGTCGAGTTCCTCGTCGACCCTCAGCGCAACTTTTACTTTCTCGAGATGAACACGCGTCTCCAGGTCGAGCACCCTATCACCGAAAAGATCACCGGGATCGACATTGTCGAGCACATGATCAAGGTGACTGAAGTCTCTTTGCGATTTGTTGCGTGCTGAGGAAAGAAAATAATAAAATTGGGAAATTAGATTGCTGCCAACCAGCGACTCAAGCTCAAGCAGTCAGACATTGGCATCAAGGGCTGGGCGTTTGAGAGCCGTGTCTATGCCGAAGACCCGACCAAGTACCTCCCTTCCATCGGTATGAAGCTTGGCATAGCAAGTCGGTAAAAGAAGCGAAATTGTTTCCCCCCTAAAGGTCGCCTCGGAACGTACATCGAGCCCAAGTCCGATGACGGAAGCATCCGGGTTGACTCGGGTATCATCGAGGGTTCGGAGATCTCGATGTACTACGATCCCATGATCAGCAAGCTCATCACGTACGGCAAGAACCGTTCGGAGGCTCTGTCGGTCATGCTCAATGCGCTCGACTCGTATGTCGTCAAAGGCGTCACACACAACATTCCCCTCCTGCGCGATATCTACAGCCACAAGCGATTCCAAGAAGGCAAGCTCTCCACCAAGTACTTGCCCGAGGAGTACCCCGATGGCTTCCACGGTAAGAGAAAATGTAGTCCCGTAACGTAAATAAAGAAGGGAAAAAAAAAAATTTTTTTTTTTCGCAGGCAAGACACTCAATCCCACAGAGTTGAACGAGCTCTTGGTTACTGCGGCGGTTGTCAACCTGGTCAAGGCCGAGCGCAAACAAGAGTGGGTCTCGGACAAGATTCTCCGCCGCGACACTGATACGAGCGGTCTCCACAACAAGGACTATGTCATCAGTGTCAAAGGCCTCGGCGACTACCCGATCCATCTCAAGGACACTGGCAAGACGTTCCAGGTAGGTTTCCTGTGCAGTTCAACTATAAAACCGTACTTTCTCAGGTCACGCACAACGGCACTACAACCGAGATCGACGCTGCTTCCTTCCAGTGGCCGGTTGACTCCCACCTGATCAATGCCTCGATCGACGGTAAGAAGAAGATTCTGCAGTACCTCGACCATCTGCCGCTGGGCTTCCGTCTTGTCCACTACGGCACACGCTACGACATCCAGTTCTACAGCCCCGAGGCCTTCAAGCTCCTCCAGAACTTCCCCGAGAAGCCCAAGACCGACTTTTCCAAGGTACCATTTCCACCGAAACGAAAACAAGGGACCCTCATCGAAAAACTTTGGATTAGATGATCGTCTCTCCCATGCCCGGCGCCGTCGTGTCGGTGGCCGTTAAGGAAGGCGACCGCGTCATCGAGAACCAAGAGGTTGCTGTTGTCGAGGCCATGAAGATGCAAAACGTCCTCCGATCGCAACGCCACGGTGTTGTCAAGAAGGTCCTCGTCAAGGTTGGCGACAGCGTCCAGGCCGACGAGGTCATGATCGAGTTTGGCGACGCATAAACTACTGCTTTTTTTGTTTTGTCACTTCTTCTGCTTGGCTGAGCGAGACAAAAAAAAAAAGCATGACCAAGGAAGGAACACACGTCGCCTTCCCGGTGATGACACTAGCCCTTCGTGGCTCGCCCTCAGCAAACAAGTTGTGGGTGCTTGTGGGTGGCGGTGGCGGTCCGTCCAAGACGGGCATCCCCAACGAGCTGGTACGTTTGGACAGTGAACGCCAGCAATTGATTTGGCAAGGGTCATCAGGTCTTGCTCCAAGTGGACACTGCGACGCGCAAGGTGACCGAGCTCTGCAAGCACAAGACGGGTGACACCATTGTGCAGAGTCTGGCCGTTCACCCGACCGCCGTACGAACATGCGTGGCAGTTGGGCATACCTAACCAACCACTTGTCCACAGGATCTCGTTGTTGCATGCGCTCTGGACAAGACGTGCACGCTCTTCAAAGTTGATCCGTCACGGCCGACAACGTATCGTATCACACACACACACACACACACACACACATCCCTCCTCGTTGTGCGCTCTGCTCACCGATATCCAATCACAGGTTCGAGCAACATGCCTCTGTTCAAGCCAACTTTGACGAGAGCAAGGATGGCTACATTGTAGGGTGCATGCACGTTTGGCGTTTTGCTAAAGAAGCATCCTCAACAGAAAGCGCTGGCGTTTGCTCCCAGCGGAAAGCTGATCGGCAGTGCTGGCACGGACGGAAAGGCCCATCTGTTTGATGCGTCGAGTTTCGACAAGTTGCCTTTGCTTCACTCGTTGCAGCCACCTGGCAACCGTTCTGAACTATCCGATGTAGCGTTTAGCAGCAACAGTGGGCTGGTGCGTTCGTGCTTTTCCCCCTTTTTTTCCCTTCAAAAAAAGACAAACATCACTCATAGGTCGCAGTGGCTTCCAGTTCAAATATTTTTGTTTGGAGCACCAACGAGGCAACGCTCATTTACACAATCCCAGTGGCGAGCACTGGTCTCCCATCGGCACCGAGCTTCCGAAGTCTAGAGTATGTTTTGTGTCGCGTTGAGAATTTCTTTTTTCGGCTTGAACCAAATCAAATAGATTTTATCCGACCGCGAGCGGAGCGGGTCTAATTGCATCGCTCAACAGCAAGGACCGAAAGAATTCTTGGCTCGCCCAGTGGGCCTCAGACGAGGGCAAGGAGAGCAAGTTGGAGCTGAAAAAGTCTGTAAAAGTCGCCTCCAAGCCGCTCTCGTCTGTGCATGTCACCACGGTCGACGGCATCGACATGGTCAGTTTTGGTTGTAGTGATGGCTCGGTGGGCGCGGCACAACTGCGTTCCCTTCAGGTGGGAATTTATACATTTTTCTTTTCAGAGAAAAAACATGCGACTCACACCTTCCCCGGGCAGCACATTTTTTTGAAAAAGGAAATCCATTCGCTGCCTGTGACTGCTACCGGGTTGTTCTCGACCACCGATGACCACGAGGTGTTTATCGTCTCGAGTTCTCCCGACCGCTCGATCCAACTCACCCCTGTAACATTTAGCACAGGTATCAAACGATAACACTTTAGTTTCGTCATTTTAACGAGACCCTGGTGCAAAGGGATGCTACTGACGGTCATCAACATCATCGTGCTCATTTTAGCCATCCTGATCGGCTTGTACTTGGTGCAGAATGCCGTTTTGTGAAGAAAAGAAAACTGGATGACAATACAAATATTTGGAGTTATATACTCAAGTTCTTCGCAGTGACACTCTGCCGAATGGTTTGGACGTTGTACACGCAACAGCTGCACAAACGGCCGCTGCTCACACAGGCGCTCATGAGCGGTACCGTCCAGTGGACGCTGTTGTGCCCCTGACCCGGATGATTTGCAGGTGTACTGTTTGGATTGGGTGATTTAATCGCCCAGCAAGCCGTCGAACGCAAAGGACTAAGCAACCATGAATGGACACGCACAGCAAGACTCGCACTGTACGGAACAGCGGTGGCTGGACCGTTCGTCGTAGGCTGGTATAATTTTATGGAGCGTTACATCCGTCACGGCAATGTCAACATCCGTACGTGCAACACACTACTGTCGAGCTGAATTTTTCCCTGTCAACCAGAGACTGTCCTTCGAGTGGCTGCAGATCAAGCCATCATATCGCCCGTGTTTATGACCGTGTTTTTCACGTACAATAGCCTCCTCTCCGGACAATCGATCGCTCAAGCCAAGGAGACCCTCGACCAGGTACACGCATTTGCTGTGATCACTCCTCTTTTGACACGATCATGCACCGTCAAAAACAGAAATTCTGGCCCACCCTGATCAACGGGTACAAGCTGTGGCCGATGGTGCAGCTCGTCAACTTTTACTTTGTGCCCCTGAACCATCGTCTCCTCGTTGTCAACAGCGTCGCCCTGGGATGGAACGCCTACCTGGCCTATGTCGCAAACGCCGTTCCGCCGCTGGACGCCTAGCTCAGTGACGATCCATTGCATCGCCTTGATTCCATTCGTGTGTTCTGTAAAATGCAAATGTACAAAAAATCTATTTTTCTTGTGCTCATTTGGGCTTGTGCGCAACCTTGTTGCCCTTCTTCTTGCCGGTGACCTCGTTGTACTTGTCCACCATCTTGACGGATGCAGCAAACGCAGCCTCGCCCTTTTTCTGCTTTTTACGTTCCAGTTCGCCGTTCATGTTTGGGATCGCAACATGCACGGGGACTCCTGATAGAAAAATATAAGATAAAAGAAAAAAAAAGATCCTTTTTGGCCGTACCTTTTCGTTTCTTGGAAGATGCAGACAAAGCGGCCTCCCAGTCTTCATCCTTGCCGCTGCCGATGGCGTACTGCGACAGATCGAGTGACTCGATCATCTTGCGCTGCTCGTTTCGGAGCTTGGCGTTGACCGAGTTGCCCGCAGAGTTGAGCTCGTCTTCCAGGGACTCTTCCAATGGCTCGAACTCCACTTCTTCCTCGTCGCCCCTTTCTTCTTCCTCCTCCGCCGCGTCGTCGACGAGTGCTCCATCGACCTCCATACCAGACTCGTCATCGTCACCAGCCTTGAACTTTTTGTTGAGTGTGGCGCCTGACGAATGGACATCATCGTAGGCTGACGCGCGCAGGTCCTCGTAGACTTTGGACACCTTGCGGATGACCTTGTTGAAGAGCGCAAGTATCTGCGAGGTCGGAAGGGAGAGGGTCTGCTCCACGTCCTCGATCGTCTTGTGCTGAAGGCCCAGAGCAACGAGGATTGCAGACTGCACTGGCGACAGGTGTACCGCCGACAAACGGTCGCTGAAAATGTGATCGCTGATGGTCGGGAGAAGATCCACAATGACGTGATGATCAACCATGTTGAACGAGTACGACTGAATACGCTTGAGGTCGTACGGCGTCAGCGAGTAGCCGAGTTCCTCTCGTCCGAGATCTGACATTTTGATAAGAAACACACGCACGCACGCGCACAAATAAAAAGAAAATACCCTTGGTTTCGAGACTCTTGGTCACAGGGTTCTTGAGGATTTCAAGGGCCAAGAGTGGGGAAAAGTTGCGGAATTGATACGACAGGAGATGCATAAATCGTCGCTGGAAGTCTGTGCGATGGCCATCAGTGACTCTCACCTGTCGTAGCAACAATTCATTACCGACGAAAAAGGACCGCAGCCATGTGGGTGACATAATTGTCAGCGAATCGGACCGATCGAGGGTTCGGAGCATGATCATAGTGTATTCTCCAGTGAGCTCGTTCTACGGAAGAGAGGTTTTTTTTTTTTTAAAAAAAAAAAATAAAATAAAAAATAAAATGGCTTACGGCGGTTTGGCGGAGATAAACAGGCGCGTAGCCCGACTTTTTCCAAAACCTTTTTTTTTTAAAGAAAAAGATTACTTGTGAGAAATAAGAAAGGACGCACTTGTTCAGTTGCTGGGTGAGTCCAAAGGAGACGCCGAGATAGTGCAGGCGCTCGGGAAGGCGCTCGTCGAGTTTGGAGAGAAGCGGCGGGAGGTCCTTCCGGGGCTGCACGTCGGTCTCACCCAGGAGGGCTGCACCTCCTTCCTCATCCTTGTGCACTGCAGCCTCCTTGCCTTTCTTCGACTTGGGGGTACCGGAGTTGGATGCTGATGCTGACGATGCCTTGGCAGGGTCCACCTCGCGCACGTTGGCAAACTTGCCATTGTAGTAATCGTTCAAAAGCTCCAGAGCGCGGGAGCCGTAGCCCATCTTTTTCATTTATTTATTTTAAAATCCAATTGGTCACAAACTATTTCGCACCTTCTGATAGTCGGGGTGGGTGGCAATGCGCACGATGCGGCCACCAGAGAGCGAAGCAAAGTCACTGTCCTGGAACTGCTGCGAAATGGTCCAGGGGATGAGGTCTCCGGACGCCCGCTCTCCGCGATTGAGTTGGGCTTGGACACTTTGCTTGGATATTTCGCCCTCGAGGGCGACTTGAACTACCGCGAGGACTTCGGGCAGCGAGTTGGGCTCCAACTCATTCATCGGTGGCAACAGGACAAAGATGTTGTGGGCAGGAGCATCCGACAACAATTGGAGGTCATTTGGCGAATTCTGGTGAGAAGCGTGCGTTGTTAATGCTTAACGACAACAAATGGAAATACCTTGTAGTGGGACGAGACGTAAATCGCAATGATGCGTTGCAAAAACGACTCGGCTGCAGGGTGGTACGAAAACAGTGTATCACGGTTGACATAGAAGAGCTCGCATTTGGACGGGTGCGGGCAGCCAGAAGCCACTCGAGGGACGACATTGGCGTCGAGGCACAAAAGTTGGTTCAGCCACTTTTCGACGGGGTCCTTGGAGGCGTATCGAATGGGTTCCTCAAGCTTGATCTCACGGAGGACACGCGCGGCCGACGCCTTGCTGGCAGAAGCGGCCTTTTCGCCGTCCTTGTTTGCCGGTGTTAGTCCTATGCAGAACCCCCCTTTTTTTTTAGAAAACAGAAAAGGAACCAAAACATTTATTTAAATACCTTGCAAAACAGCGTCGGCAGACGTCTTGGCCGCGACCGACTGTTCACGGAGCTGCTTGATAAGCTTGAGCGAAAGCGAGCGGCCGGTACCCTCGTATCCGTTAATGGTGGACGCCATGAACACGAGATAGGGGCCCATGAGGGCCTGGACGTAGGGCAGCGGGATCGCGGCTGCCTCATCAATGACGACAAGCTCGGCCTGGCCAAGGACTTTGGCATCTTGTGGCTCGATGTACTGGATGGTCTGGCGGTGTTCACGGAAAATGTTGACGCGGACGACGGCCTTGTTGAACGCCGGGTTGACCGACTGGACAATGTCATAGTCGAGGTGTTCCTCGTATCCGAGCGCATCAAAGCTCTTAAACACAAACTCAAAGAGCGTCTTCAAGTTTTCGGGCGTGGGCGAGGTCACAAATATGTTGGAGTACCTGCAGTCTCCCGTTTAGCGGATCTTAAAAAGAGGGTGGTTTTGTTACCCGTAGGCAACAGCGGCAGCCATGGCGACACCCAGTGCGGCAGACTTGCCTCGGCCACGGCCGGCGGTCAGGGCGACGGTGGATCGGAGCGTCTTCTCCGAGATGGCTTCCACAAAGGTGAGGATGGCCTTGGCTTGGTCGAGGGTGCGCGCCGCCTTGACGAGGGTGCCGGCAGGCTGTGTGTCCTCCATGGTCTTTTTGAGCTCCTCGAGCTCGATCTGCTCGGGCGTCTTGAAGCCGTCGTCTGGAACGGGGACTGCGTCGATGCCGTGTGTTTGGTTGATCGGGAGGACGTTGAGCTCATCGTCGAGGACGAGGCAGCTGGCACAGTTTGTCAGCGACAGCAAGAATCGCTCGTTGAAACGGGCAACAACCTCTTGGTGCGCCTCTGTGCGGTAGCGATCGTGCACGTCCTGCCGAAGAGGGGTGGGGTTAGGGCAAACGTAATCCCTTTTTGTGTGTGTGCGTACCATGGCCATCGTGTACAGCTGCTTGAGTGAGGACATTGTACGCAGGAGGAGGACGATCACGCCGCCTCCCTCGACGGTCTCGACGGTGCGCGCAAGAAGGTTGGGCGTGAGCGCCTCAAAGTCCTGGAGCACGAGCATGCCAAAGGTCTGGCCGAGGATCTTGTGCGACTCTTTGTAATACGAGTAGCGAATGTTGGTGGACGAGATGAAGAGCTCGAACGGGTCGTCCTTGTTTGGGTCGAGCAGGCCGCGCTGCATCATCTTTTTGACCTGCTTCATGCGCTTTTGGCGGTGGCTGCTGAAGCCCAGCTCCTTCTTGTAGCACCACAGCACGGACGGGCGCTGCTTGACCTGGGCCTTGGAGAGCATGTAGTGCAGGTTGACGACCTGGTCTTTGCCGCGGTCTCCCACAAGCACCAGCAACGAGCGGTGGTTGGCGCGCACGCCATTCTCGATCACGGTGCGCACACGCGCGTCAATCTTCTTACGCATGGCGGAGTCCACACTTGTTACAAACGGAAATGTGCACCCTCTTAACTAAGTTTTTTTTTTTTTTTTTGTGGTTTTTTTCAAGGTCCCTGCTCCGCCGCAAAGACGACCTTGAACACGTCCTCGTACGTCGTGGCAAAGTGGGCATCGAGACCCTTTTTGATGTCCTCTTCGAGCTCGTCCCAATCGGGCTTGTTGGATGCGGGCAGGATGATCGTCTTCACGCCCGAGCGCTTGGCAGCAATCGTCTTTTCCTTGACGCCACCGATGCGAAGGACACGGCCCGTCAACGTGACCTCCCCGGTCATGGCAATGTCGGATTGCGAGGTTTTCTACAGGTGGGTCCAGAGGTTTAATATTATATTTTCTAGTGAACAAACAAACATTGAGAGCCAGCGACATCAGGGCCGTGACCATCGTGATGCCGGCCGATGGGCCATCCTTGGGAACGGCGCCTTCGGGAACGTGCAGATGGATGGACGTTGTTTGGAAAAACGTGTTGGTCGGGTCAATAGAGCGCAGGAAGCTGCGTGCAAAGTGGTGCGCGATCGTCGAGCTCTCCTTCATCACGTCGCCCATCTTGCCCGTGGTGGACAGACCACCGCCGTTACTACCGCCCTCCTTGTTTACATCTTTGATGGCTGCCTCGATGTACAGCGTCGACCCCCCTTTTTTTAATTTTTATTTTCGATTAAATTAAAAAAAAAAAAAATATGAAGATACCCATTGCAGTCCAGGCAAGGCCCATGATCACGCCGACAGGCGTCTTGTCGTAGATGCGATCGCTCAAGAAGATCGGGTTGCCCACAAAGTCCTTCATGTTGGCCGCGGTAATCTCTGTGTTTGGCTGGAGCTCGCCCTTGAGTTTTTTGAGGGCAGACTTGCGGAAGACCTTGTCGACGTGTTTTTGCAGGTTGCGCACACCGGCCTCGCGGCAGTAGTGGCGGATGAGCTCGTCGATGCCATCCCGTGTAAGAAAGACGTCCTCCTTGGTCAAGCCTGTTCCCTTGAGGGCGACCGGCACGAGATATTTTTCGGCGATAGCTTGCTGTGGGAGAAAAAAAAAAATGAGAAAAAAAAAAAAGCTCAAAAGCGTGAAAACCTTTTCCTCTGCAATGTAGCCCGACAGGCGGATCACTTCCATGCGGTCGAGGAGAGGTCCTGGAATGGTGTCGGTGGTGTTGGCGGTGCACACAAACAGGACTTTTGAAAGATCGACAGGCACATCCAAATAGTGGTCCATAAAGTTGGCGTTTTGCTCTGGATCGAGCATTTCGAGGAGTGCCGATGCAGGATCTCCATTCCAGCCTCGACCGATTTTGTCGACTAAAATGAGTGTATTTTTTTTTTTTTCACTTGAGAAAAAAAAAACCTTTTTTTATTTGTCCAAATACTTTCGTCAATGAGCACCAGAGGGTTTTCGGTCTGCGTTTTCTTGAGGCACTGGACCAGCTTTCCAGGCATTGCACCAACGTAGGTACGACGATGACCCTTGATCTCGGCAACATCGGTCAGGCCACCCACAGAGAAGCGGAAGAACTCGCGATTGAGAGTCTTTGCAATTGACTTGCCAATGGAAGTCTTACCAACACCTTTTTTTAATAATCACGTCAGTTAAAAAAAAAAAAAAAATAAATAGACCGCACCTGGTGGACCGACAAAGCACAGGATCTTGCCTTCGACCGTGCCACGAAGCTTGCCGACGGCGATAAACTCGAGGATTCGCTCCTTGACATCCTTGAGCCCGTAGTGGTCCTCGTCCAACACCTTTTGTGCTGCGACAATATCGAGGGACTCTTCGCTTCGGAGACCCCATGGTAGCGACGAGATCCAGTCCAAGTAGTTGCGTGTGATGTTGAACTCGGGGGATGATGTCTCGAGCATTGACAGTTTTTTGAGCTCCTCGTCAAATACTTTTTGGGCCTACACAGCGAGAGCGTTAGCAGCAGCAGCAGCACCGAGAGGGACAGGTCCACTCACCTGCTCTGTCAATTTTTTGTTGACAATCTTTTCCTTGTACTTGGAGACAACCGTTTCCTTGTCGTCCTTTTCGATCCCGAGCTCCTTTTTAATCGACTTGAGCTGCTCCATCAAAAAATACTCGCGCTGTCTCTTGGAGAGCTTTTCTTCGACATCCTTGCCAATGTCAAACTGTATTGGCAAATCGGTTAGGACAAAAACAAAAACAAAAACAAAAAACACCTGCGTGCGCGCGTTAACGAGCTCCTTTTTGAGTAGGATTAGGGTCGCATGAAGACGCTGCTCGACGTTCATGGTAGCCAGGACCTCTTGCATCTCCTTTGATTCGGCCGACGTTACTGAGCATGCAAAGTCCGCCAGTGAGGCGGGGTCGTCAAAGATTGCCGTGCTCACGAGCGAGTTTTGCGCAATCGCCAACGTCTCGCGGAACATCTGGCTCAGTTTTGAAATGTCGCGGATCGTAGCAATGATTTCCTTTTTTTTTTTTTTTTTGGAA
>Ga0302226_10000403_pt1 | contig 36953 bp, 26 predicted proteins | sample II_Palsa_E3_3_FD_193524 | JGI IMG/M metagenome (GOLD analysis project Ga0302226, IMG submission 193524) | Peat permafrost microbial communities from Stordalen Mire near Abisko, Sweden - II_Palsa_E3_3 | ecosystem: Environmental > Terrestrial > Soil > Palsa > Peat permafrost | place: Sweden...
CAAGTTGATCGCGCTGGGCGTCGCTATTTCCGCGCTCGGTTTCTGCAATATCACGCTGGTTGCAGGCGCGCGGGTACTGCAGGTGATGGGTGAAGACGGGTTGTTCTTCCGCTCGGTGGCGCAGTTGCATCCGCGTTACCACACCCCGAATACCGCGCTGTTGTTACTGTCGGGCTGGGCGATCGTGCTGGCGCTGTCGATCAACTACGGCCAGCTGCTGGATTACGCCACGTTCGGCGACTGGCTGGCTTGCGCGATCGGCGTTGCCACCCTGTTCTGGTATCGCCGCCACGGCAGCGAATCCACCAGCTTCCGCGTGCCTGGCTATCCGCTGCTGCCGCTGCTTTTTTTGGTCACGATTGCGCTGGTGCTGGTGGCGACCTTGCGCGACAGCCCGCGCAGCACGGGCATCGTCCTGTTGATCATGGCCGCTGGAGTGCCGGTGTACTTTGTGTGGCGACGGCTGTTCAGCCGCGCGGGCACCTAAGCCGCCGCTCCAATGCCACAATGCGTAGATACGTTTTGAAGGAGACCTTGAATGGCGCCAGTGCAAGTCCAGGCCGTGCCGGTCACTCCCGACAGCACCATCGTTCCCGAGAAGGTACGCGACGGCATTGCTCTGGAGATCAACGGCGAAAACTACCGTCACACCGGCGATCCGCAGATGCCGTTGCTGTGGTACCTGCGTGATGTGCTGCGCCTTACCGGTACCAAGTACGGCGGCGCGCATGGTGAAAACGGCGCCGACCTGGTTCTGGTGGACGACAAGATGGTCTCCGCGATCAGCATGCCGATGGCCAAGCTGGCCGAGAAACGGGTGATCACGGTCGAAGGGCTGGCCGCTAACGACGGTACGCTGCACCCGCTGCAGCAGGCTTTCATCGACGAGGATGCGATTGGCTGCGGCTACTGCACACCGGGCTGGCTGATCGCCGCCGTCGATTTGCTCAAGCGCAAGAAGCAACCCAGCGACGACGACATCGACCAGCTGCCAAACCTGTGCCGCTGCGGATGCCAGACCCGCGTGCGCCGTGCGATCAAGCGCGCCGCCGCCGGCAAGGCGGCCCAGCCATGAGCCATCGCATCGGCAACGAAGACAATCGCAACGACGGCATCCGACTTTCACGTCGGCGTTTCCTGCAGGTGCTGGCGAGTGGCGCCGGCGTCCTGATGGTCGGCATCCGTGTGGCCGACGCCGCGGATGCGCCGGTGCCATTGGGTCTGCTCGGCAACAATTTCCATGATCTGGGCGCTTATGTGCGCATCGACAGCGACGGCAACGTGCTGATTGGCGCGCGTGATCCGGATACCGGCACAGGCGTGGCGACATCGTTGCCGCGGATCATCGCCGACGAGCTCGATGCCGACTGGAATCGCGTCCGTGTGGTTGGGCTTGGCCTGGGTGTGAGCGACAACAACGGTCAGCCACGCTGGACTTACGGGCGTCAGATCGGCGGCACCGGTGGCTCGATTCCTGCCGCCTGGGCGGATTTGCGCCAGGCCGGTGCGCTTGCGCGTTGGCTATTGGTGCAAGCGGCGGCGCAACGGCTCGGCGTGCCGGCCAACCGGCTGCGCTGCGAAACTGGCTTCGTGATTGCACCGGACGGCCGCCGCCTCGGTTACGGCAGTCTGGTCGATGACGCGAGCAAAGTTACCCTGCCCAACAACGCTCCGCCACCGAAGAGCGCCGATCACTATCAGCTGATCGGCAAGCCCATCGGCGATGTCGATGCGCGTGCCTTCGTCACCGGGCAAATGCAGTTTGCGATCGACCAGCAAGCCGGTGATGCGCTGGTCGCCGTGGTGACGCATTGTCCCTGGCCAGATGGCACGCTGGAACATCTCGACAGCACCGACACGATGGCCGTCAAAGGCGTCGTGAAAGTGGTGCAACTCAAACCAGAGCCCGGTCAGCCGTGGGGCAGCACGGTTATCGCAACAGCGGTCGCCGTGCTGGCCGAAGACACCTGGTCGGCACTGCAGGGCCAGCAAAAACTCAAGCTCGTGTGGAAGCCGGGTGCCAGCAATGGCGAGAGCAGCGGGGCGCTGGAGCAACAGGCCGGCACCCTCCTCGCGGGCAAGACCGATCCTAGCGCCCGCGTGCGCAACGATGGCGATGTAGATGCGGCCAGTAAGAAGGCGGCGCGCCGACTGCAGGCGACATACTTCCAACCATGGCTGGCGCACGCGACCGCCGAGCCCATGAACTGCCTGGTGCGACTGGACAAGGACAAAGCCAGCGTCGTGGTACCAAGCCAGTCACCGCGCGACGCCTGGGCGGTCGTGCAACGCCTCACTGGCCTCAGCCCAGCGCAGATCGAGATCAGCGTGTCGCGGGTCGGCGGCGGCTATGGGCGTCGGCTTGACCACGATTATGTCGCCGAAGCGGTGATGCTCGCCCAGGTCAGCGGGAAACCAGTTCGCCTGCTGTGGACGCAGGATCAGGATCTGGAACACGACTACTACCGCTCGGGTTGCGTGCATCAGATCAGCGCAGTGCTCGACCGCAAACGACAACTGCTCGGCTGGAACCAGCGCATGGCGAGCGCCTCTGCACTGACCCGTCGCGGCGTGCCGGAAAACCGTCTGTGGACGTCTGAAGTAGACGTCGATCAACTTCCCGCCGCGCTGGTGCCGAACTATCGCAGCGACTGGTACGGCCTGAACTCGGCGATCCCGCGCGGGCCGTTCCGCGGCATGCCACATCTCAGCAACGCTTTCGCGGTGGAAAGCTTCATCGACGAAATTGCCCACAGCATGAAAGAGGATCCACTTGACACTCATCTGCGCATGCTCGGTGATCCGCGCCAGGTCGCGTTGAGCGCAGGTGGCACGCTGGACACCGGCCGCCTGATCAATGTGCTCAAGCTGGTCGCCGATCGCATCGAGTGGAAAAACTGGCTGCATAGCGTGAACGGACTGGGCATCGCCTGCTGGCACGTCAACGGCGCTTACGTGGCGCACGCGATCGAAGTGGCCATGCAGGACCAGAAGCTGATCATCCAACGCGTCGTGTGCGCCGTCGATGTCGGCCGCGTGATCAACCCCATGGGTCTGGAAGGCCAAATCGCCGGCGCCACGCTCGATGCGCTGTCCACCGCGCTCAATCTGGCCATCACGTACAACGATGGCCAGATCCAGCAACATGCTGCGAAAGACTATCCACTCGCGAGCATGGCTCAGCTACCCGATGCCGTGGAAGTGATCGTCGTCCCCGCTGACGACGTCCCACCCACAGGCGCCAGTTTTCTTGCAATGCCGACTGCCGCACCGGCCCTGGCAAACGCCGTGTTCCGCGCCAGCGCCGTACGCGTGCGTCGCCTGCCACTGATGAAGGAATGGCTGCGCTTGCTGTGATCGTTACTCGATAGAGCGACGTGTCGAACACCTTTGGTTTCGCGGATGCGTAACTCTGCCTGCATCGCAAACCGACCGCGCCTGGTCGGTTTGCTCACGCGACTAAGTACTGCAAGGCATGCCGCTAGCCATCACTGCGTGGCGAACGCTACCGGAAGCAGCCAGAACCATAGAAGTACCGGGCACGTGGGTGGTGCTCATGCCGATACCACCCGCCGCGGCCATGCTGCAAATCAGGAAGGACGGGGGCAGACGCGGGTTAGCGCTGCCGACGTCGCTTTTGAACTGACCTAGCTGATCGAAACCAATCGCCTTGCCATCGGTTGCCCGGATCGATAGACCGCGCAGGCCTGTGGTCTTGCGGAGCAGCAGGCCGCCCACCGAGTCACGCGAAAAAACTGCGCCGGACACTCGTGTACCAGGCTTATAGGTATACACGAGCCATCCGGATGCATACGACGAACCCAGGTCCGGGTTCATGCAGTCGGAACCATCACTGGTACGGGGGCAAACGAACACCGACGCACCGCGTGTGATCGCCTCGGTACGTGCATAGGCCAGATCCGCTGACAACGCGTTGCTGGCCGAGCTAACTTGATTGCGGCCGATCAGGTCACGAAATGTCGGTAGGGCAACCGCCAGTAGAATCGCCAGCACAGCCAAGGTGATCAGCATCTCCACCAGATTAAAGCCGCGCTGGCGTGACACTGGGTGGCTCAAGCACATCACCAACAACGGCCATTACGATTGGCTGTGGCATCACCTGCTGCAGGCAGCTTGCTGCCGGTGTTGTCGATCGACAGCCAGCCGCACGCGTCATGGCTCTGCGCGCCGAGCGGCGCGGCGCTCGCCACATAGCTTTGCCAGTCATTCGAGGCACCCACCACCACCGTGACTTGGTAGTAGCCCTTGTCCGAATTTACGGTGATGGCGTTAGAATAGCCGATCGTCGTCAGATCGGCGTAGTTGTTGTAGACAGCGTAGTGCCGCTCTTCGGCATTGGCGATACGCAACAACAGTTCCTGGCCGTCCGGTCGCCGTGCGCGATACGCGTAGCGGCTATACGACGAGACTGCGATCGCAGCGAGAATGGCGATGATCGCGACGACCACCATCAACTCGATCAGCGTGAAACCTCGCTCGTACGTCATCACGGGTTCGCGATCATGGATCATTGTTGATGACTCTCCATGAACGCCGACGCCAGATCGGCGCGCCCGCACTGAATGTCTTTTCGTTCTTCTGGGCAGTCACACCCGGCAGATAGATCTGCCCACCGCCCACGGCAGCCGCTACGGGCAAAGAGCCACCGGTCGGCGGGTTCTTCACCAGGCCACCGGCTTGCTGGTAGGTGTCGGGCCAGTTGCCGACACCGCCGAAATTCACACCATCCGCTGCGCCACCTGTGGCGGCATTCACCAGCATCACTGCACCACGCGGTGCAGGATCGCAGGGATCGTTGTTCTGCGGAATCAGTGTGGTGATGATCGCGCGATTGGTATCGAACAGCGCGGTCGCGTCCACCACGACTCGCTCGCCTTTGTCGACCGGGTCATGGGTGGCCGCATCGGTGGCGTACAGTTTGAAGAACCAGCCACGAATCGGAGTGCCCGTGCCGTTACCCACCGGTATCGTTCGGGCAGGAACGGCACGTTGGCTCAGACCGCGAACGGAATCGCGCTCGATCATCGTCTGCTCAACCAGCGGAGTAGCCACGCTGCCTTCCACCACCACCGGCTGGCCCGCACTACCCGAGTCGCGGATGCCATAGACCGCCTGTTGCTGCGTAGTGCTATCGATCACGTTGTCGTTGCCGGCCAGGTACTTGCCGGTGCCGAATACCACCATCAGCCCACCGCCCACAGGATCGGGGAACAGCCGTGGCATCACCGTGACCGGGCGATCACCCGGATTGGAGGAACGAAAGAACAGCTCGGCCTTCCAGTTGCCGCTGTCGCCGGTCAGATCGAAGCGCCAGACATTGCCTTGCAGGTCGCCTGCGAATGCCACGTCTTCGACCTGGTCGCCTTCATAGTCGCCCATCACTGGCGTCGCCAGCCCGTAACTTTCGACATCGCCATTCAAGCCGTTGAAGCCAGCGGTCGGTGTCTTGATTTCCTTCAGCAGAGTTCCGCTTTGCGCATCCAGGACAAACAGCGAGCTGAACTTGTTGCAGACCGGATTGCTGGCGTTGCCGACCTTGCTGCAATCCACGGCCAGCTCGGTGGGGAAATAGCCGCCAGGAATCAGCACAACCCACTGACCATTGGCCAGGCGACCAATGTTTGGACGTCCAAACGTATAGCCAAGATTGGCGCCGCCGACACTGGTGTTGTTGAACTCCCACAGCACTTTATCCGACGGCCTGGCTTCGTTGGCTTCGCTGTCGGTGATATCGAGCGCGTATACACCCTGGCCGCCGTAGCGCAGCCCTGCCACCAGGATGCTGCGCCAACCCTGACGACCGCTGCTGCTGAAATACACATCGCGACTTACCGGTGTGCCATCCACTGACGGCTTGAAGCTGAAATTCTTCAGCGCCGACCAGTTGCTTAGTCGTCCATAGGACGAATACGGCACATACGCCCAACGCTCCCTGCCTGGGCTTGGCGACACGTCGACGGCGGTGGCTACGGTATCGCTGGTGGTGGCATCGAACGCGTGCAACATGCCGTCGTTCGCCGCCACGTAGATCGTCGGCGCACGCTTGGCGTGATCCTTCTGGAATTTCGCGTAGCCGTTGCCGGATTTCGCAGCCAGTGCTTCCGGCGAAGCGGCCGGCCAGTTGTCGCGGTAGCCACTGGCGGGCTGGGCTACGTACAGCACCTGCGCATTCATTACTGCCCCAAACAGATGATTGCGCTGACGGAAGCTGCTGCCTTCCCTGGCCTGGCTGCCACGCAACCATTCCAGTCGATCGGCACCGGTGGGTGTGGTCGAGGTTGTACCGAAAGCGGGATCTACGGCGTTTATCGCATTGACCACATCAACACCCCTGAACGCCGCGGCTTTGCCGCTGCCGATGCCGGTGCTGGTTAGTATCGTCCGTGCGTTGCCGGCACCACCGCGAGCATCCAGCAGATCGCGACCGTTCCATAACGCGACGCTGGCCACGCTGCCGTTGTCGCCGACCCGGTTCGCAGTTACCGTGCCGCTCCAGTCGTTGGTGTCATAGCCGGCCTTGTACGCCATGGCGGCTGGACCCAGCAGCGGAGAACTCAGGCTGCCCGCCACCGCCGAGGTGTTGCGTGCCACGATGCCGTTGATGATCTTGGTCAATGCAGCGATCAGGTCGCTCGGGCTGCTGGCGGCGAAGAACTGGCCGCGGCTGTTCAACGCAGCGTGCCACATGTCGTCGATCTTCCTGCCGTCGTCCGTGCTGACCACCGGCGCCGGCCACTTCGTATCGCCCTTGCGCAGGCTGGTATACGTGGCGTCGTTGTTGGCCAGCGAGCCGGAAGCGCCAAAACCGATCATGTACTGCAGTAGATGGGGCCAGCTTGCCGGATCGTTCACGGCGTTCCAGTAGATTTCCCGGTTGTCGCGCGGATCGCTGTTGGCCGCTAGCGGCACGTTGAATAGGTTCGTCGAGCTATCGGTGATGTACGTCGGCACCTTGCGTCGATTCGTTTGCATCGCGAAAAGACTGGCACCCGTCACGCCAGCCTGCAGATCGCGCGACCAGTAGTAGAACGCCAGATCCGCCATCGTCACCGCTGGATTGCCGAGCTCGTTCCACACCACCGCGCTTTCCCGATCCGATGTTGAAAACGAACGACCGTCCGGCAGTGCCGGAATATTCGTCGTGTCATTACCGCCCGGCGACGATGGATCATCACTATTCCACATGCCGTCAGTCATCTGGATATGAAAGTTCTGCCGACAGACCAGCTCCTTGCCGGCATCGCGATCCCAGTAGGGGTTTTCGTCCACTGCGCCGGTGCGATTGGTGAAGTACGTGCCTACCCGTTTCGCGGCGGAACGATTGGGCGTACCGCCGCTGGCTGTCATGGCGAACAACCAGTTGTAGAACCGGGTGCGCACGTTGTTGGTCGCACTGCTGTCTACAAACTTGTAGATAGCCGTGCTGTTGCCCAGGACGCTGGCATTGATGCTTTGCCAGGCGATACGCACATTCTTGTCGAACGGCGCGTAGGCACGCGCGATCGAGGTCACCGCTGCCATCGTGCGAGTGCGGTAGTAGGCATACCAGTTCGCGAAGTTCTGCTGGTCCGCGGCCGAACTCAGCGATACCCAGGTCCAGTTGCCGCTGGTGTAAAGCGTCGTCATGGCGGCTGCGTTGAATTGACCTTTGGCGTCCAGCGGCAGACTCGCTCTGGTGCCGGTGTACTTGTAGTAACCCGCGCCGGTGCTTCCGCAAAAAGAGACGCCGCGTAGGTCACGCGTGTTCTGGTAGCTTCCGGAGGTCAATGCAGCCGTTGGGCTGACCGGTCGATTGACCTGGATGCCGTTGTCCCACGCCGCCGTATAGATTGCATTCGGCATCGCAATGACGCCATCCGCCTTCAGTGGCGGAGCGTAGATGTTTTGCGGATTGAAGTAGACGCCGTTCATGCTCCATGAGCGCGGATCGGCGTGATCGGTAATGCCCGGCGTGATCACACCGGCACAAAGGTAAGGGCCGGCCTGAGCGCGATAGGTGATGTTTGCCGAGGCACTTTGATCGACATCGTTCGCGGTATTCCAGCCTGCACCGGTATACGGTCGCTGGTCGGGCGAGTGATGCCAGTTCATCGAGCCGGAATCGTCGAACGTCAGCACCAGGTTTGGAGCCACCGTGGTGGTGGCCTCCGGCGGTTTGGCGCTGAGGTCCACGGTGCCGGCCATCGAGATCGCCGGCACTCCCATGGCCAGACTGATCGCCAGTCCGCCGAGAATGGCAGGCCATCGCCTACTTATCGACACTGCCATGCGCACGATCGAGTTGTTTGCCACGTCAGTTACTGCCCGGCGCGGCATAGGTGCTTTCCACGATGCGCATGGTCTCGACGTTGGCGCCGGTTGAGCGCGCTGTCACCCGCCAGATCCATAGTGAGGTGGATGGCGTCGAGCTGCTGCCATAAGCCGCAGTGACGCCGCCTTCGATCTGGCTGCCGGCCCCCGGCGGAGTCTCCTGGCCGAGTCGCTCGATGATGTAGCGCGGATTTTTCGCGAGCCTGGCTATTTTCTGAGGCTCGCCTGTCAGCGTGCTACCGCGCATCGTGGAGTAATCGACGGCATTGCCTCCATCGCCTTTGTATTCCGTGGATACGCTTAGATCCGCGTTCACTGGCCAATCCGAACTCGTGCGGAAACGGTTGGCTGCGCTGTTCGGCATGGCTGGGTCGAAGCTATAGCAGCTACCCAGAAGATCACCCGGACAATCGAGGCGTAGCCCCCGTGCTGGCAGGCTCCATAGCTTCCACTCTGCACCACGCACGGCGGCCTCGGCGCCCATCTCCGCCAGCTGTGCATTGCGCAGGCCGCCAACCATGCGCTCCTGCAACAACGAGCGACCCGCTGCGCTGATCGCCAGCATGGTCAACAGCAGTAGAAAGATCAGCGCCATCAACAGCACCACGCCACGCTGAGCTGAGGCGTGATGCCGGGTATGGCATAAGTAAAAATGTCCGGACATGCTCGACTCCCTTCACGTTGACATCGACTGCGCGTGAGCGCACCGCCGTGGCCTTCCATCGCCACTCTTGCGATCGCCATGGTTTTCATGGGTTGTAGTTGCGCAGCGAGATCAGCGCGCTGAATTCACGCCGCAACATCGGATTGGCAAAGCCTTGTTCGCTGGGCCTGACGGTACGTTTGGCATCGTCTGGCGCGCTGGGCTCGGTGTTTCCATCGACGACGTAGACGTAATTCGCTTCACTGGGGGAAAGCGTGTACATAGGCGTCTGGCCGTCCATCAGGATATGCACCTCGATGGTCTTGACCGCACGCCAGAGGCACCCGAACGGATTCTTCGGCGAAGGAGTGCCGTCCGCACTTGGCACTGACGCAGGGCAGTCGATGACGCCACCGGCGCGGCTATCCATAGCTTTGGCACGCAGGAAGCGAGTGCTGCCGTTGCTGTCCTCCACGCCATACAGAAAATCCAGCCGTTCCACACCACGCACGATTTCATTCGTCTCGCCGTTAAGGCGACGCATCAACGCGCCTGTCCTCTGCCCGCTGCCGTTGTCGACCACCTGCAGGTAGTAGGTGACATTGAGCAGGTCGATGTTCAGGTCAAACAGCCGTGGTGCTCCCTGTGGCTTCGGACCGATCAACGCGGCATCCGGAAAGTTGGCATTTACAGAGGGAACGAAGACGCCGGACGACGGCATTTCAACTGCGAAAATCTGGGCGTTGGAACAATCGGCGAGCATGGCCAGGTGACCGGCCTTGAACTTCAGCGGTGGTTCGCTCGCCGACGGCCTTATCGTCACATTGCGCAGCTGGCCTTTCGCATCGACACTGATCGCGCTGTTGATTCCATCGATCGCCCAGCCACTGGATGAATCCAGGTAGCGTAGTGTCACCGCGCTGGTTCCGATCACCCTATTGCCGATAGCGGTTCCCGCCGGCGGCAACTCCCTGGGAGGGTCTGGCGTGCAAATCGCCTTGCCGCACTCATACCCGCGCATCGACAGGAAGGCCGGCAGGTAATAAGGCGATGCGGGTACTGCCGGATAAGAACCGCTGCCCCATTTCGTGGTGACATCCGACATCGCATCGGTCAAACCTCTGGCGTACACCTTCGGCGCGCGCAGACTGTCCATGTACATGCCATTGCTGCCACGGCTATCGGCAAGGCCACCGGTGTTGTTGCAGTAGTGGCTGTTGGCCATGCGCAAATCCGCGCTGATGCGGATGATCGCGAAACGCCCTTCCTCCTGCAGGTTGGCCAGCTGCGTCTGGACGCGATTGTTATGGGAAGCGGAGAGGAACACCTCGACGATACCGCCAGTGACCAGCAACCCGAGCACCATGGCGATCATCAACTCGATCAAAGTGACACCGAGCTGTCGGCGACCATCGGCGCAGCGCCTCAAGGCGTCAGCGATCATGGCTGGAACTCCCAGGCGAACGTCTGCCTGGCGCTATCGCGGTGGCTCGTGTCGCCTGCGTTGCGCTCGTTCCAGCTGATCGTCATCGCGCAGTGGCCGCCATACGGTGGGCGCCGCTTGAGAAGGTCTGTGCCAGGAATAAAACTGGTGGCCGTCGTGCAGTCGATGGTGGCTGCAGGGTCAGTCAGCGATATCGCCAACAGGCTGCTCCAGACCTGCTTGTCGCGTATGGCCAGACTCGCTGGATTGCAGGCTGCGCGTTCGCAATCGGTGCTGCCTGAAACCGGATACTTTTTTTCGTTGTAGCTACCGCTCCACAAGCCTAGCGGATTCGCACGCATGCGATCAGCCATGCCATCGGCGAGGAACGTCACCTGGGTACGCTGATAAGCAGCGTGATTGGATCGCGCGGCCATCATCATCAGGCTGGCAAGGCCGATCAGACCGATCGTGAAGATCAGCACCGCCATAAGTACTTCGATCAGCGAAACGCCGCGCTGAGGCCTGTCGAACTGCATGATGACTCTCCCTGTCATCCGCTCTTATATCTCAGAAACGCACGTTATTACGCCTTGAGTTTACGAATCAGTCAGCCCTGACAAGGACGGCGGAAATGCCCCCACAACGGAGAAACGACGCTGCTCCGACTGCAACGTCCGCGCGAAAAAAAGCCCGCACTCGGCGGGCTTTATCTGGATCGAGCGACCGACCAACGGTCGATCAGCGACCTATGAATTCATGCAGTTCTTGACCTGGGTGTAATACCAGCGGTCGTCATAGGTAAAGCGCGAATAATATTTTGCAAGCGTATGTGCCCCGGACGGCGTGACGTCCACCAAGGCGACGATGGGACCATCCACTTTTTCCTGCAGCTGAATACTCGTTCCGCCAAATACATATTCGGTGGACATGGGAAGTTGCTTCGCTGACCACGCGTTGGATATGCAGGAAAGGACGTCCTCGGCTGTCGAGTCTCCCGCATACACAGCGGTCGGCGTTTCATTTCGCAGTGTTCCCGCGCTGGTACAGCCAGCCAGCAGGGAGATGACGATGACGCAGCCAAGATATCGTTTCATGGTGATTTCTTTCCGTTGATTGCGCGTTCTTGATAATGCATGAGGGTATGTTCTCCCCATGCTGCCGGTCGATTGTACAGACAAGGCTTCTTGCGAAAGCAGTGAACTATCGTGGGCATGACGCTGCAGTTGGTTGCAATCATCTGACACGCTAATGGAATTGATCGCTTGCAGGCACCCACGAACTGGATGAAGAGGCTGGCTTGCGCGTGGGCGCGATAGGCTGTGCGTCTTCGCAACCCGGCGGCATCGGGCCGCCAGCGACGCGGGCGTCGGCGCATTGCACACTGTTGTCCAGTTTGATTGTCGCCACAGCGGGAGCGGCACCGCTGGCTGCCGTAGCAGGCGCAACCAGCGGATTCGCCGGTGGAAGGTTCAGGCGGTTGTAGAGCTTGCTGGCGAGCGGCGCGGGGGCCGCATCGGGGTTGCCGCAACCGAACAAGGCAATCGGCAACAACGGCATCAGCTTGCATTCGATACGCACACCGCGCGGCAAGTGGAAGGTATGCGCCAGGGTAGTTTTTTCGACGGCATGACGCAGTGCGGTATCGATCGAACTCTCGCCCTCGGGTGTCCAATCCTGTTCGAAGCGGGTCGGCTTGTAACCGATATTCGGCGTGCCATGGTTCATCACTTCGGTATCGCCATGCGGCTTCAGCTGGATGTAGTTACCTGCCACACCCTGTTTTTCCCCTTCCGCGGCACCTGGCTGATTGCCGCCGACCTGACCGGGCGCCTGTGCCGTACCGCCGGCGCCCTGATTGCTGCCCGGTACCGCGCTGGGCTGCGTGCCATTCGCATGGTCGCTTTCCGGTGCGGCAACCACCCCGCTGGGTTCACCCGGCGTGGCGCTCTCGCTGCCTTCGGGCGTGGCGTTGGGTGCCGTGCTGACATCACGCGTATTCGCTTCGCCCGGGCGGGCTGCAGTCGCTGGCGACTGCGACGGAACAGACGCCGCTGACTCGGCCGGTGTGCTGGTCTTCTCCGGCGCGGCAGTCGGAGCAGGCGCTGTCGCCACTACGGAAGGCGTGCTGAGTTCCGGACGTTCGACGGACGGCTGGATGGCCGGTGTCGGCAGCTTGTCCGCGACCGTGATCTTCACGGTGGGCGCCTGCAGCTGCACTTTCGGTAGCTCCGCCGGAGCCAGCGGCACGGGTTGCAGCGGGGTCTCGGCGGGCGGAGCCGCAGCCGCCGGTACTTCGGCCACCTGGATAGCTGGCGCCTGTATCTGCGGCAACTCACGCGGCACGCTCGGCGTCGGCGGGTTCAGTTGCGTCTGCAGGTTCACCGTGGGCGATGGCTGCGCCGGCAACGGGATCGGCTGCAAGTCCGGCACGGGCGGCGCGGCTGGAATCTCCGGGCGTGCCGGTGCGACGCTGGCCGGCGCACTCGATTTGGGCACGATGGCATTCAAAACGACGCTCGACGCCGTGATCGTGGGCGGCGCCTGCGGGGGCAGCTCCGGCATCGCCAGCGAGGGTGGCGACGGCAGCGGCTGAGTGCCTTCGAGTTGTGGTTTGCGTACCGGCTCGGGCTGGAACTTCGGCGGCACCGGCGGTTGCAGCGACGGCGTGGACACGGTCACCTTGGGCGGCTCACCGGCCAACGGAATGGGCTGCAGTTGCTTCGTTGGTGCAGGTCGCGGCAGGCTCGCGGGCGGCTTTGGCGCGGCGACAGGCTTGGCCTTCGGTGTTGCAGGCTGGACTGCCACCACGGGTACCTGCGCTGCTGCCGCGGCTGTCGGCGCGGCAGGCGACGGCGGCGCGACCAGCGGAGTAGACATGCTGGTGGCGCGCTCGCTGTTCGATACGGGTTGGCCGGCATGACCCTGGTGCCGTGGCCCCAGATCTTTCGGCGGCGTGCCGCGCGGCGGTGGCGGGGGTGGGGGCTGCGGGGTTTCGATCAGGCGTACCTGCACGAACTGCTCCTTGGGCGCTGGCCGCGGCACCACCTGATAGGCCGGACCCAACAGGAAGCCGAACAGAAACACCAGGTGCACCAGCAACGAGCCGACAATCGCGAGCACGCGCAGGCCACGCTCACGCGGTCGTTCGCGGTTACGCCTGCGATAGACGATCGCGGCGGCTGTCGCTGCGCGTGGCGACTCCATCAGCACGCGCGCCGGATTGGCGGGGCGACCGGAAGTAGGTTGGTCCGAGGGCGGCAAGGGCATGTCATCAGTGTAATGGGCGATGCCGTCGTTCCGTGCGTCACGTTCTGCTGACGCCGCAAGAGCTGGCGCCCCGTTGCGCCCTGCCCCTTATTCGAACGCGGCAGGAATCGCCACGACGCTAGGGATGACCGCCTGCACCCGCCGCACGCTCACGCAATTCGGCGTCCACCGCCCGGCTCGGCGTATCTACCGGGCATCCGTCGGCCAGCGGCTGGCCGGCGCGATACATCGCGATGCAGGCTTCCACGCTGGGTGGTTTTGGCGCATTCGGTTCCGGCGCCAGCGACTGTGCCGGCGCCATGTTCAAGCGCTCATCGCCGTCCTTCGCCGATGGCGGCGCTGGCGGATCGCCACCACAGCCGCCAGCCAGCATCGCCAGTGAAATACCGCAATGAATGTGCACGCCCTTCGGAAGATTGAACGTGTGCGTCACCGTGGTCTTGTCGACCGCTTTTTGCAGCGCACGATCCACCACATTGCCTTTACCCCAGTCGTCGTTGAAACGGGTGGACTGGTATTTGACGACATCCTTGGTCTGCATGATCTGCGTATCCCCTGTCGGCCTGCCCTGCACGTAACCGGGTTCGGGTGAGACCGGTGCGCTGCCCGACGTCGCTGGCAGCAGAGCCTGGCCATTTTTGTCGAACAGTTGTGGAGGCGGGGCGCTGGCAGGCGCCGCTGGCAACTGCACCGTCATCGCATCTTTCGACACCGGCTCGATATGTTTCAGCACTACACGAGGCGGTGGCGGAGCTGCCAACGGTGGCGGAGTCGGCGGTGGGGGCTCGGCGACAGGCGCGGGCGCACGCTCGATGAAACGCACCTGCAGCTCCTCATAGCGCTGCACGTGCACGACCGGCGGCATCGGCGGCGGGCGCATCTCCTGCCAGGTCACCCACACAAACAGCACATGCAGCAGCGCAGCCACCACCAGTGCCAGCCATCCTTGCCGACGATCAGGCGGCGACTTGCGCCAACGCAATTGCCGCAACGCCGCCAAGGTTGGTCCGTCCAGCGGCGTCAGTCCGTGGTCGGGCTGATCGTAGCCTTGCGGTGTCCAACGGTGATGTTCGACCTGCGGCGGATGAACGATGACGATACCTCGATGATTGCGGTAGCCGCGGGCAGGATGCCTTGGCGTGCTTGAACCCAGGAAGACTGGCTGGAGAGCCAGTCAGGGTGTCTCGTTGAGGATTCCCCGCGCTCAATGCAGACCACCGGGCGTGGTCGCGGTTCCCCGCACTGCAGCTTGACCGCATCGGCCATTCGCTCAAGTCTAGGCGGGCGGTGTTTCACGCCGCTCCGCCATGACCGTTTTCGCCCTGTACCCAGGCCGCGCTGTCATCAGCCACCTCGTACACACGAAGGACGACCATGACGGCCCGCCATCGTCAGCCGCCAACATGCGGCCTCATGCGGCGCCGTTCATGCCACGAGGCCGCGCCCTGCATTGGGAGGGTCGCATCGTGTCGTACACCACGGAAAACATCCGCAATATCGCGCTCGCCGGACACGCCGGCGTAGGCAAGACCACGTTGTTCGAGGCCCTGCTGTTAGCCGGAGGCGCGATCCAGACGCCAGGCACGGTGGAGCGCGGCAACACGGTTTCCGATACCGACAGCCAGGAAAAGTCGCGCGTCCATTCGATCGACAGCTGCGTCTCGCATATCGACCATGCTGGCTGCCACATCAACCTGATCGACACGGCTGGCTACGCCGATTTTCGCGGCGCCACGTTGTCCGCACTCGCCGCGGTGGAAACCGTGGCAGTGGTCGTCAATGCGATCAACGGTATCGAGCATGGCACTCGACGCATGATGGCTCACGCCCAACAGCGCGGGCTGGCGCGCGTGCTGGTGATCAACAAGATCGATTTTGACGGCGCCGACCTGGCCGCGTTGGTCGACGCGCTGCGCGAGGAGTTCGGCAACGAGTGCCTGCCGGTCAACCTGCCTGCTGGCCACGGCAAACGCGTGTTGGACTGCTTCTTCCATAGCGAAGGCACCACCGATTTTTCATCGCTGGCCGAAGCCCATCAGCGCATTCTCGACCAGGTCGTTGAGATCAACGAAAAAATGATGGGCGACTACCTCGATGCCGGCGAAGGCGCGCTGACGCCGCAGCAACTTCACGATGCGTTCGAGCAGTGCCTGCGCGAAGGACATCTGGTACCCATCTGTTTTGTCAGCGCGCGCACCGGAGCGGGCGTGCGCGAATGGCTGGACGTCGCATCGCGGTTGCTGCCGAATCCAGCCGAAGGCAACCCGCCGCCGTTTGTGCGCGGCGACGGGAAGCCGCTGGTGGTGGGCGCCGATCCGTCGACTCACGTCATTGCCGACGTGTTCAAGATCGTCAACGATCCGTTCGTCGGCAAACTCGGCGTATTTCGCGTATGGCAGGGCACGATCCGGCGCGACAGCCAGCTGCTTATCGACGACGGCCGCAAGCCGTTCAAGGTCGGCCATCTGTTTCGCCTGCAGGGCAAAACGCATGTGGAGATCGAAGTGGCGATTCCAGGCGATATCGCCGCGGTAGCGAAGATCGAGGACATCCACTTCGACGCGGTACTGCACGATTCGCACGACGAGGATCGCATCACGCTGGCGCCACTGGCATTTCCGGCCCCCATGTTCAGCCTAGCACTGGTACCCAAGCACAAGGGGCAGGAGCAGAAGCTCTCCAACGCGCTATCGCGACTGGCGGAGGAGGATCCGTGTTTCCGCGTCGAACATCACAAGGAGCTCAACGAGACGGTGGTGCGTGGCCTGTCGGATTTGCATGTCAAGGTGATGCTGGAACGCATGCGCGAACGCTATGGCGTCGAGGTCGTCACTCATCCACCACGCATCGCCTACCGCGAAACCATCGCGGGCCACGCGGAAGGTCATCACCGGCACAAGAAGCAGACCGGTGGCGCCGGCCAGTTCGGCGAAGTGTTCCTGCGGGTTGAGCCGCTCGATCGCGGCGGTGGTTTCGAATTTGTCGATGCAGTGAAGGGCGGCGTGATCCCGGGCCAGTTTCTGCCGGCGATTGAAAAAGGCGTACGCCAGGCCATGGAGCACGGCGCCATTGCGGGCTATCCGTTGCAGGACCTGCGGGTGACCGTCTACGACGGTAAATACCATCCGGTCGATTCCAAGGAGGTCGCATTCATCAGCGCCGGCAAGAAGGCGTTTCTCGATGCGATAAGCAAGGCTCATCCGGTGGTACTTGAGCCGATCGTCAACGTGGAAGTGGCTATTCCCGAGCATAACGTCGGCGACGTCACCGGCGGTCTCGCCGGCAAGCGTGCGCGCATCATGGGTACCGATACGCAGCGCGGTGGCGAGCTGGTCATCAAGGCGCAGGCACCGTTGGCCGAACTGATCGATTATCCCACCGAGCTGAAATCGATGACCGGTGGTCGCGGTCGCTACAGCCTTGACCTGAGTCACTACGAAACGGTGCCACCGACGGTGCAGAAACATCTCAGCGAAGCATGGAAACCCCACGCCGAGGAAGATTGACGCGCCGCATGCAGTTGTCCTCGCCATGATCGGGCTGGCTTTGTAGCCGCGCGGTAAATAGCCGCTGAGATCGCGCTTGATGCACGACGTCAGCACCACCACGTCATCCCTTAGCAGATGGCCGATTCCAGCAAGCGCAGGAGAACTCCGATGAGCCGAGCCTTCGTCAAGGATTCGGACGACGCCACACCGGCGTTGCCGGATCTGCCGCTGAGCGAGCACCCGAATTACGTCACCCCGCGTGGTCTGGCCCAGCTGCGCGAGCGACTGGCCAGCGCGCAGGCACGGCGTGACGCGCTGGTGAACTCGGCCGATACGATGGCGCAGCAGAATGAGCTGGCGCCACTTGAGCGCGACCTGCGCTGGCTGGCCGCGCGGTTGAGCAGCGCGATTGAAGTCGATCTGTTATCCCAACCGGAAGATCGCGTGACGTTTGGTGCCTGCGTGACCGTGGACAGCGTCGAAGGCGAACAACGCTACCGCATCGTCGGCGAGGACGAAGCCGATGCCGAGCAACACCGGGTCAGCTACCTGTCACCGCTTGCGCAGGCGCTGCTGGGTGCCCAGGTCGGCGACGAGGTCAGCTGGAAGCGCCCGGCGGGCGACCTGCTCATCGAGGTTGTCGCCATCGATTACGACGCTGACACGGAAGCCTGAGAGGCTGCGCAAACCCAAGTGCACACGCTGCCATTGCGCATGTCATCCTCTCTCGTCATCCCTGCGAAGGCGGGGATGACGAACGGGCGAGGATTTTCGCGGAAAACGAGCTGACTCAGCGCTTGGGCTTAAGTAAAGTCCCCGTGCATTTCGGCGAACCGCAGCGGCAAGCCCATAGCTTCTTGAGACGCGCCGTGTGTGGAACCTCAAGCACGATGCCGTAGTCGTAAGTGAGTTCTTCGCCAGGTTTGATGTTGCGGATCGCCTCGATCACCACCTTGTCGCGGCGCCGGTCGCCACTGGCGCTCTCCTCGACCAGCGCACGGCAGTTCGGCGCGCAGCTGTGATTGATCCAGCGCGTCGTGTTGCCGTTCTGGTTGGCGTCGATGATGTACTGCTCGTTGAGCGTGAACAGGAACGTGTGGCCGGTTTCACCGCCATCGCCATAAAGGTCATCGGCCTCGGCGTTGGTCAGCAGCTTGCCCTTGTACTCGATGATTTCCTCGCCCTTGGCGATGGCAAAGTTGGCGAAAACGCCATTGCCGTGGATCGGCGAGCGGCGAGCGGAGATGCGACGGGTCATGAAGAAATCTGCTGGTTGAGGAAGACCCATGATGATGCCCGCTGCACCTCTCAATGGGAACAGCCGCTGACTTTGCCCTGGCGGCTAGGCTAAGATTCAAACAATCGTTTGAGGTGGACCCATGAAACGACTGCTGCGAAATTTCCTGCTGCTATGGCTGGCCGTCGGCCTGGTCGCCTGTGGGCCTCCGAAAAAGAGCGTGTTTCCCCCCACCGTGACCATCCAGCAATTGCAGGTTTTGCCGGATGGCCGTTGGCAGTTGACGATGCGGATCCAGAACAACAGTTACGGCGAGATGGATTTCAATTCGCTCGAAGGCCAGTTGCAGATAGGCACGCTGATACCGATCCGATTGCACGGGACATTCGAGCTGGGCGTCCCCGCGCTGGTCGGCGATGTGATCAAACTCGACGTGCTGCCGACCACGGCGATGACGCAGGCATTGCAGGCGATCGCGAACAAGGGCAGCGGCGGCTCCCTGGCCTATCGCGTCAGCGGCAGCACCAACGCGAAACCCGAGCAGGAAAAGCAGACGCGCGACTTCAACTTCAGCGGCAACGACTGGCTTTCGGCCGTGCCCGGTATCGCCAATACCTATCGCTGAGCCCCAACGTTCACGAACAAAACCCTACGAACCCCAGGAATCATCATGACCGCTTACAAGGCCCCCCTCGACGATCTGCGCTTTGCCATGTTTGATGTGCTGGGCGCCGAACAGATCCTGACCACCCTGACCGGCGGCGACGCCCACAGCCGCGATCTGCTCGATGCCGTGCTGGAAGAAGCCGGTCGTCTCAGCGAACAGCTGCTGGCACCGACCAATGGGCCCGGCGACGAGGAAGGTTGCCACTACGACAAGGCCAGCCAGACGGTCACCACGCCGAAGGGCTTCAAGAATGTGTTCCGCCAGTTCGCGGATGGCGGCTGGACTGGCCTGACCAACCCCGAGAAATACGGCGGCCAGGCGCTGCCCGGCGTGCTGGGTACCGCCACCACCGAAATTTTCCAGTCCGGCAATCTGGCATGGAGCCTCTACCCCCTGCTGTCCGAGGGCGCTTGCCACGCACTGGAAATTCACGGTGAAGAGTGGCACCGCGAGCGCTTCATGAAGCCGATTATCGAGGGCCGCTGGACCGGCACCATGTGCCTGACCGAACCACAGGCCGGGTCCGATCTGGGGCTGCTGAAAACCCGCGCCGAGGTCGGTGAAAACAATACCTACAAGATTACCGGCACCAAGATCTTCATCAGCGCCGGCGAACACGACCTCACCGAAAACATTGTGCATCTGGTGCTGGCGCGCCTGCCCGACGCACCAGCCGGCAGCCGCGGCATCTCGCTATTCATCGTGCCGAAATTCAAAGTCAACGAAGATGGCTCGATCGGCGCACGCAATACGCTGGCCGCCGGCGCGATCGAGCACAAGATGGGTATCCGTGGTTCGGCTACCTGCGTGATGAATTTCGACGGTGCGGAAGGTTTCCTGCTCGGTCAGCCGCACAAGGGACTGGCCGCGATGTTCACCATGATGAATGCCGCGCGCCTGTCGGTCGGCGTACAGGGTCTGGCGCTGGCCGAGCGCGCGCTGCAGAACAGCCTCAACTACGCGCGCGAACGGCTGCAGTCACGCTCACTGTCCGGTGCGAAATTCCCCGACAAGGTCGCCGACGACTTGCTGGTGCAGCCGGACGTGCGGCGCATGCTGCTGACCCAGCGCGCGTTTGTCGAAGGCTCGCGCGCGCTGGTGTTGTACACCGCGTTGCAGACGGATATCGAATCGCGTGCCGCCGACGAAGCCACCCGCAAGAAGGCGGGTGAACTGGTCGCGTTCCTGATACCGATCGCCAAGGGCGTGGTCACCGAGCTGGCGCAGGAGTGCACCAAGGAAGCGCTGCAGATTTACGGTGGCCATGGCTACATCGCCGAAAACGGCGTCGAGCAGTTTGTCCGCGACGCCCGCATCATCACTCTGTACGAAGGCACCACCGGCATCCAGGCGGCCGACCTGCTGGGTCGCAAGATCCTCCAGCTTCAGGGCGTGGGCTTCAAACACTTCCTTGAGGAAATCAGCGCGTTCTGTCAGCAGCACAGCGCCGATGCCGCGTTGCGCACGCTGATCGGTCCGCTCGCGATCGCCACCAAGCAGTGGGGTGACCTCACTCTGCAACTCGCCCAGCGCGTGCAGGCCAACCCGGAAGAACTCGGTGCCGCTGCGACCGACTATCTCTACTACTCGGGTTACGTCACCCTTGCCTACCTGTGGGCCCGCAGTGTTGCTGCCGCCGAAGCCAGCACCCAATCCGCCGCGTTCAAACAGGCCAAACGGGACACCGCCCACTTCTACTTCGCACGCATCCTGCCGCGTTGCCTGACGCACAAGGCAGCGATTGAAGCGGGCGTCGAGACGTTGCCCGAGATCGTCTGACACGGAACTGACTTACACGCCGCAAAAAGCCCGGGCAATGCCCGGGCTTTTTTTGGAACGAATTCGTTGGAGATCATTCGGCGCAAGCAACACCCAAGGAAACAGCAACCGTTGGCGGCTAACAGGCGGATGTGTCGAACTTGGTCACCTATGGCTCAAGAGTGGCGGCATCCCCGCCGCCAGCACGGACTCACTGCCAGTAAGGATCTTCAACAACATCCCCACTGATCCGCAGGTACTGCTGGATCATTTCCTCGTGGGCCTCGGCGCACTTCAAGAGGTCCTGCGCCATGGCTTCCTGCGCCGAGGCAACCACCGATCGGGCCGGCGCCGACTTCGGCGGAGGGGCTCTCACGATCCGCAGTTCCGGCATGTCGGCCTTGAACTGCTCGGACTCGAGCAGGTGGGAGATGTCGTAGGCGTCGTCATTCATACCCTCAGCTAAGCAACATGCTTGCCAACGGCCAACGAGTCACCCATCAGGTGACCGCCTGATCAATCAAGATGTCATCTCTTTGCGTCACGACGGGTCCTGTCGGAACCGGCGATGCCATCGGCCTAATGGCGCCTCAGGCTGCCGGCAGGGGCAAACTGTTGGTCATTTGCGGGAAAACCTCGCGAAAAATCCAGGCTCGCGAGTGGCTGCTCCACGGCAACCCTGATCCAGGCCGTACCCAAAATGGCTTCGCGTTCCGCAAACTGCGTGGCGAAATTTACGGCGTCGAAAAGCGAGTGCCGGAGGCCTATCTGCATGCCCTGCCGAAGAATCTTCCAGCCGTTCAGTGCGTCGCCGCTAATGCAGTACTCAATGCGATCAGTTCTCATGTCCTGCCCGTCAGTGAAAAGCCAGATGCAGGTAGAGTGAGATTTTGAGTAAGGCAACAACATCAGAATTGTCTGAAAAGTCCTCTGTCGTTGGGCGCTCGCGCTGTCGGGAACGTAGGCCCTGACCTCGGTGCAGCCACCGCCGGACTGGCCTTCCCTCGATGCTATCCAGCAAGCTCGAAACGGGTAACACGTTTGACCGGATCCGCTTCGACCAGCCTCACCTTGACGTCGGCACCTAGCGATAGCGGCGAAGCACTGGAAATACTGGCCTCGATGGCGGGATCGCGCACGATGACGACGCCTTTTCGAGGGTCGTTGGATGCCATTTCGACAATGGCGCCAGCAAACGTCTCGCCCACGCGAGGAGCCAGCACCTCGGCTACGGCAAGGTCGAGCACAGCACGCTGGTATTGACGCGCGCGATGACCGGAAGCCTGCATGGTGGCAGGCAGGCCTGGCAGCGCGGTGAGCACCCAGGCAGGTACTGGTTGCTTCGCGCAAAGCGCTACGCAGACTTCGCCGGTATAGCGGTCGACCAACCGGCGTAGTGGTGCCGTGGCGTGGGTGTATTCGGCGGCAACCGCCCACTGCATTGGCTGCGCGGGCAGTGCGCCGTTGAACGCGGTGTAGCCAGCGCCACGCAGTACCGTAGTGCATGCGGTCAGCATCGCCACGTGGGTGTCCTTCGATGGATCGAGCGAGCGAATGAAACCCGGATAGCTCTGTTCGGCCGGCCAGGCGATGTCGAGCGCCTTCGCCGTCATGCGCAACCGCTGAATCGATAGCGGCTCCGGTTCGGGCAAAGTGCGTAGCAAGCCAACATTCGCTTGCACCATCAGTTGGGCGGCGGCCATGCCGGTCAACAGCGAGATCTGCTCGTTCCAGTCTTCGACCGGCAAGCGCGCACGAAACGATAGCGCCCAGCGACCGTGATCGACGAGGATTTCCTGCTCGGGCAACGGCAGGCTGATGCCGCCACGTAGCTGCTCGCACTGCTTGCGGCATTCGCCGATTTCACGCAGCACAGCCCACATCGGGTCGGCACTGCCAGCGTCGATGCGCTGTTGCACGCCGGCGTAGTCGAGCTTGGCGCGACTGGTGACCCGGGCGCGTCGCACGTCGATGCCCACGATCCCGCCATGGCTGTCCAGTTCGATCGTCCACAGCAACGCCGGGCGCAGTTGTCCCGGCAACAACGACGTGGCTCCCTCGGACAGTATCTTCGGGTGCAGTGGAATCTTGGCGTCCGCGCCGTACAGCGTTTCGCCACGGCGATTGGCTTCCACATCGATCGGATCGCCGGCCGTCACGAACGCGGCGACATCGGCAATCGCGTAGTACACCCGGTAGCCGCCGTCGGTGCGCTCGACATATAGCGCCTGATCCAGGTCCATCGACTCCGGCGGGTCGATCGTAACCAGTGGGATGTCGGTGCGATCCAGATCCGGTAACCGGGGATGGGCAGCGGCCAGAGTAGCCGCGGCTTCCACCTCTGGTGGAAACGCGAGTGGCAGCTTCAGCTCATTCTGGATGTCACGCATGCCCTGCACGAGCACGTTGTCAGCCGTCGGTTGGATATGGATGCGTCGGGTGGTCGGCACTGGCGATTTCCTTGCCTTACGGTCGGCGGATCGGGCTCTGGCGGAGGGTCACATCGCCCGGAATATACACGCGTCGGTCATTCGGTCCGCGACATAGGCGCCCTGGCCTCGCGGAATCCATACGCACGGAAAACTGAACAGCCAGCCGGTACTTTCGCGGCTACCGCACAAGGTGTAGAAACGGCAAACGGACTTCCACTACCTGTCGACTCGCTCCCCATGACTGACACGTCCCTGCTGATTCGTCTGGCCGAAGACGATGACGATTTCATCCTCGCCCTGGTACCACGCTTCGTTGATTTCACGTTGCCGCCATGGCGACGTCGACATGAATGCATCGAGGGCATTCGCAACGATCTATTGCGGCATCTGGAAGAACAACCGGCAAACAGCTACCTGTTCGTGGCCGAGGATGCTGACGGGGAACGAGTAGGTTTCATCCATCTGCAGCGCACTGCTGATTTCTTCACCGGACGCAGCAACTGCCACATTTCCGACCTGGCGGTGGCGCCGCGGCACGAAGGCAATGGTGTGGGTCAGGCATTGCTCGCACATGCCGAGGAATGGGCACGCGAGCACCACTGTCAGCTGGTGACACTGGCGGTATTTCCCGGCAACGAACGCGCCCGCGCGCTGTACGAGCTAAGCGGCTATGCGCCGGATTTGCTTAGGCTGGCGAAGTCGGTGCGGTAAGCGCGACCGTAGCCAGTAACCAGAAGCTTTGCCGGGAACTGTAGGTTGGGGTAAGCCTCTGGCGAACCCCACCCTATGGATCAGATCGCTCGGCGCAACGCCATCAGGCGCTGCGCCAGCAACAGGTCAGATCAGTTGCGGGTAGGGCTGCTGGACGCTTCGGTCTGCTCGCGCAGATCCAGTCGCTGGCCGAGACGATCGAGGTTGGTCAGCGACAGCAGGTGTGCGTAGATCCAGCCGAACACGCCTTCGCGAACAAACTCGTGCGCGGTTTTCTCGTCCAGGTTGCGCAGCTTTTCCTCGTCGACCACGAACAGGCCATTGAGGTTGATCGAGCGGGGCTCGACGCCGTCACGACCGGGTTTCTGCAGCCGGACATTGCGCGAGATCAGCAGGTCATGCTTGTTCAGCTGCTGCATGAACCAGCGCGTGCGCGACACGTTCTGCTGGAACTCGCCGAGGAATTTCACCGCATTGGCCAGCAGGTCGGTTTCGCTGCCGTCTTCCTTGAACAGGCGCTCACCTTCAAGGGTATTGAAGCCTTCGTAGCGCTCGTCGAGGAACACCGTCAGGTCTTCGCCGTCCTGGCCTTCCGGCTTCTCGGCCAACACGAACGGATAGCGGCGAACGAACGCGGGGATATACGTGTTCGGTGCCCACTGACCGTCGGCATCGACATAAAGATTTTCGTCCTGGCGCAGGCCGAGCAAGGCGATCGGACCCGCATCGGCCGCATTGTTGCCGGCAAAAACGATCGGCAGGTCGCGCGCAGCCACGGAGAATTCCGCACCGGTCAGCGGCACCGAGTGGGCGCTCATCGCAAACTTTGCGTTCGGAATGCTCTTGAGGCGCAGATCCTTGTGCTCGGTACGATTGAGCGGCACTGGACGCTCATAGAAAATAACTTCAGCCACGTTGATACCTCATGCCCCGCCGTGCCGGGGTCGCCACCCGGCTCCCCCTCCCAAACCCGGCGTCGGGTCTATGTCGATTGCCAATCATATCAGCGCCGCCAGGTACCGGCGACCCGCCAGAAAGGGCGTTGCCCGGGCATTTGAACCGGTTCCTGGGCCAGCTTGCATGCGAATTGCAATGAAAGTGTTCTATGCTGGGGAAAACAGGCTTCTTGCATTGCCGAACCGCTCTCAAGCCCAGGCTGAAGGACGATCTACATGCTGATGGAAGTGCCAAGCCGGGCCGACCTCAATGCGACCCGGGTTTTATCGCTGGACGCCGCCGGCCGTATCCTCGACTGGATCAGCTGGCAGGAAGCGGTTTGCCTGTACGTCCGCGATGCCGTGGCCTGGACGCTGGGCGACCCCTGCCTCACCGTACACGGCGGCATGAACCGGGTACTGGGCGCGCAAAGCCTGCTGCAGTTGCACCCCATTGTCGCCAGCACGGGCCATTGCCGCGATCACGCGATCGATCCAGCGCCCGCCCTGACCAACACCGCACTGTTCGCCCGCGATCGGCACCTGTGCCTTTACTGCGGCGACCATTTCACCCGCGGCGAGCTGACCCGGGACCATGTGCTGCCGATCTCCAAGCACGGCAAGGACGAGTGGGAGAACGTGGTCAGCGCCTGCCTCGTGTGCAACCTGAAAAAGAGCAATCGCACGCCTCAGCAGGCCCACATGCCGCTGCTGGCGGTGCCGTATCGACCGAGCTGGGTCGAGCACCTGATCCTGTCGAACCGCAATATCCTGGCCGATCAGATGGAATTCCTGGTCAGCCATTTGCCGCGTGATCGCCGGCCGCACAACGCCTGAATGACCCTTTGAGGGGGTAAACGGGGATCTGTGCCCGGGTCCCGCCCTTGCGTTGCCCTTGCCCCGCCCCGCCGCTGGGCCAACAATACGCCAATGATTGACCTTTCCCGCTATCCCCATCTGGCGAAAATTGACGCGCCCGCTGACCTGCGCCGCGTCCCCGATGACGAGCTGACCGCCGTCGCCGACGAGCTTCGCCAATACCTGATCGAGGCAGTCGCCAGCTCCGGCGGCCATTTCGGCGCCGGCCTTGGCGTGGTGGAGCTCACCGTCGCGCTGCACTACGTATTCAACACGCCGGACGATCGTCTGGTCTGGGACGTCGGTCACCAGTGCTATCCGCACAAGATCCTCACCGGTCGCCGCGAACGCATTACCACGATCAAGAAGAAGGACGGCCTGGCACCGTTCCCCCGCCGCGAGGAAAGCGAGTACGACACCTTCGGCGTCGGCCATTCGTCCACATCCATTTCGGCCGCCCTGGGCATGGCGATCGCCGCCCAGCGCAAGAACGATCATCGCAAAGTGGTCGCCGTGATCGGTGACGGCGCGATGACCGCCGGCATGGCGTTCGAGGCGTTGAACCACGGCGGCGACGTCGAGCCGAACATGCTGGTGGTATTCAACGACAACGGCATGTCGATCAGCGAGAACGTCGGTGCGCTGACCAAGATGATGGCCCGCGCCATGGCCAGCCACACGCTCAACCAGTGGCGCGAGCGCGCGAAGCGGGCGATCCCGAAGCAGTCGCTGTTCGGCCGGTTCTTCAAGCGCTGGGAAGAACACGCCAAAGGCATGTTCGTACCCAGCACGTTGTTCGAGGAGCTGGGCTTCCATTACACCGGCCCGATCGACGGCCACAACATTCCGCAGTTGCTGCATGCCCTGCGCACGGTAAAAGACCTGCCCGGTCCGCAGTTGCTGCACGTCGTCACCACCAAGGGCAAGGGCTACGCGCCGGCCGAGCAGGCACAGATCGAATACCACGCGGTCGGGCCGTTCGATCCGCAGGCCGGGTTGGTCAAGAAAAACGCCCCGGCCAAGCCGACCTATACCGACATCTTCGGCGACTGGCTGTGTGATCAGGCCGCCGCCGACAACCGTCTGCTTGGCATCACACCGGCGATGCGCGAGGGCTCCGGCCTGGTGCGCTTCTCGCGGGAATTTCCGCAGCGCTATTTCGACGTGGCGATCGCCGAACAGCATGCGGTGACGCTGGCTGCCGGCATGGCGTGCGAAGGCGCCAAGCCCGTGGTGGCAATCTATTCGACATTCCTGCAACGCGCCTACGACCAGGCGATTCACGACGTCGCGCTGCAGAACCTTGATGTCACGTTCGCGATCGACCGCGCCGGCGTAGTCGGCCCGGATGGCGCCACCCATTCGGGAAGTTTCGACCTGACCTTCCTGCGCTGCCTGCCGAACATGGTGATCATGGCGCCGGCGGACGAAAACGAATGCCGCATGATGCTGAGCACCGGATTCCAGTATCACGGCCCGGCCGCGGTGCGCTATCCGCGCGGCAGCGGACCGGGCACCGCTATCCACAAGGACCTGGACACGTTGCCGATCGGCAAGGCCGAGCTGCGTCGGCGTGGCCATGGCCTGGCGATCCTCAGCTTCGGCACCATGCTGGCACCAGCCGCGACGATTGCCGCCGAGCTGGACGCCACCCTGGTCAACATGCGCTTCGTGAAGCCATTGGACGAGGCACTAATCCTGGAACTGGCGAAGCACCACGACGGCTTCGTCACGCTGGAAGACAACGCGGTAGCCGGCGGCGCCGGGTCCGCCGTGGCCGAGTGCCTGGCGGCCCATGGGGTCAGCCTGCCGATCCTGCACATTGGCCTTCCAGACGTCTACCTGGAACACGGCAGCCGCGAGGAAGTACTGACGATGGCCGGGCTCGATCTACCAGGCATTCGCAAAGCCATCCGCGCCCGGTTTCCTCCGTCTGCCTCGACGCATATTGCCAGCGCTGGGTAAGCACGACGCTGCTGTTCGACTATCGACGCCCCGCCCCTGCGCGGGGCGTCTGTTTTTTGTAATTAGTGCCGACCGCCGCTGACCCGGTCGCGTTGCTCCAGATCCTTTGCGGTAAAAACATCCGTATAGCCTGCCGAACGTAGCAACGCCCGCACGACGTCGCCCTGGTTCCAGCCGTGTTCCAACAGAAGCCAACCGCCCGCCTCAAGATGTTCGCGTGCGTCGCCGACGATGCGGCGGATCGCATCGAGACCATCGCCGCCGGAAGCAAGCGCTCCTGGCGGCTCAAAACGCAGGTCACCCTGGCTGAGATGCGGGTCATCCGACTCGATATACGGCGGATTCGAAACGATCAGGCTGAAGTACTCGCCGACCAGAGGGGTCAGCCAGTCGCCTTGCATGAAAACCACATTCCGAAGGCCGAGACGTTGCGCATTGCGCTGCGCGATCGTGAGCGCATCTGTGCTGGTGTCGGTGGCGATCACTCGCGCCTTTGGTCGCTCGTGGGCAATCGCCAAAGCGATGGCACCACTACCTGTACCTAGATCGGCGATGGAGCTGTTGCCCTCGTGTGGCAACCGCTTGAGCGCCAGCTCTACCAGCAGCTCCGTTTCCGGGCGCGGGATCAACGTTGCCGGCGATACCTCCAACTCAAGCGACCAGAAGCCACGGCGCCCGGTGATATAAGCCACCGGCTCGCCAGCCGCGCGCCGCTCGACCAGCGACGCGTAAGCCGTATGGACGTCCCTTTCCAGCACATCATCGGCATGTGCGATCAACCAGCTGCGTGGCTTGCCGATCACATGCAGCAGCAATATTTCTGCATCACCGTGCTCGCCCAGACGCTGCGTCGCGGCGACGATGGCGCTACGAACGTCAGTCATGGAGCGGGGGTTCCGCAACAGATTCGGCCGGTAACTCGGGCGGCACAAGCTTCGACGGCCTCGGCTCGGGCTTGCGCCAGTAGCCGCCGCGCGTCCACGCATCAAAACCCCAGCGCAACCATCCGATCAACGCGTTGGCGAGCCACAGCGCCCACGCCAGCATGGCGATCTTGTAAACCCATAGCGACACGCTGAATACGCCGCCACGCGGCAAGCCATCCGGGCTCTGGTCGGCAAACCAATGCAGGTTCCAGGCACTGGAATCGTTGCCAGCCACATGCATGTCCGGTAGACCAAGCAGCCCCTTGGGCACAGCCGAGATCAGTACCGCCAGTGCGACCAGAGTCAGTGCGGCCAGTCCCAGCTGCAGCAGGTGGAATTTCGACGAACCCAGCTTTTCCGATGGCGTATGGCGCGCACGCAGCCCAAGCAGGATCAACCACACGACGACCAGTGCATAGGCGCTCCATGCGAAGGCCGAAAAGCCCAGCCCGAGCAATAGCCAGTGATGGAAACGCAACGGCGTCGGCGCGTAGCGTGCCAGCAGCCACGCGGCCAGCAACAACACTATGAGCTGCGACCAGTACAGTACCGCAGGACCAACCGTGGGACCCCATGTCCATAGCACCCACCGGTCCTGCGGCAACTGCAGCGTGAGATCGATATTCGCCACTGCAGCATGCAGCGCAAATGCCGGCGTGAGCATTCGCGCCGCGACACCCTCCGGTTCACGCAGGCGTAGCGTGTAAGTGTGCTCGCCGGGCAATAGCGGCAGTCCAAGCTTGCCATCGCGGACGGCCAGATTGATCGACTGATCATCACGCTTCGCATCCAGCAATTCGCTACCTGCGGGCAGCTCGATCGCATGCTCGCCACCACGGGTGCTGCGCGCATGCAGGCTCAGCGTGATATCGCTGGCCCGCACGCCGGCCGTGCTGTCCAGACGCACGCTGTCGAAGGCAAGGCTGTCGCCTGCGACGGCCATAGGCTGGCTTAGCGTTAGCTGCAGACTCTCGCCAGGTAGCGGCTGGAAGCGCAAACCGTCATTGCTGGCGCTGGCCGGCACACCCTTCGCCTCGACGTGCCACATCGGCGCAGCATGCACTTCCCACACTTCGGCACGTTCGCCCAACGCTGGCGCTTGCAACGACAGCTGCGAACCGTGATCGAGGCGACTGGTCCAACGCACGACGTTGCTGTTCGCGTTGAATGTAATGCTGATACGGCCATCCTTGACCAGCACATCGTCGACGAGCGGATGCTCGCCAGGCAGCAGCGGCAGCGTCGTGCTGAAGCCACCCTGCTGCGGTGCGATGCGCTCGACCCGGTTTTCCACGACCCAATCGACACCCAGCGCAAGGCTGCGGGTCAAACGCACGTAAGGCGGAAAGCTCTGCACCGCCGGCAGATTCTTGCCGTCGCTGGCAGTACGCATACGGTGCAAAGCGATGCTGTCGCCTAGCGGTCGACCGTCATCAACGCCATCCAGCGACCAGCCCTGTCCGACGAAAGCGATGTATTGCGGGCGCATCACGAAGCGTAGATTGGCGCTGTCCGCCGCCGTGCCGATGCGGTAGTGCAGGCTGACCCGGTGCACGCCACGATCCAGTCGCACCAGCAGCTGATCATCGCTGCGTGCGAGCGCCGCTTTGGCATGACCGTCCACGCTGACGTCGGTTAGTTGCAGCGCGTCGTCTGCCTGCGGCAACGGCAGCGCGACCGACGCACCAACGTGGGTTTCGAGTTCGACATCGAGCACGTCGCCATTGGCCTGCAGCTGTGCCTGTGCCACCTCGGCGCATGCTGGCGCGCACTTCGGCGGCTCCAAGAGCCGATTGCTCAACTGGCTCAGCAGCTCCTGGCTCGGCATGCTCTGCGCGCGCGCACTCGCCGGTAGAAGTACGATCGCAAGCAGGGCTGCACCGATGACACTTGCACCGCGCCAGTCACGCCAGCGGTCATGCCATGGCAACAACAACCTAGTCAGCAGCTTTGCCAGCAAGGTAGCCAGCAAGGCCACCATTGCCACGCGCAGCAAGCGCACCAGCCATGCGGGTGCGATCAGCAGACGGGTGCTCTGTGCTGACGTCACCGGACCGGACCAGCCGAGACGATAATTGTTGTCTTCGTCCCAGTGTGGGGTGCCGGCACCGGCCTGGATCAGCGCGCGATTGTCTTGTTCTGAACTCACCAGCGTGGATGCGCTTATCGCCGAACCCGTTACCACGACGGTCTGAAGCCTCGGCGCGGGTGCCGCGCCGGCCCTTGGAGCGGCCGGCATGGCATTGCTGCTCATTTCGACCATCGGCGCTGGCGCTGGCGCGGGTGGCGGTGGCGGTTCGGGCATGGCGGGCGCGAATTCTTTCATTGCCTTCGCATTGCGCTCGTCCTGTGCTGCCTGGGGAGCGAAATCCACCGATACCATCCGGCTCTCGCTGGACCCTTCCAACTGCGGATGTAGCGCTGACTGCAGCTGTGCTGCGGCGAACGGCAATGTCCATAGCAACGCCAACGCGAAGGTGGCTACGGCGCCAATGCGTGCAGCCGACCGTAGACGTCCTTCAGGCAATGCACGCAGCAACAGTGCCAACGCAAGCGCGACCGCCAACGTCCATAACGGCGCGTCGTTTTCGTGCTGTGCCAGCGTGAGATAACCAGCCGCCAGCAACGCCCAGGGCCAACCCAGCAGGCGACCGGCCAGCAGCGCTATCAGTGCTACTACAAACAGGTCGAGCAGACTCCATTGAGCCATCCACGAGTCGGGCGAACGATCCGCGCCGCTCGCACTCACCAATCGATAGCCGTACGGCAGATGCAAGGTGGCGTCGATACCTTCCAGCGACAGCTGCCATCCCGAGCTTGGGATCGGACCGCCGTGCGCAGGCAGGCGTAAACCAGCATCGAGGTTCAGCTGCCGACCGGTCAGCCGCAGTTCGACTCCGCTGAGTCCATCGGCACCCTTGGTGACGAGCAAGGGATCATCACCCTGCGCGGCGCGTTGCAGTTGCCACGGTGCCGTTACTTCGAGTCGCTGGTGATGGCGAAGCTCACCGGTGAGGTGGTCTGCCACACTGAACCCGCCACCATCGAAATCCAGCCAGAGTTGGCGCTGCAAATGCAGTTGATCGCCCTGACCACCCTCATCGCCACGATTGCCTTGCTCGATCGAAAGGCCGGAAGCGTCGTCCAGGGCATACGCGGGAAGATCGGCCCATTCGTCCGGCACACCGGCTTGCGCGGCATCGGTCGCATGGCCTTCCACACGCGTACTGCGCAGTGCAGTGTCGTCGGCGTAGCTCCAGATTTCCTGTCGCGGCCAGGGTGCCGTCGGCAGTTTCAGGGCAATCCTGCTCAACGGTGTAATCGCGCGCGCGGCGAGCGTGATCGTCCATTGCCCCGGCCGTAACTGCACGCGCAGGTCGCCATCGTTTTCCAGCCGTGCCGGTAGATCGCCGGACAAGGCGGTGGCGACAAACCCAGCCGGCAGCACCCGACCGAGCAACTGTTCGCGCGCGCTACCGGTGACGTTGAACTGCAACTGCGTCTGCAACGTGGCGGGTAATCCATCCTGCAGACGACGATACACACGAAGCGACAGCGCATCGGCAGCACGCTGCGATGCAGCCGCTTCGCCAAGGGTAAGCTGATCGCCATTGCGCTCGACCCGGCTAACCGCCGTACCGTCGACGCTCAAAGTGACCAGCCCGATCATCGCTGGGACGCGCAATCGCGCCGGTCGCGCTGTCCAGGGAAAGCTCCCATGCAACTGATAGTCGCCCGGGGTCAGCCAAAGCATCGGCTGTCCGTCTCGCTGCAACACCGTCGCCGGTTGATTGTTCACAATGACCTGTTGCGGCCAATTTTTTTCATCACCCGGCAAGGCGATCCAGCTGGGTGCATCTACATGTATCTCGAGATCGAAGCGGGCGCCATCCTTGTCGGCGCCCAGCGTGAGGCGACCGGGCCAGGCGCATCGGTAGCTACCAACATCGGGATTCTGATTGGCGAGGAACGGACAGTCGTGTTCCGGTATGTCGTGCAGCACCCAGCCCTGCCAGTCACGTAACGGCGGTGGCACATCCTGCGCCAGCAACGGCGCGGCCAACATCAAACACAGGCAGACCAATCCCAGTGAACGACGGAACATGTACTTCTCCCTGTAAACCCGCGAGGCGGACTCAGTGTAAGTGGAACCCGGCCGCGCAAGCGACCCTGCATCCTGCCGGCATCACGCTCCGTATATAAGCCAGGTTGAGCAGTTTTCCGGATGTGCCTGCCCACAACCATAGGAACTTTCTCAAAGTTTGTGCGCTCAGGTCTCGCCACTGGAATACGTATGCCAACCAACACCCATCGTTCAACTCGCCCACCGATACGTCGCCGTTTCGTCGCCACGATCTTGTTGCTGCTTGGCGGCGGCCTGCTCACGGGTTGTCAGGCGGCGCTGTTCGGCAGCCTCAACGCCAGCACAGGCAAGACCGACGTCGTGGTGCAACGCGACGTGGTGTTTGATCCGGCGCACCGGTTGGCCTTGGACGTCTACCGCCTGCCCGGTACGGAGCACGCGCCGGTAGTGATCTTTTTCTATGGCGGCAGCTGGAAGTCCGGCAAGCGCCAATGGTATCGCTGGGTTGGCGAGGCACTCGCCCAGCGCGGACTGGTGGTGGTGATTCCGGACTATCGACTATGGCCCAAGGTGCGGCTTGACGGGTTCATGCAGGATGCCGCGCAGGCCGTGGCATGGACGCATGCGCATGCTGGTGACTACGGTGGCAATAGCGCGCAGCTGTTCTTGATGGGACATTCAGCCGGCGCGCATATCGGGGCCCTGCTCGCCACCGACGCGCACTGGTTGAATGCGGTCGGCATGCAGCCGCGCGATTTGTCCGGCTTCATCGGTCTGGCAGGACCGTATGATTTCCTGCCGCTGAAAGATTCCGATTTCATCGACATGTTCGGCAGCACGCATGACGCGCAACTGCGCTCGCAGCCTGTGCATTACGTCAACGGCGACGAACCGCCGATGTTGTTGTTGCAGGGAACCACGGACAAGATCGTGTGGCCGCGCAACGCACAGTCACTAGCCGCTGCCATGGAGCGCGAAAACGAGCCGGTCGAACTGAAGATGTATCCGGATATCGGCCACATGGCGATCCTGTTCGCGATGTCGCGGCCATTTCGAAGCAAGGCGCCGGTGCTGGACGATGCCGTCGACTTCATCCACACACGGGACGCGCAGCGCCATCCAGCGACTGCCCTGTCGACACCATAAAAACGCCGGGCGTTGCCGCCCGGCGTTTATGGGTCGCTTGGACGAAGGCAGCAGCGCCACCTTTGGTTTTGGCGATACCTTAATGCACCGCGTCGATCACCGTTGGATCCTGCTTTGCCTTCAGCGCGCTGCACAGCTGGATCGATTCGCTGGTCTGTGCGAGGCCGCGGTCGATGCCGTCTGCATCCTTCATGCGTGACTTGAAGAAATCCTGCACGCGATCGTGCTCCGCCTGCGAGCAACCGCCACCTGCGCCCAACCGTGGCAGGTAACCGCCTGCGAAGCTGCCGGTGCGAGTCAATACCTGCGGATAGTGCGCGGTGAACCACTGCCACATCGCATCGCGATCGGCTTCGGTGTCGCGATCGCCCATCAGCAACATCGCCATCTCGCCTACCTTGACCTGCTTGTCCAGCGCGAAGTTGCGTACCTGCTCAGCGGCTGCCGGATCGCGCACGTTGGACAGTCCAGCGAGGATGCCGTTACGCAACGCTGCATCACTGGTCTTGGGCAATTCAGCGATCAACGCATCGACCGCCGGCTTGCCCTGCTCCTGCACGGCCACGCCTAATGCATCACCGAGCAAATCCGGATCAGCCGCAGACAAATTCAGACGGCCATCCGGTTTCGGCTGGAGCGCCGCTACGCCCTGCTTGAGCAAGGCCGCGCGCACTTCGGGCAGTTTGAAATCGAGCGCGAGGGCGCCAGCCAGAGTGCTGCGCAACAAGGCGGCATCTTCCGACTCGCCCGTCTTGCGCTGATAGCCAAGCTGCTCGAGCTGCGGCAGATAGGCTTGCTTCACCCACGCCGACAGCCGTGCGCGCTGGGCATCGGTGGTGGCTTCGTTCTGATAGATCCACTCCAGCTGGCTCAGCGGCGCAATGGCCACAGCGCGAATCTTCGAATGCGTCAGCGGCTGCAAAGCGGCCGGCACATCGGCAGCATCCATATCGCCATGACGGAAACCTGCGTTCACCGCATCGGCGTAAGCAAGCTGTTCGGTGTCGCTGAGCTTGCCGACCTGCCTGGCCAGACCGCCCAGTTCACTCTTGCCCAGGCTGAAACGGTAATAACCGCTGGCATTGGCGTTCGGCATGATCCATGTCGGATTGCTGGCACCGGCCAACACCATCGAACCGTTCGCCTTGTCGAGCATGTCGCAGCTGACCTTGCTGCCATCAGCGGTGCCATAACGCACGCACACCGGAATGCCCCAGATGCGCGAGCTGTCGCCGGCGCTGCCGATCGGCAGATAGCGGCTCTGGCTCAGGTTCAGCACGGTCTTGCCGTTGCTCTGCTCGAGTGTGGTCTTTACGTACGGCACGCCAGACTGATTGAGGAAGCTATTGAAGGCGTGCTTGAACACATCACCCTTGCCTGCGGCAGTGGCAATCGCCGAGACCAGATCATCGGCATCGGCATTGCCGAACTTGTGCTTCTGGATGTACGCCTGCATGCCCTTCTGGAAGGTCTTCTCGCCAACATAGTTCTCGAACATGCCGAGCACGCTGGCACCCTTCTGATAGGTGATACCGTCGAACGCGGTCTCAATGTCGCCATTGCCGGTGATCGGCTGGCGGATCATGCGCGCACTGACCAGGCTGTCATTGCTCATCGCGCCCTGCGCACCCACCACGCGGTCCAGATCGGCGCGGTACTCCGGATGCACCTGCATCGTCACCTTCTGCTGCATCCAGGTGGCGAATGCTTCGTTGAGCCAGATATCGTTCCACCATGCAAGCGTCACTGTGTCACCGGTCCACTGATGTGCCAGCTCATGCGCAGTCACGTTGAACGAGCCCTGCACGTTGCGCGCCGGCGAATCCTTGTCGAGCAGCAAGAGCCAATCGCGGAACGTCACCAGGCCAGCATTCTCCATCGCGCCAGCGGCAAAATCCGGTGCGGCAAGCACGTCGAGCTTGTCCCACGGATAACCGAAGCCGTAGTAGTTCTCCAGCGCCTGGATGATGCTCGGCGTTTCGCTGAGCACATGCTGCATGCGGTGCGCCTCTCCGGCCGAAGCGATACCGCGCAGCGGCAGCGGCTTGGCGCGGTACGCGTTGGGCGAGATGTCTGGACCCTTGGCGATATCCCACGGACCGACACCGAACGCGACCAGATACGTCGGCAGCGGCAGCGTCTGCGCAAACTGCAGAGTCTTCCAGCCGTCGCCCGCCGGGGTTTCCTTCACTTGCTGGGTATTCGCCACGGCGGTGTCGGCCACGGGTATGGTCAGGCTGATGTCGAACGGTGTCTTGAAGCCCGGCTCGTCGAAACTGGGGAACGCAAAACGTGCGCTGATCGGCTCCATCTGCGTCATCGCATACGGCTGGCCCTTAGCGCTGACCTTGTACAGGCCCTGTAGTTGCGCGTTGAGTGGCGCGGTGTACTCGAATTGCAGGGACAGTTGCTGCGGCTGCAGCGTGCTGCCGAAATCGACACGTACCACGCCAGCCTTCGGATCCGCGGCGACGTACTTGCCCACATGAACTTTGCCGGCCGCATCGGTGACGGTCACCTTCGACACCTTCAGTTCATTGCCGTCCAGCCACAGGTGATCGGAAGCCTGGGTCAGCTTGACCTTGATCGTGGTAGTGCCGGAAAAATCCTGCTGCGCCGGGTCGACCTTGAACGCGATCTGGTACGACTGCGGCACTGCCCAGCGCGGCAACTTGCCCTGCGGTACCTGATCGACGGCGGCGAACGCAGCCCCGCAACAGGCGGCCAGTGCGGTGAGGACGAGTGGACGGATGAGACGCTGCATGCGGAGCCTGCCTGGCTGAAGATAATCCTCCACGCTAGGCCAGCGCCGTTTTTTGCCACAGTGCCAGAAGACATACCGTTTCACGCTGCCCTGCACAAAAAAGCCCGGCCATCGCTGACCGGGCTTCAAAGGACGCGGGCAACGATCAACCGGCTACGTCAGCCTGCTCAAGCGCTACCGCCACGGCATGAATCACCGCGGCGATGCGCGCTGCGCTCTGAATCGGTTGTGCCGACAGACCGTGCTTGCGCAGCGTCTTCTCGTGCGACTCCAGACACATACCGCAACCGTTGACTGCCGAGACCGCCAACGAAG